>OGXN01001815.1_pt1 | contig 18364 bp, 16 predicted proteins | sample 1576281 | NCBI WGS metagenome assembly OGXN01 (sample SAMEA3541494, study PRJEB24748) | human gut metagenome | biome: human gut; feature: human-associated habitat; material: faeces | place: China | collected 2012
ACATTGTAATCTCTGTTACGGCAACATTCAAGCCTTTGGTATTTGATAGAGTTCAGTTCATAAGAGAATATATTGAGCCATTTGTTTTAGAATAACAAATTCCAGTTTGTAGAAGAACTTAATAAAAGGGTAATCAAGAGGTTGTTAAACAAGGACTGTTTAGCAACCTCTTTTTCTATGGTTTAAGTTGTGATACTTGTAAATGGTTTGTTTCACAAACTTTTTGTGCCAAAAAGCAAGCCATTGACAAGTGTGGAGGCTGTTACTTTCCCCCACATTTTATGGTGTGGGGAAGTATAAAAAACAAAGGTATAAAAAATCATTTACCCACACTTTTCCACAACCACTTAAATAAAAAATAAGGTGTGTGAGAAAATTCCCACACACCCCAAAGTGCTTAAAAGTATTGATTTTACAAGGTTTCTGATTAGCCGAAGTATCTCTTTAACAGACCCTCAAATGCTTTACCATGACGAGCTTCATCACGAGCCATTTCATGAACTGTATCGTGAATTGCATCTAAGTTTAATGCTTTCGCACGTTTTGCAAGATCAAATTTACCAGCTGTTGCGCCATTTTCAGCATCTACTCTCATTTCCAAATTCTTCTTTGTTGAATCTGTGATTACTTCACCTAACAATTCTGCGAATTTAGCTGCATGTTCTGCTTCTTCATAAGCTGCTTTTTCATAATATAATCCGATTTCTGGATATCCTTCACGATGAGCAACACGTGCCATTGCAAGATACATACCAACTTCACTGCATTCACCTTCAAAGTTCATACGTAAATCATTGATAATATCTTCTGGTGCACCTTTTGCAACACCAACAACATGTTCAGCAGCCCAGCTCATTTCACCTTCTTGTTTTGTGAATTTTTCTGCTGGTGCCTTACAAATTGGACAGAATTCAGGAGCTGCATCTCCTTCGTATACATAACCACATACTTGACAAACAAATTTAGCCATTTAGATTTCCTCCTTCTAACTTTTACAATAACATTGTAACGCAAATGTGATAAAAAGAAAATCCATTTGCTCATAAAAATGTAAAAAATTTTTTTATCTTATATTTCACATTTTTCTCTAACAAAACTATGTTACCATAATAACATATGAGGTGATGTTATGACTAAGACAAATGGTGTAATTTTACAATATTTTGAATGGTATCTACCTAATCAGCCCCATCTTTGGAAGCTGTTAAAACAGGATGCAAAACATCTAGCTGATATTGGCATTACAGCAGTATGGATTCCCCCTGCATATAAAGGAGCTGCTGGTAATCAGGATGTTGGATATGGGGTATATGATCTATATGATTTAGGAGAATTTCCACAAAAAGGGAGTATTGAAACAAAATATGGCACAAAAGAAGAACTGTTAGATGCAATCAATGCCTTGCATATGTATGATATCGATGTGTATGCGGATATTGTATTTGATCATAAAATGGGGGCTGATGCGACAGAACAGATTTTAGCTGTATCTGTAGATCCTAGAGATCGTGAAGAAATAACCAGTAATGAAGAAACCATTGAAGCATGGACCAAGTTTACATTCCCTGGCAGAAATGGCAAGTATTCTGATTATATCTGGAACTGGGATGATTTTGATGGAATCGATTATGATCAGGCAACAAAAGAAAATCGTATCTTCCGCTTTTATGGCAAGGATTGGGATCAACAGGTAGATGGTGAATATCAAAATTATGATTATCTGATGGGCGCAGATATTGATTTTCAAAATCCGGATGTTATACAGGAATTAAATCGATGGGGTTCATGGTTTGTGGATACAACCAAAATCGATGGTTTTCGAATGGATGCAGTGAAACATATTCATTTTGGTTTTTATAAAAACTGGCTGGAAAAGCTACGTAAAGATACTGGCAAAGAATTATTTTCTGTTGGTGAATATTGGAGTGGGGATATTAATAAATTGATCCATTATATGCAAGTAGATGATTATATGATGTCTTTATTTGATGTTCCGCTACATTATCATTTCTATGATGCCAGTAGAAGCAATGGCCATTATGATATGTCCAAATTATTAGATGGTACACTTGTTTCTTATGATGAATTTAAAGCAGTTACCTTTGTGGATAATCATGATACACAAATTGGACAATCCCTTGAATCATGGGTATTAGATTGGTTTAAGCCGATGGCATATGCAATGATTTTATTGCGCCAGCAAGGATATCCTTGTATTTTTTATGGAGATTATTATGGTATCCCTCATAATCAAATTTCTGGACTTCGTGATACTTTAGATATCCTTTTATATCTTAGAAAAAACCTTGCTTATGGTATCCAGCATGATTATTTTGATGATCCTCATGTAGTTGGATTCACAAGAAGTGGGGATGCCAAGCATACTGGTGGACTTGCTGTTTTATTAAGTGATCAAATGGGAGGACAAAAAAAGATGTGCATCGATACGACGTATGCACATGTATGTTATCGTGATTGTCTACATCCAGAAAAGGATAGTGTAATTCTTGATGAAAACGGCTGTGGAAACTTCCTTGTGGATAGTGGAAGTCTTAGTATTTATATTCCTGATACGGATGGTTTTTTCGATAAAAAACCTGTCTAAGTAAAAATACCACAACCACCTGGATAATTGATAAAACGATTAAAACCACTGGTAAGAAAAATACGATGCCTGTCATTTGATATACACTGGCAATAAAAGAAATCTTTGGTGGTATTCCCACAAACATATATTGCGTATTATACATGACATTTACAATAAAGGCTATTGTGAACATACAAGACAGTATCACAAAGTTTTTCTTCATATGTTCATAGCTTAAAAGCGTTTCATCTTTTAGCTGTATCAAAGAAAACAAGATAAAAGCGCCATGCAACATATAGAAATTGATGGTACGATAAGAGAATACTGGATATAATCCACTAATATTCGCTGGATAAATCATTGCGACACCACCTGCAATCAAACCAACCACTGCACTGAAAAAGCGTAAGCTTTCCTTTTGTGTAAATACACAGAAGGCATTCATATAAACACATAGACTGCATAATTCTAAAGGCAGAATTTCTAACAGTACATGATCATGACATTTCCATAACAGCCATGCAGTATAGAGCGCTTCTTCTATTAAGAAATAGATTGCCATTTTAACCTGAAAACGTCTTTGTGCTATGGTATTTAATTTACCATAATAGCGATACAGTTTCATAATCAAAAACAAACTGATTGCCAGAAATACAATATGTATCAGGGAGAATGCCTCAAAAGGCAGCTGCATTCCCTGTATGTCTTTATAAAAAGTAAAAAAATCTTTCATTTTTCATCACCAAAAAAAAGTTTACCACAATCTTGTCTGTTTGGGTAAACTTTTTTCTTATGAATCCTTAATTTTCTACTGTGATATGTTTTGGAATCAGGAAATCAGGCTTTTTTATATTATGGATAAACCATGTAAATAGTACACTGCCTTTTCCTATAGAACTGATGGTGATTGCCCACCAGATCCCATTTAAACCAAATAAATCACTTAATACCATTGCCATTGGGATCCTTGCGGATGTTAATGTAATGCTGACAATAGAAGGCGGCATTGTTTTTCCAAGACCGCTGAATGCTCCTGCAGTCGTAATTTCCATACACATAAATAACTGGGAGAAGCCTAAAATCCGTAGATAATCCACACCTAATGGTAAAACATCTTGTTCATGAATAAATATCTGAAAGATAACTTGAGGACATAAAATCAATACCAGTGTACAGAATACTCCCCATGCCAACATTACAATCATAGAAATACGATAACCTTCTTTTACTCGTTTTGGATTTTTCGCGCCATAATTCTGCGCCACAAAACTGTTTAATGCGGCAGCATATCCTTCTGCGCTCATCCATGAAATGGATTCTATCTGTGATCCAACCTTTTGTACTGCGACAGCACTATCTCCCCATCCGGCAATCAAACGTGCAATCACCATGGATATGGTAGAAAACAACATACTTTGTAAAGCTGATGGAAGACCAATACGAAAGATTTCTTTCATATATAAAGGATGTGGTTTATGCAAGATATGTACCTCATGAAATAAAATCTGATCTTTTCTTATAGCAAGAATAAATAGCAACATTACCAGAAACTGTGCAATGATCGTCGCAAGTCCTGCGCCAAATACGCCCATAGCTGGTATAAAGCCAAATCCAAAGATGAATAATGGATCTAATACAATGTTTAAAAGCAATCCTGTTGTGGTTGCGATAAATGAAGTTTTACTATTTCCCATCGCTGTTAATATACCGGTAAATATCTGATTCATAAATGAAAAAATCACAAAACCACAGGTAATCATCAAATAATATTTTGCATCATGTATGACATCAGCACTGTTTAATTTAAAAAATCCTATCATTGGATCCGCAAAAATAACGGATAATATTCCAAATATAAGCGCAAACACGATTCCCATTTGAATAGAGCTTTGCGCATACCATGCGGCTTCTTTTTTCGCATCAGCACCCAGTGCATGGGCAACCTTGATTTGTCCTCCCATTTTCGCTAAGGTCGCAAGTCCATTTGATAACCACATAAACATACCAGCGGCACCAACAGACGCAACAGCAGCACTGCCAATCGCACCAATCCAGATCATATCAATCAAATTATATGCCATTTGTATGAAACTGGTTGCCATAATTGGCAAAGCCAGTTTACTTAATACGGGCAGAATCGGCCCATTCAATAAATTTAACTGCTTTCTCATAATGACTCCTTTTCCCATAAAAAAGCCTGTATCTTTACGACAAGGCTATTTTGTTTCCTCTTGTTCTTCCTGATAGGAATTCTGTAATCGTACCATCTTCTCTGCGACAAGTTTACATGCAAAGGAGATAGTCACAAACTTCATGGCACTATTGCGTAATTCCATACTATCTAATTGAAAAGCGCCTTCTCCGTTTTTCAATTGATTCGCAATCGTTGACAGGCTGCTTTCCAATTCTTCACAAAACATATTGTAAGCTTCTTTTAATCCACTGATATTGGACTGATATTCAATGCCTTCTTTTACTTTTGTGATTGTCAATACCTGTTTTAACACTGTAATTGCGATTAAATATGCCATATGCATACGATTATACCGTTTTTTTTCTGCTTTTGGAACCAGTTTCTGTTTCACATAATTATTAATCATTGCACTGGTTAATACATTTTCTTTGCCATCAGATAAAATGTATAGATATCCTTCGATCAGTGTAATGACCTGATCCATATATAAATCAAAGTTTGGCAGTTCTTCCCAACGTGGCAAATGAAATTCCATCAGAGAATCACTCCAGCTCATCAAATCTTTTTTTAGCTGTGTCATAGATTATCACTCTTTCTTCCTTATTAAGTATACCTGTATTTTAGGAAAAAGAAAAGGTGAAACTGCCTGCACTTGTTTCACCTGATATATTTTTAAGCAATGTTTTCGTTTAGTGTTTCCTTAACATTGACTGCTTCTTTTTTCTTTGTTTTTTGAAATTTTCTGACAAATGGTTCTAATGCCTTACAAACTGCCACACTGACTACAGAGCCAATCACCGCTTCAAACAGACCGTTTGTTGTGACAACTGTCATGATCGCACCAACCAAAGCATCAAAGCTGATTCCAATTGCCTGTGCATATGGCTGACCAAAGAACACATAAATACCACCCATAACTAGAATCGTATTTGTCATAGCACCAACAAGTGCTGATATGATCACACTGATGTGTTTGTTGCAGTTTTTATCCGTTAATGTTTCATATGTCCATCCTGCCATAAATCCTAACAGAATTCTTGGAACAAATGCGATAACCAAGCTTGTCCAGTTACCTGATACACCACCAATACTATAGAATGGTGTAAATATGAAAGATGTTAAACCAGGACGGAAAGTCGCATTTAAGAAGCTACATAATCCAAATACAAATCCCATCTGTGCACCTGCTTTTTTACCAAGTGTAATACCCGCGATAATAACTGGAATATGCATAAGTGTCGGGTTCAATGGTGGAATTGGAATAAATCCAAGTGGTGTAAATACCAAGACAGCTTCAATGGCTAAGAACATTGCCATAAAAGCAAGACGTTTTGTTTTTTCTGCGTTTTTCATGTTTTCTCCTCCTACTTTCGTTCCTTTAGGATACGATGTATTATCAAGGTGTCAAAGGGCATTGTCCCATTTCATTAATGTGCAAGCATCACTATGAAATATCTTCTATATGTTCCTTCAACGTTTTTATTATAGAGAAATTGGTAAACTTTTACAATATAAAATTTCAATGTAACCGTTATCACTTGTGATTTTTTTATCTTTTATCCGCTATTGCCTAATTTTCATACGAAAAAAGATGTCAAATCTTTTGATTGGCATCTTTTATTCTTGTATCTATTTACTTAATTTATCAATTACCTCTTGAAATTCGCCAAAATAGATATATCCAGATAAAGGATAAATTTGTGAAGTATATGTTTGGTAATAACAAACATAGGTAATGGTTTTCCATGGTTCTTTTCCATCCAGAATCAGTTCATCTGTTTGTGTATCATAGGTTGCTTCCATCTTTGTATCATCATAAACCAAATCCTTCATATCAAATGTTTTCATGTCTTCCCCTATATTTGAGAATGTAAATCCACCACGATTGGTATCAAAACTGCTTTTTTCCCTTATCGCTTTATAATTAGAGGCATAATTCACATTTAAATCTTTAGAAAATGCTTCTACATGAACCTGTATATCACAATCTAAATTCTTTACAGTACCATCCTTCATCGTTAATTGTACACGATCTGATATTACGTCATCTAACGCATTGAAAGATATCACCAAATCTCCCTGAATTTTACCATCAAGTTCATTATTTGTTTTTGCTTTTCCAGGCGCAGTATCTATCTTTTTTATGTTGTATAGATTTGCAGTAGCGGATATTTCATGATCTGATGTTATGATACCTACAGATGTAATCTGATTTTGAAAGTTCTTTATATCTTCTTCGCTATCTGATAGCACCTGTACGATAAATGATATTTTCTTTTCTTCGGGATCAAAGATTCCTTCTGTCCCATTGGACAATGTGGAAATCATCTCTTTACCAGGATCACCAACGTAATAAAATGCTGATGGAAAAAAACGCACATTTTCCTTTTGAAATATATCTGTTTTTGCCTGACAGGCCACTAGTAAAAAGCTGAAACACAATACGAATAATTTATAACCACTTTTCACATGATACTTCATAAAACTTCACCCCCGGTTCCTATCCTTATGAATGGATATCTTTATACGCTTTTAATCCATATGCGCTATCCGCTGCCTTTACTGCACGATTAATTGCTTTTGCCATCACTTCAGTTGCTAAAATACCAATGGCATCCGGCATCGCTTCTACTTCACCTGTGCTTAATACAAAAATCGTATCTCCATCACTCATCGTATGTACAGGATGAATCGCTCTAGCATATCCATTATGCGCAATTCCCGCAATCTTTGTACATTGTGCTTTATCTAATTTCGCATTTGTGACAATACAGCCAATCGTTGTATTTCCCTGTGCCAATGCTGCCATCTGTTCAATCTGTGCAATCACGGCATCCTTTGCGTCAATGATTGTATTCGTAGCCGCATCATAAATACCAGCTAATTGTTCATTTGTTTCATAATCCACTACATTTCCACAAGCATTTACTGCCACAACAGCCGCAACCTGAATGCCACCGGTTTCCATACCACTCATACCAATACCACTTTTCATCGCTTTATCAAAACCAAGTACTTTTCCTACACTGGCACCAGTTCCTGCACCATGGTTGCCTTCTTCAAACAGATTTTGTTCACTGTTTAAACATGCCTGATATCCCATTGTTTTATCTGGTCTTACCTTAGGGTCACCTACAGATAAATCAAATAATGAAGCACCACAAACGATTGGAACATGTGCAACTTGCATATCAAATCCACAATCATGTTCTTCCAAGTATTGCATAGCACCACTTGCGGCATCAAGGCCAAAAGCACTACCACCACTCAACATAACGGCATGAATTTGTTGTACCATATTGATTGGATTTAATAAATCGGTTTCTCTTGTGGCTGGTCCACCACCTCGTACATCTACACCAGCTGTGGCACCTTCTTTACAAATGATGACGGTACAACCAGTTCCTGCATTCTCATCTTCAGCTTGTCCAATTTGTATACCTTTGATATCTGTAACTTTGATTTCTTTCATATTATCGCCTCTTTGTCTTTCCTTACTTTTATTGTAAAACAAACATCTGTAAATAGCTATCTTATTTTCTACTTATTCTGATATCTTTGAAAAAGGTTTTCACACCATAGTTGATATGAAAACCTTTTATGTTATTTTTTAATTGCCTTTTTTCTTTTGTCCAATACAGCTAACGCCGCAAGAGATACCATTCCCATCATTGTGAATAACCCTGCTTTTGTATGATCTCCAGTTTGTACAGTAGTTACTGTATTGTCTTTCTTCACCATTTGTTGCGTTGCTTCTTGTTTAACTTCTTCTTTTTCAGGTACTTCTACATTACCATGAATAATGGTAGTAATTTCTTTAACTTTAATTTCAAATGCAATAGGTTCACTTACCAATCCATTATAATTATCGTTATCCATTACAATCGCCTTTACATACCAGGTACCTTTTTGTGTTGGTTGTGTATTGGTGTAAATACCATATTTTTCTTTGCTGTATACATAATGTACATCTCCATAAGCAGCTTTCGCATATGGTGCATTAGGTGTCTGTCCCTTATACCATCCCTTTATTTCTAAAGGCGTTATCCATGCATTCTTCGCTTTTTCCACATGTACAATAACATCCACATCTACAGAATTATAATTTTTTGTATCTGCTGGGGTATATAATGCTTTTAATGTATAATCTCCTATATGATCAAATGTAACAGGTTCTTGTGTCCATGTAAATCCTTCTGGTAAGGCAACATCATTTGATGTTTGTTGATAGCTTGTAAATAATTGTGGAGAATTTATAATAGGTGTAGCTTTATGAATGGTAAAAGATGCAACAGCACTTAATTCCACATATCGATCATCTTCTACGCTTGCTTTTACATACCATGTACCTGCATTTGTTGGAACATCTGTTGTGAAAGTTCCTGTTTCACTATCGCTATATGTAAATGTAACATCTCCATATAAAGCTTCCCCTTGAGGTTCTTTAGGTGTATCCCCATAAGTCCAATCAGATATTGTCAATGGCGTTTTCCAAGCATTATTCAATACAAATCTCAAAGTAACATCCAATTTTATGCCATTTTTATAACTGATTGTATATGTAATATCTGTGCCTCGTTTGATATCTTTTAAGATCATGCCATCTAAAGTAGCACCTTTTAGATTACTGATTTCTACATCTTTTCCATATAATTCTTTTAAATCATATGTGTCTGTATCTTCAAGAACAATTGTATTTGCCTTTTGATTTTTACCCATAAAATTTCTCACGGAAGCATCTTGTGCGAATTGTATATCATATAGATGATTCTTTCCACAATTTAATAGCTTCAGTTTTGCGTTATGTGTTAAGTCTAATGTTGAAAGATCATTGCTTTCACAATCTAATTTTATTAATTCAGGATTTTGTTGAACATCCAGTTTTATTAGTTTATTACCTGATACTTCTAAATATTTTAATTTTTTATTATTCTCCACATTTAATTCAGTAAAATTATTATTATTCGCAAATAGATTTACTAAATATAAATTTTGTGTGATATCCAAAGTATCCATAAAACAATCATGAATGGTTAGACTTTGCAAGTTTTTATTTTGTGATACATCAATTGATCTGATTTTTGTATTAGCTAATTGCAGGTCAATTAATTTTAGATTTTTTGTTACATCAAGGGTTGATATATCCGTTCCTGTAACACATAAATTAAATAAAGTAGGATTATGTGAAACATCAATACTTGTTAATTTCGTTTTTGAACAATCTAATGTATCCAATTTTGGATTTTTTGTCACATCCAAAGAAGTGATTCCAGTATTTTTTAGTCTTAATGTACTTAATTTATCACATCCAGTCACATTTACACTTTTTAGATTAGGAACATTATTCGCAGTAACTATTTGCAAAGACTTTATCTTGCTGACATCCATAGTTGTGATGTTTGTGTTATCACAATGCAAATTAACAAGGTATGTAAAGTTTTCAAGTCCTGTTAAATCTTTTATGTTTTTATTACCTGAAAGATCAATAGTCGTAGCTTTGCTTAGTTCAGAATACTCTAATCTGCCATCTTTATTTGTATCATACTTCGTTTTTATAAATTCCCTTAAGGCTACATCTGGGAAAGTTAATTCATCACAATAAATTTCTGGAAAAACAACAAAAGTCATTGCTGATTTCTTACTAATTTCATATTTGATATAATAGGCTTTATTTAGCTTAAGACCTTTTAAAATACTACCTTCAAATTGTGCATCTTCTATAAGATGATTGTTACCATCTTCAATACTGATAATTTTATCAGGATCAAAATTTGGATTCAATTTACTAAAGTCATAGCCATCCTTCACATGTGCATCCTTTAAATCAATATATTGATAATTATGACTCATATAGACAACATCTTTTGCTTCATCCGCTAATTTTAAATCAATCAAATGATTTTCGTTACAGTCTAAAAGCTTTAAATCTTTTTGATTGGTTAAATCTAAATAAGAAAACTGATTACGGGCACAACTTAATAATTGTAATTTCGTCAGATTTGTTAAATCTAAATTTGTTAATTCATTGTAACCACAATATAAATTTATTAATTCCTTTGAATTATGAACATCAAGCGATGTCAATTGGTTGCCTAAACAATTAAAATCTTTCAAATTCAAACAGTTTTCCACATTCACATGAGAACATAAGTTATTTTGAATATATGCAGTTTCAAGCTTCGTATTATTTGATAAATCTAAACCATCTAATGGTGTGTCAGCACGATTAGATTTATGTATATCCAAATATGTTAATTCCGTTAACATACTGACATCTAATGATGTTAATTTGACATTAGATCCAATAAGGTTTTTCAAGTTTGTATTATGCGATAAATCAATAGAAGTGATGTTTGTTTCACTGAAATTAAATAATTCAAGCTGCGTTAATGCACTTAAATCAATATCAGCGATTTTGGTTTTCTCAAGATTTACAATTTTTAATGCTTTATTTTGACTTAAATCAATGGAAGCGATAGGATTCTCGTTCAAAAGTAATAATTGTAAATTCGTATTCTTTGAGAGGTCAATATTTTCAATATCATGATGGGTAAGATACAAATTTTCTAATGCTGTTAAATACTCAATACCTTTTACACTTTGAATCCTATCATCGTCTAATGAAAGATACTGATTCACATCAAGACTTCTAATATTTGCGTTTTCCTGATCTGAAATATAGCCATTATTATTAATATCATATACTTTTTTCACAACCCGACGGAAAATTTCATCCGGGAAGTGTTGTTCATCTATTGGAACCCCTTTTTGTACATTTGTTTCAGCGATAGCTTCAGGTATAATGGTTTCCTGAAGAGTAGTTTCTGGTGTTTCTTCTTTGACAACTTGTGAATCTGTATTTTCATTTGTCGTAACACTTTCTGTTGTGTTTTCCACATCTAGTGTTTCTTGATTAGTTGTTACGTCGTAGATGTTTGTTTGATCCGTTGTGATTTCAGGGTTTTGTTCTTGTGCATAAACAATCGGACTTACCGATTGGAAAGCCGCAGTTACCCCCATAACAGCAGCCATTGTTGCTGCTGTTTTATTGGTTCTTTTTTTCTTTTTCATTCTTAAATCTTCTCTCCTCCTGTTGAGATTGTAGTCTTGTATAATTGTAAGACTACTTTTACGAAAAAAAGCATAGAATACAGAAGTAGCCAGCTTCTTCATTCTATGAGAGTGTATTCATAAAACTCAACATGACTGTATTGTAGTAAAAACAAACATCTATGTCAAGGTATATTTTCATTTTATTTCATTTTGTTACAATTATCTTACATCCGTCATATGACAGGCATAAAATAAAGGTAGAAATCATGATGGTTTCTACCTTATTTGTTTATTCTTCTTCCTCTTTTTTCGCATCCGCAATGATACGGTCTACTAGGTTGCTTGGTACTGGATCATAGCGGTCAAATTCCTGCGTATAAGTTCCTCTACCCTGTGTCATAGCACGTAATTCTAATGGGTAACGCATAACTTCCGCAAGTGGTACCTGCGCTTTGATTTCCTGATATCCATCAACCATATCCATACCCATGATGGCACCACGGCGTTTATTGAAATCACCAATGATTGTACCAGTGAATTCATCTGGTACACGTACAGTAACATTCACGATTGGTTCTAGCATGATTGGATTTGCCTGTTCCATACCTGCTTTAAATGCAAGACGGGCAGCCAGTTTAAATGCCATTTCACTGGAGTCTACATCGTGATATTTACCATCTAATAAAGTGGCTTTGATATTTACAACTTTATAGCCGGCAAGTGGTCCATGATGCATACATTCACGAAGTCCTGTTTCTACGGCTGGGAAGTATTGGCGAGGCACAGCACCACCAAATACTTTTTCTTCAAATACCATTTCTTCTTCATCTGGATTTGGTTCAAATTCTACAAATACATGACCGAACTGACCATGTCCACCAGATTGTTTCTTATGACGACCTTCACCAACGACTTTTTTACGAATGGTTTCATGGTATGGTACTTTTGGAGTTTCCAAGCGTACTTCCACTTTATATTTGTTGCGCAGTTTTGCCAAAATGACTTCTATATGCTGATCTCCGATACCATACAATATGCTTTGTTTGGTTTCTGGATTATTTTCCAAGCGAAGTGTTGGATCTTCCTCTACCATACGAGCTAGTGCATTACTCATCTTGTCCTCATCATTTTTAGATTTAGGGAATACAGCCATGCCATACATTGGTGTAGAGAATTTGATAGGATCTGCCACAAATGCTTTTCCTTTTTCACAAAGCGTATCATTTGTTTGTGTATATTGCAGTTTTACAACAGCACCGATATCTCCTGTAAACAACTTACCAACAGCAGTTTGGTGTTTTCCTTTAACGATAAAGATTGTTGAGATTTTTTCCATTTTATCCTTATTAGTGTTATAAACGTTAGAATCAGAACTTAATACACCAGATAATACTTTGATATAAGAGATACGTCCAACGAATGGATCGACAATAGTCTTAAATACCTGTGCACAAAGTGTTTCTTTTTCATTTGTTTCTAACATCACTTCTTCATTGGTATTGGCATCTTTGACGATGATACTTCCAGCTTCTCCATATGTTGGGAAGTATTTTACAATCAGATCCATCAAACGCTCAATACCAACGCTGTGTGTTGCGCTGCCTGAGAATACTGGACGGATTTCCCCATTACGTACGCCAAGACGTACCCCACGGGTTAATTCAGCTTCTGAGAATTCTTCTCCACTGAAGTATTTTTCCATTAATTCATCATCGCTCATTGCGATTGCTTCGGCAATCTGGTTTTTGTATTCCGCAACCATTGCTTCCATATCTTCTGGTACAGCCTGCGCTTTTTCAGGATCTGCCAAAGGTCCTTCAAAATACCATGCTTTATCTCTTAAGATATTGACAGAACCGATTGTTCTGCCATTTTCCATAATTGGTACTTCAAATGGAATAACAGCTTTACCAAAAGTATCACGTAATTCGTTATATGCTTTATCAAAAGATGTGTTTTCTTCATCCAGTTTATTCACAAAGAAGATTGTAGGCAGTTTTTTTGCCTGCGCACCTTCCCATGCTTTGATTGTTCCAGGCTGTACAGCATTTTTTGCGTCTACGACGATCAATGCGCTGTCGCCAACAGATAATCCTGCTTCACTGCCTCGGATAAAATCCATGTATCCCGGTGTATCGATAAAGTTGATTTTACAATCCTTCCATTCAATTGGCACAAGACTTGCATAAACGGAAATACCTCTGCGGATTTCTTCTGGATCATAGTCGATCAAAGAACTTCCTTCACTGGTTTTACCAAAACGATCACTTGCTTTTGTGAAGTACAGCATACTTTCCATAACTGCTGTTTTACCAACGCCACTGTGTCCTAAGACAACAACGTTTCTGACTTCATGTGATAAATAATCTCTCATATGGCTGCCCTCCTCACTTTAGAATTGGCTTCAACTGAGCCAGGCAGTCTTCACGTACATAGTGAATTGCTTTGTGACCTTCTTTATCAATCAGATCTTTATCAGCTCCATTTGCTAATAAGTCTTCTACTAATCCTACATAGCCACCATATGCAGCACGCATAAGGGCAGTACATCCATTATTATCGCAGATATTGACATCAGCACCACGTGTAATCAGTAAGCGGATGACTGCTTTCTTAAATGCAACACATGCTTCCATTAAAGCAGTTCTACCTACTTCATCCTGTGCATTAATATCTGCACCAGCATCAAGCAATACTTCTACACAACGATCGTGTCCTAAGAAGGCTGCACGCATTAAAGCAGTTCTGCCACGGTCATCTTTCATATTTACATCAGCACCTGCTTCGATTAATTTTTTACAGATTGTCTTATTGCCTTTTTTGGCAGCACCCATAATTGCTGTCTTGCCTTTATTATCTTCCACATTTACATCAGCACCATTGTCTAACAGCACACGAACGATATCCTTGTAATCACGTTTAGCTGCACGCATCAATGCCGTTCTTCCATCACCGTTCTGATAGTTGATATCTGCGCCTTTCTTAATTTCTGCACAGACTGTTGCAAAATCACCGTTTGCACAAGCATCCCAAAAAGCTTTGTTAAATTTCTGATCCATGATAAGTTCCTCCTTTTATCTGTGATGAATCAAAAGAAAAAAATAGACGTGAATTAGCGCAATCTGTTAGCTTTGCCTTTCACATCTACTTATAGCCGTGTTGAAACCCAGTACACTTTTTACTGGTACGTCACCTAAGCGCTCGCCAACTCCATGTTTGATATTCATATTGACGCACGCTCCTTTCATCACTTCGTTATCTGCTTATATTGTATCTTATTTTAATATTTTTGCAAGCGATTTCATTAACATTTTTCATTTATTTTTGTGACTGTAAGCATTTTCATTATTTTCATCCTATTTCTTACGATTTTGTCATTTTCTTACAGTATGTTTGACTTCTATATAGAAAACATATAAAATATGTAAAACACAAGTAATTAAGAAAGGATGCGAGTGCGCATGAATTCTGAAGTATATCAGCATCAGGTACAAGAACTAAACAAAAAACTAAGACATCACTTTTCTCATCTGCTGCGTATTGAATTTGACCACTTTCATATCACAGATATGCAATATAACGTTTTATCGGCAATCGATGAGCATGATGGCATCACAATTGGTGAATTAGCCAAAATGCTACAGCAGGATGCTGGCAATATGAGCAATCTGCTGAAGAAACTGGAACGTTTAGCTTATGTGATTCGTACACGCAGTGCAATCGATGAGCGTGTGATCAATCTGCATTTGAGTAAAGATGGCAGACATTGTGTAAAAACTATCAATGCCAAGATACAGACATATTATGAAAAAGAATGGAATCGTTATAACGATAAGGATAAAGAGATTATCTTACATGGATTAACGAAATTAAATCAGTTCTTTGAATCTTTTCTGGATAAGGAGGAACATGATGGAGAATAAAAAAGGCGTGCTGTTTGATATGGATGGCACTTTGATCAATACATATGAAAATATCAATCTGAAACAAGTACTCAGTGAATTAAAAACAGTCCCAAAAACATTGATACTGAAGATACTGGCATCCCGTGTAAAAAGTTTTGCACAGCTGGAAACAAAGATCTATGAAGAAATCGAAGATCAAAAGGAAGCACAGTGTTTGATCGATCGGATATCTAAATTTCTGGTGGAGCATTACGATAACACCACAATGAAAAAGGATGCTTTGGCTTTTCTGGATTATTTAAAATCAAATGACTATAAAATCTGTTTATGTACAAATAATGCCACAAGTCTAGTCGAGCATATTATTCAACATAAACAACTAGAAGGTTACTTTGATTATGTAATCACCTCGCAACAGGTAACACGGGCCAAACCCGATCCCCAAATGTATTTAGAAGCCGTTTCCCATATTGGTTTATCGTGTGAAGATTGTGTGGTATTTGAAGATGCTGAAAATGGTGTTATGGCAGCGAAAAATGCTGGGATCGATGTTATTGCGATTTGTGATAAAGAAAAGAAGAAATTTTCAGACTGTTCGATGATCATTAAAGATTTTAGTGATGAACGATTGTATGAAATATTTTAAAGGAGAAGGCCTATGTTGATCGAATGGATTTTATATTTCTTTATATACAGCTTCTTAGGCTGGGTATGTGAATGCATTTATTGTGGGGTACCCGCAAAGAAATTTATTAACCGTGGCTTTCTAGCCGGGCCTTATTGTCCTATCTATGGATGTGGTGCATTAGCTGTCATTTACACCCTGACCCCTTTCTCAGATAATGTTGTGATCTTGTTTGGCATGGGCGTTATCGTCACAAGTGCTTTAGAATATATCACAAGTTATATGATGGAAAAACTGTTTCACACCAAGTGGTGGGATTATTCAAAACATCCCTTTAATATTCATGGGCGTATCTGTTTAAAAAATTCTATCCTGTTTGGATTGATGGTACTAGTTGTATTTTATGGTGTTCATCCTGGTATTATGGATATCGTTTCTTTGATACCGGATACCATACAGAAAGTTGTTGTGGTTATCATAAGCGCTGCCTTCCTATATGATGGATACACTACAGTACATGCATTGCTTCGCAAAAATGTGGACTTCAGGGAAATTGAAAATAGTATTAAAGAATTGCGTGAAGCATTTAAAAATGCCAATTTATTCCCTTTGACACAGCCATTAACAGATAAGGTTCAACAAGTTTTAGACAGCACGAATGCGGATGAAATCTTACTAGCTCATATTGATAAGATTCGTATGAAGTTTGATAGTTTTTATCAAAAACGTAAGTTTACATATGATCGATTAAGCAAAGCATTCCCTAATCGAATCGAGGCGATTTCACGTAAAAATGCGGAACGCCTGTTTGAAATCATAACACGTCATAAGGAGGACCGCTGATGAAAAAGAACGAAATATTCACGATACCAAATTTTCTAACGCTGCTGCGTATTATCTTCGTACCTGTATTCATATATTTATATATGCAGGGAGAACATCTTGCAAGTGCCGTCATGATTTTGGTATGTGGGGCAACTGATTTTCTGGATGGTTATATTGCACGTCATTATCATCAAATATCAGAACTTGGAAAGGCAATGGATCCTGTTGCGGATAAGCTGCTTCAGTTTGCGATTGTTTTCTGTATGATTTTTACAGTAAAACATATGATCTGGTTATTCTTATTATTTATGATCAAAGAATGCAGTATGTTGGTCTGCTGGTTTATCTTAAAGAAAAAAGGCGGCTATATGAATGGCGCCATGTGGTTTGGGAAAATCAGTACTGCAGTATTCTATATAGCAATGTTTGCGTTAATTGCGCTGCCAATTCAAAATACATTGTCTGGGACAATATTAATGATTGTTACAGCATTCTTCCTTGCATTATCTTTCATTTTATATATGAAAACATACTTCTCTATGTTTAAAGATTTAAAACATTAGGCAGGTGGACATATGGATACAGAAAAACAGAGAGCATTTATTATACATTTCCTTTATTTTCTTATTATATTCACTTTGATTTTCATCTTTTTCCGCTATGTGATTTACTTTATTATGCCTTTTTTGATTGGATTTGCGATTGCCTTTATGCTGCGTCCTGTGATTAAGCAACTGGCAAAGAAAACCGGTGGACACGATAAGACCTGGGCCATCATTACCATTTTGTTGTTTTATTTAACCATTGGTATCTTCATTACCCTGTTGTCTGTCAAAGGGTTTCATGTATTAAGAGATTTCTTTGAAAATGTACCCCAGTTATATGAAATGTATTTACAGCCATTGATTGATAACATTTTAAGCAGTGTGGAAAATATCTGGTTAAATACTGATCCTGTGATTGCCAGCAATATTGAATCATTCTTGAATGATATATCATCCTCTCTTACAAGTATGATATCTTCCATTTCTAAAGGTGCCGTTTCTGTGATCAGTGATTTTGCGACAAGAATTCCTAATATGGTAATTTCTTTCTTCTTTGCGATTATCTCCAGCTTCTTTATTTCTGCGGATTATACGCATATTACATCCTTTATCGCACGACAGCTTCCTCCA
>OGXN01001826.1_pt1 | contig 18233 bp, 15 predicted proteins | sample 1576281 | NCBI WGS metagenome assembly OGXN01 (sample SAMEA3541494, study PRJEB24748) | human gut metagenome | biome: human gut; feature: human-associated habitat; material: faeces | place: China | collected 2012
TGATGTGTGCAGGTGTATTAGCAGGATGTAGCAGTAATAAGGATGAGAAAAAACCACTTGTATCTGTAGCACAGATTGTGGAGCATACAAGTCTGAATGAAATTCGTGATTCATTCAAAGCGGAGATGGAAAGATTAGGATATAAAGAAGGCGAAAACATTGCATATGATTTCAAAGATGCTGGAAATGATCCAACAACAGCTAATTCTATCATGTCAACATTTGCCGGAAATAAATCAGATGTCATTGTAGCAATTGCTACGCCAACAGCGACAGCAGCAGCAAACTACAGCAAAGATATTCCTATTGTATTTGCGGCAGTCAGTGATCCTGTAGGTTCTAAGTTAATGACAAATGTGGAAAAACCTGATAAAAATATCACAGGAACAAGTGATGAAATTCAAATTGATCAGATCATTGCTTTAGCACAAAAGATTGATCCAAAAATGAAAAAACTGGGCTTCTTATACAATCCCGGTGAACCCAATTCAGTAACTAACCTTGAAAAAGCCAAAGCATATTGTAAAGAAAACAATATTGAATTAGTCGAAGGCAGTGGAACAAATATTTCAGAATTACAGAGTGCTATTTCTGTATTGACAGATTCTGTAGATGCTATTTTAGCACCAAATGATAACACCGTCGCAAGCTCTATGGCACCACTTGTGGAAGCCGCAAATAAGAAAAAGGTGCCAGTATACACAGGTGCTGATTCTATGGTAAAAGATGGTGGATTTGCGACAGTAGGTATCAATTATACAGAACTTGGACAGGAAACAGCAAAGATGGTAGATCAGATTTTAAAAGGTACAAAAGTAGAAGATATCCCAGTAAAAGTATTCAATACAAATTTAAATATCTATGTAAATAAAAAGACAATGGATACCTTGGGGATCACACTTCCAGATGAAGTGAAGAATGATAAAAACTTAGTCATGATCGAAGAATAAACGTATACAAACAAGAGAGGGTGAGCAGTTATGAGTTTAGATGTAATCATGGATGCAATCATGTTGGGGATGATTTTTGCGATTATGTCCTTTGGGGTATTTATTTCCTTTCGTATCTTAAATATCCCGGATTTAACCATTGATGGAAGTTTTACCACAGGTTGTGCCGCAAGTGTAATCTGTTGTGTGGCAGGACATCCTTATCTAGGCATTCTTATGGCATTTATCGTAGGAGGAGTGGCAGGGATTGTGACAGGTCTTTTACAGACAAAAGGCAAAATACAGCCCCTTCTTGCGGGCATCTTGACGATGACTGCTTTATACTCTGTCAATTTAAAAATCATGGCAGGACAACCTAATATTTCTACCTTTGGCTTAACAACGATTTTTACTGCTTTTGAAGGTCTTGGACGTTATCATAAAGCGGTTTTGATTGGTTTGATCTTAGTATTGCTTGCAGTTGTATTATATGCCTTTTTAAAGACACAGTTGGGTATGAGTCTACGTGCAACAGGAGATAATGAAGCCATGGTAAGAGCTTCCAGTATCAATTCTGATATGATGAAAATCATGGGTTTATCCTTAGCAAATGCGATCGTGGCACTTGGCGGTGGCATCTTTGCACAATATCAGAATTTTGCGGATGTCAGTGGTGGTATCGGCATGATGGTCGTAGGACTTGCCAGCATCATTGTTGGGGAAGCTTTCTTGCGCAAAAAGACACTTGTATATCATTTTATGGCTGTTATTGTCGGCGCAATCGCTTATCGATTTATATTGACGATAGCCTTGCAGATTGGTATTGCCAGCACGGATTTAAAATTAGTCAGTGCAATTCTTGTGGCACTTGCCATATCATTACCTCAGCTGGTTGGAAAAAGGGGGAAGAAACATGCTTGATTTAAAAGATTTATGCCTAACATTTTATCCGGGGACAGTTAATGAAAAAGTAGCGTTAGATCATGTTTCCTTTCATGTTGAGGAAGGTGATTTCATCAGTGTATTGGGTACCAATGGCGCTGGAAAAAGTACGTTATTGAATGTCATCAGCGGTTCTTTGCCAAATGATTCTGGCAGTATTATATTAGATGGTGAAGATATCAGTTCTTTTCCAGAATATAAACGTGCTAAGAAAATCGGTCGATTGTTTCAGGATCCCTTAAAAGGAACAGCTCCCAATATGACGATTGAAGAAAATCTTGGTCTGGCTTACAGTCGTGGAAAACGTACGACGTTATCACGTGCAATCAAAAAAGGCGACCGTTCTTTCTTTATTGAAAAATTAAAAGAGTTGAATTTAGGATTAGAAGAGCGCATCACGACCAATGTTGGTTTATTGTCAGGAGGACAGCGGCAGGCCTTAACATTATTAATGGCTACCATTGTGACACCAAAGCTGTTGCTGCTAGATGAACATACAGCAGCTTTAGATCCTAAAACCGCAACACAGGTGATGGAGATCACTGATAAAATAGTAAAAGAACATAACATCACAACCCTGATGATTACCCACAATATGCGTCAGGCACTCGAATATGGAAATAAGACTATCATTTTGAATGAAGGAAAAATTGTAAAGGTATTAGAAGGAGAGGAACGTAAGTCCACAACTGTAGAAGATTTGTTACAAATGTATGACTTTATCTAAAATTTACCTTTTCCAGATATTTCCTTTGAAAAAAATAAGGAATATTTTGAAAACTATGTTAATATACTGAACATGCGGGAAATAAAAAGTTAAAAATTTTCATGAAAAATACATAAAATTTTAACTTGACTTTTTTGCATGTTTTTGCTTGTGCACCGCAAAATAGTCCCAAATTTGAAAACGCATACAAAAAGTTTAAAAATATATAAAAAATGCTGGAAATTTGTGACAAAAGTTATTATACTAGATATATAGATGAAAATTCCTAAGGGGGGATTTACTGTGAGACAAAACAACATGTTGGCCATGATACTGGCCGGAGGCCGAGGTACTCGTCTATATGCCTTGACCAAAAAGATTGCAAAACCTGCAGTGTACTATGGAGGGAAATATCGAATTATCGACTTTCCACTAAGCAATTGTGCAAACTCCAATATTAACGTTGTTGGTGTGCTGACGCAGTATGAATCAGTTTTACTGAACTCTTATGCAGCAGCAGGACAGCGTTGGGGACTTGACGCAAAAGATAGTGGAGTGTATGTATTGCCACCTCGTGAAAAAGACGGAGCGGCATTTGATGTTTACCGTGGTACCGCAGATGCAATTTCACAAAATATCGATTTCATTGATAGTCACAATCCGGATTACGTATTGATACTGTCAGGAGATCATATCTACAAAATGGATTACTCCAAGATGTTATCACATCACAAAGCTTGTGATGCTGACGCAACGATTGCTGTTCTGCCAGTGCCTATGAAAGAGGCAAGCCGTTTCGGTATTATGAATACGGATGAAACAGGACGCATTGTTGAGTTTGAAGAAAAACCAGAACATCCAAAGAGTAATCTGGCTTCAATGGGTATTTACATCTTTAACTGGAAACAGCTGAGAAAAATGCTGGTTGCAGATATGGATGACCCAAACAGTAACCATGACTTTGGTAAGGATATCATTCCAGCAATGCTGAATGAAAACAAACGTTTATTTGCTTACCAGTTCAAAGGTTATTGGAAAGATGTAGGAACTGTTGATTCTCTGTGGGAAGCAAACATGGATCTTTTAGGAAAGAATAACGAGCTTGACTTGAACGATCCTAACTGGAAGATCTACACAGAAGACGTTGCTACAATACCTCACTTCATTGGACCAGACGCTAAGATTGATAATGCTTATATCAATCAGGGCTGTATGATCAATGGTGAAATTAACAATTCTGTATTGTTTACAAACGTGGAAGTATCAAAAGGAGCTGTTATCAACGACTCTGTATTGATGCCAGATGTTGAAATTGGAGAAGGTGCCGTCATCAACCGAGCAATTATTGCTGAAGGTGTGAAAGTTGATGCAGGTGCAGTTGTCGGTGATCCAAACAGTGAACATATTGAATTGATCAGCAAGAGAGTGAGGTGTGAATAGTTATGTGTAACGCATTTGGAATTGTAAACTATGAAGGACCTGATGTATTTGTCAAGGGAATGCAGGACTATCGTCCATTATCAGCATTCAGCTTTTTGGGAAGATATCGTTTGGTGGACTTTCCATTAAGTAATATGAGCAATAGTGGTGTCAACCACATCAAAGTGTTTGTAAAATCAAATCCAAGAAGTCTGATTGAGCACTTAGGTACAGGCCGTCATTACAATATTAACTCAAAACGTGGTAAGATGCATATTTTACCATCCTATGGAGTCAATGATCTGTATAGTACAGATATCAACTCTTTTATGAATAACATGCTGGCTATTGAAAATGTCAATTATCCATATGTTATCATTACACCACCTCATATGATTTATCGTCAGGATTTCAGTGATTTGCTGGATACACATGTAGAAAGCGGTGCTGATATTACAGTATTATATCAAAACGTTGATAATGCCAAAGAAGCATTTATCAATTGCGACGTTTTAAATTTAAACAAGCAGAAGGGTGTTCTTTCAATTGATAAGAACCGTGGAAATTATAAATCAAGAGCAATTTCTCTTGAAACATATGTATTAAGCAAAGAATTATTTATGGACCTTGTGAAAAAGGCTGCCAATGTTAGTTCTTTATACTGGTTCAGAGATATCGTAAATGATGAATGTACAGAATTAGATATTCGTGGTGTAGCACACCGTGGATATGTAGCATGTATTAATGATTTCCGCAGCTACTTCAATGCAAATATGGACCTTCTGGATTATGATCGTGTATTAGATCTGTTTAAACCAGACTGGCCAATCTATACACGTACCAACGACTCTTGTCCTGCACAATACTATTCAGGTGTAGAAGTAAAACAGAGCATGGTATCCAATGGATGTCTGATTGAAGGAGATGTCGTAAACTCTGTCATCGGACGTGGTTGTGTCATTAAGAAAGGCGCAGTTGTGAAAAACAGTGTCATTCTTCCTGGTGCTGTCATTGGTGAAGATGTTCATATTGAAAATGTAGTTGTAGATAAACAGGCTAGAATCTTACGTAAGAAAGAAATTCTTGCGCAGCCAGATAAGCCTATGTACGTGAAAAGGAATGATAAAATCTAATGGCAAGAATATTAATGGTTGCTGCCGAAGGTCTTCCATTCATCAAGAGTGGTGGACTTGCAGATGTTATCGGTTCTTTGCCGCAGGCACTGTCTAACAAAGGACATGAAGTGCGCGTAGTCCTTCCTTTGTATAGACCAATTGCTGAAAAATACCATCAGGATTTTCAGTTAGAAGCACAATACAGTGTTTCTATTGCCTACCACGAAGTACCAGTAAATATCTGGAGCAGTATGGTAAAAGATGTAAAGTTCTATTTTGTAGAACATAAAGGGTATTTCGAAAGAGATAACATGTATGGCTATATGGATGATGGTGAGCGTTTTGCTTACTTCCAGAAAGCTGTTATTGAAATGTTGAATCAGCTGAATTACTTCCCTGAAATCATGCATAGTCATGACTGGCACACAGGTATGATTCCTGCAATGTGTAAAGAAGGACACAGCTTTGATGAACGTTATCGTAACATTCGTCATGTATATACGATTCACAATCTGGCTTATCAGGGCAACTTCGGCGTGGAAATGCTGGATAGCTGTTTAGGTCTTGATTATCGTATCTATGACAATGGAAACGTACGTTATGATGGCGGTATCAGTTTTATGAAATCAGGTATTCTATACGCTGATAAAGTCACAACGGTATCTCCAACATATTCACAAGAAATTTTAACACCACAGTACGGAGAACATCTGGAAATGGTATTGAATATCCGTAAATATGATTTATGGGGCATTACAAATGGAATTGATATTGAATCATGGAATCCTATGACTGATCCACAGGTTCCTTACAATTTCAACAAGGTCAATGTGAAAAAAGCAAAAGCGTTGAACAAAGAAGCATTACAAAAAGAATTAGGTCTTACAGTAGATCCGGATGTCATGTTGGTTGGGGTCGTTTCCCGACTAACATGGCAGAAGGGATTCTACTTGATGATGGAAAAACTTTCTGAAATTTGTCAGATGCCAATTCAGTTAGCTGTACTTGGTAGTGGTGAGGCAAGCATTGAAGAAAAAATGGCACAATTAGAAGCAGGAAACCGTGGAAAAATTGCATTCTATAAAGGATACAATGATTCTTTGGCACATCGTATCTATGCAGCTTGTGACATGTTCTTAATGCCATCTTTGTTTGAACCATGTGGTATTTCTCAATTGATTAGTATGCGTTATGGTACTTTACCACTTGTAAGAGAAACTGGTGGATTAAAAGATACGGTTACACCATACAATGAATTTGATAAGACTGGTAATGGATTCAGTTTCACAAATTATAACTCTGATGAAATGATTCAGGTTATGTACAATGCAATCAGCGTTTACTATGATCGTCCAGAAGACTGGAAGACATTGGTACGCAATGCAATGGACACAGACGTGAGCTGGGACCACAGTGCGGATACGTATTGCCAGTTGTATTCACAATTACATCTATAAGAAATGAAGGACAGGGAGTACCTGTCCTTTTATGGTGTTTAGAAGGCCTCTAAATATTGCAATAATAGATAAATACTATAAATAATGTTAAAAGCAAAAATAAACTATACATAAAGTGCAAAAAAAATAAAAACATCATATAATAATGTTGACAGTAGCTCCGCCGCCTCTTAACAATGCGTACCACCGGAGCTCTTTTTTGTAAAATGATAAGGGGGAATAATATGGAGGATGAAAAAAGTAAGTTGAAAGAAGCATTGACTTTTGAAACACAATTAAAACATTTAATGATAGATAAAAAATTGAAAGTTGGGAATAAGAGCAATGCATTAAAAGTGTTAAAGAAGGAAAATTACTATAGACTAAGTGGTTATTGGATAAACTTTGTAGATAATAATGATATCTTTTATCAATATATCACTTTTGAACAAATATATAGTATTTATAAATTTGATAAAGTTTTAAGAGGTATGATAATTGAAATTATTAATGATGTAGAAGTCTATTTTAAAACAAGATTAGCAAATTATTTTTCTTTGGCTTATGGCGCTGATGGATATATGGATGATAGCAATTTTAAAGAAATAGCCAAAAATAAACATAGAAATTTGTTAAAGAAAATTGAAGATTTAAAAAATAATAACCCTAACAATCTAATTATTAAGCATCACAAAACTAAATATGGAGGCGATATGCCGTTATGGGTTGTAATAGAATTATTATCATTTGGAAATGTTTCGAAATTATTTAGTATGATGACGAATGAAGATAAAAAAAATATGGTGAAGCAATCCTATAAAAATATTAGTTATACATATATTGAAAGTTTCTACCATGCTATCGCCTACTTTAGAAATCAATGTTGTCATTTTCATAGATTGTATGATGTTAAACATACAATTAAAATGTTGTTATATAAAACTCCGTTTTATGATCCAGATAAAGACAATAGTTCAACTTTTTATTTTATATATGTTATTATTTTGCTTAATCCTAATCATGATTTAGGAAAAAGATTGATTTTCAGACTTTTAAGTGAATTTAAAAAGACTAAAGTTGATAAGAAAAAATATGGATTTCCATATAATTGGAAAGAAATACTAGAAAAAGCAAATGGATATTGTATAGATATTCATTAGCGAGATAAAAGGATTGACAATACAAAATAGTTGCTTAATATAGTTGGAAGAATGTTTCTTATGAAAGATCCTTCCTTTTTTTTATTCTTTTATGGAGAAAATATACCTGTGTATTCTATTTTTGCCACATTAATCTGGTATTGCTTTGTTATTTCGGGTAATCATAAAATCGTCTATAATGAAGATGTAAAGAAAGAGCTGATGAAAATGAAATTGAATGAAAGACAAAAAGTATTGTTGAAATCATTGATTGAAGAAAACGATTATAAGACCTTGCAAGAATATGCAGATATGCTTCAGATTTCTTATAAGACAGTTTCTAATGATGTAAATGTTTTAATGAAAACTCTGGCAGACATTCATATAGAAGTCGATAAAAAACCACATTGTGGCATTCGTTTAAATTTAAAACATGATCAAATCAATGAATTAAATAAGCTATTACAGGAACAAAGTGGAAAAGATGAATATCTCAGTATATCGGATAGAAGAACAGAAATTTATCTTCAGTATCTTTGGAATCCCAATGCATATTACAGCATTCAATATTTTTCAGATCTATATTTCGTTAGTGCCAGCTCTATTATGAAAGATTTGGATATCGTATCTGAAAAACTAACACGATATGATATTACAATGGAAAAAAGTAAAAAGGGTACATGTATTCATGGAAGTGAAATTAACATACGAAAAGCATTGCTTGATTATATGGAACGTTATCTTTATGAACATGTGATGGAAGTTGAACGTTATCAACACTTAAGTGAAAAATTTAAGAGATTTCATGATATGGAAGTTGATGATATAGAAGCGATTATTGAATTTCTTGAACAGAATATGAATCATATAGAAGCAGTATCGAAAAAGATTATCAATGAACCATATTACAGTAATGCCTTCTTGTATCTTGTGTTAATGATTTTGAGAATCAAACATGGCAACTACATACAAGATGTAAAAGAATTGGTATATTACGATGATGCGATTGATGAAACAGATTTTGAATTTACAAATAAATTATGTCGTAATATCAATCATCAATACGATATACAGATCACAGAAGCTGAGGCGATAAATGTTTATCGGCATTTGATCAGTGGAGGTTTAAGCAAAAAAGAAATTGAGATCGTAGAGCGTAATACAAAAGCAAATGATCTAAACTCCCTTACACTTGCCTATACAAGATATCTGATCGAACATATGTCGATTCTGTTTGGTATTGATTTTTCTAATCAGGTATATTTGCATTCGAATCTGCGTTTTCATATCAAACCAATGATTAATCGATTACGCTATGATATTAAGATCAATAACATGATGGTGGAAGAAATACAAAAACGTTATCCATTGGAATTCTATCTGACACAGTTAAGTTGTATTCTGACAAGTAGAAGATATGAAATTAAAGAACCATCAAAAGAAGAAGTAGCTTATATCATGGTATATTTTCAAAGTGCAATTGAACGACATTTACATACGATTCAAGCAATCTTGGTCACAGGGCAAAGTGTAGGTTCTGCGCAACTCTTAAAAACAAGATTAGAAAACACATTTCAAGATGTTGTGATAAAAGAAATCTTACCACCAAGTAAATTAAATCAGGTAAATATGGAAAATATTGATTTGATATTAACAACAGGCAACGTTTCGATGAATTTACCATATATCGCAGTATCACTGTTTTGTGATGAAACGGATATTGCGACAATTCGCCATTATTTAAAAAATTTAAGAAAACATAAACATATGAATCCTAAAGATATATCCATTTGTTTTGAGGAATGTGATTTTAAAACAAACCAATATGCGATAACGATGCATACGGTATTTGGCAGTATCGTTATACAAAAAAGTGAGGATACACATATGTATTACGATAAACATCAAGGCAACATCAAATATGGAATCTTTTATAAAGAACTAAAAGAAATTAATCCGATGATGCAGGTTTTATTCAATCAGGTTATACATCAGTAAAAAACTGATCATAACATATATACGTCATGACGTGATCCCTGATCAGGATCTCATTCACAGAAAGAGAGGATTATTAAGTTATGAAAACATTCGATGCCATCATGAATCGATGGTTCATCCCAGTCGCAATGCGTATCGCGAATGTGAAGGGTATTTGCGCAATACGTGATGCATTCTTACAGATTTTCCCATTTACACTTGCTGGTTCGCTGGTCGTTGTAATCAACAATGTAATATTCGCATCTAATGGTTTTATTGGACAATTCTTAGTAGGAATGTTCCCTAATATTGATCAGGCACAGGCTGTATTAAATTCCGTGTTGACAGGTACCAATACTGTCATGTCTTTATTCATTGTTTTCCTTGTCGCAAGAAATATGGCACGTGAATACAAAGGTGAGGGGAATAAAGCTGGTATTACTGCATTAACTGCATTCTTCATTTTTTATCCAATTGAAAATTTAGAAAGCGGCAGCTATTTTTCTACAAATTATTTTGGCGCAAATGGTTTATTTATCGCCATCATTATCGGTTTGATTGTTGGATGGGGCTTTACCAAGCTTGCACGTATTGAAAAGATTCGTATCACTATGCCGGATACCGTTCCACCAGAAGTTGCGAAATCCTTTAATGTCACAATTCCAATCATTATTGTATTGGTCGTATGTGCGATTTTGAACTTTATCGTATTACAAATTGATCCTAATGGATTAAACGCTTTGATCTATACTATGCTTCAAACACCATTAACTGCTCTGGGAGGCAATGTGGCAACCATCTTCATTTTAGAATTTTTGGCAATGTTATTGTGGTGCTTTGGTATCCATGGGACTGCGACAGTATCACCAATCTATAAAGTATTGTTCGCTGAAGCAAATATCGTAAACTTAGATTTTGCAGCTGCACATGCGACAACTGTAGGTGCTCCTTATCCATTTACATGGCAATCATTATTTGAAAACTTTGGCTGTATCGGTGGTACAGGAAATACATTAGGTTTGATTATTGCCATTTTAATTTGTGCTAAATTTATGAAGGATAAATGGAAAAAGGATGATTATTCTAAAGTAGCAAAGATGTCATTGATTCCTGGATTATTCTGTATCAATGAACCTATGATTTAGTTTACCAATCGTATTAAATCCAATTTTAATGATTCCATTTGTCCTGGCACCACTTGTCAATACTGCCATTGGTGCATTGGAAATCTTCCTTGGACTGGTTCCTGCGGGAGTGCTGGATGCAGGATGGGCAACACCACAACCAATTAAGGCATTCTTATCTACATCCGGTGCATGGCAATCTATTGTATCTCAGATATTGGCAATCACCGTAGCAACCCTTATTTATCTGCCATTTGTCATCGCAGCAAATAAAGCTGCAAAACAAGAAAAAAAGGAAGAAACACAAGCATAAAAGAAAGAGGTTATCGTTATGAAAGAAAAAGGATTCCCAAAAGATTTTTTATGGGGTGGCGCAACAGCTGCTAATCAGTTGGAAGGTGGCTGGAAGGAAGGCGGCAAAGGGTATAGCACTGCCGATGTCGTTCAATATTATACAAAAGAAGAATCAAAAGGCAAGAATATGGAAACTGTTCCAAGATGCGAAGTGGAAGAAATATTAAAAGGAAATCGAGAAACTCGTAATTATCCAAAACGTAGAGGAATTGATTTTTATCATCACTATAAAGAAGATATCGCATTACTTGCGGAAATGGGATTTAAAGTTTTCCGTATGTCTATCAACTGGGCAAGAATCTATCCAAATGGAGATGATGAAACACCAAATGAAGAAGGTTTGCGGTTTTATGATCAGGTATTTGATGAATGTTTAAAATATGGTATCAAGCCATTGATTACTTTATCACACTATGAAACACCATTACATTTAGCAATGGAATATAACGGATGGGTGAATAGAAAAACTGTGGATTTTTATTTGAAATATTGTGAAACAGTATTTCGTCGATATAAAGATAAAGTGAAATACTGGATGACGTTCAATGAAATCAATATGATGTTAAATTTGCCATTTACCGCAGGTGGTGTCTTTATTGAAACATGTGAAAATGAAAAACAGGCAAAATATCAGGCCATTCATCATCAATTCATCGCAAGTGCCTTAGCAACAAAACTTGCACATGAAATCATAGAGGATGTACAGGTAGGGTGTATGCTGGGAATTACACATACCTATCCGGAAACCAATAAACCAATAGACAATCTGTTATCACAAAAGGCAAACCGCAACAATTATTTCTTTGTGGATGTGCAATCCAAAGGAGAATATCCAACCTATATCTTAAATGAGTGGGAGAAAGAGAATATTCATATAGAAATGTTGCCCAATGATTTAGAAATATTAAAAAATAATACTGTGGATTATATTTCCTTTAGTTATTATTACACAATGAGTGTCAGTGAACGTGCCTTGCATGGAAATGGCGGTGCAAATGGTTTACCTGATTTCGGTATCCCAGTTGTGCCTAATGAGCATCTAAAAAGAACCAGCTGGGGCTTTCAGATAGATCCAATAGGATTTAGAATCATTATCAATGAATTATGGGATCGTTATCACAAACCAATATTTATCGCAGAAAATGGAATGGGAGAATATGATCAATTAAATGAAGATGGTACGATTCATGATGCCTATCGTATCGACTACCTGCGTGAACATATTCGCCAAATGAAAGAAGCAATCAATGATGGAGCAAATGTGTTTGGCTATACTTCATGGGGATGTATTGATATCATCAGTGCTGGTACATCAGAAATGAGTAAACGATATGGATATATTTATGTAGATCAGGATGATTATGGCAATGGAACATTGAAACGTTATAAAAAAGATTCTTTCTATTGGTATAAGAAAGTAATCGCAAGCAATGGAGAAGATTTAGGAGATAACGATTGATCGTCACGATCAATCGTTTTCATAAAAGAAATGATTCAGCATTACAAGCAGACAGATATCGTCATACAAGATAAGTCATTATATCAATTACAGGATATCGTAGATAAATATGCTATACAAAAAGCGTTGATACTTATATCTAAAACCATACAACGATCTCTATATTATCAAACTGCATTATCTTCACTAGATATTACGTATATCGAATATAATCAAATAGAAAAAGATCCTGATGATGATATGATTATGAACGCATTATATACAGCACGAAAATATCAATGTGATGGTGTGATTGCGATAGGTGGAGGAAGTGTGCTAGACACTGGAAAAGCTGTATCCTTGATGTATGATCAAAAGCAACATATTTTAAATTTTATACATGATAAATCATATGATATTGAAAAAACAATACCACTTATCTGTATACCGACAACCATTGGCACAGGAAGTGAAATTAGTAAAAATATTGTCGTAAAGAATCATAGAACCGGTAGGAAACATCGTATCATTGAGAAAGCTGCTCGTGCTGATTTTATGATGATAGATTGTGAATTTATGAAATCATTAACAGTGGACATGGTTTTATATGGCAGCATGGATATTCTTGCGCATGCGATTGAGGCATATACGAATAAAAAATCAATGACGATGCCAGATGAATTTATTGATGAATGTGCCCTTACATCCATACAGTTGGTAACAAAACATTTAAAACCAGCCTTGTTTGGTGAATTACACGATCGTATGCAGCTACAACTCGCAAGTTTATATGCAGGAATTGCAATGGAAAATGATTTACATGCCAATCATATACTTGCGGGATGCATTCATGAGATGTTTCCTCAATTACATCATGGAATGTGTGTAGGAATGTTGTTGCCATATATTATGCAGTATAATGCCAGCACATGTAAAAGTCGATATGATCAAATCAATGATCGCATCCAAATGGATTGTATAAATTGGATCATACAAATACAACAACAGTTTCATTATCCACAACTTAGCGACTATATCCATACGTTAGAAGATGCAGATAGATTAATAGAAATGATGATACAAAAAAATATTTCTATCAACCCGATTTCCATATCCCCACAACAAATCAAGCAAATGATCTATCAAGCATGTTATATAAAAAGGCAGGAATGATTATAATTTTTCTGCCTTTTCGCTTAGTGATTTAGATTTTTACATATTCTGTGAGATATCAGTGTCACAATTCCAATGCCACTACTACCTAAAGCATAATAGGGGAAACCAAAACATAACTGCACACCACCAACGACAATCAATCCGCCAGCAATGATATCGCCAATATGATTACCTTTCTCCATGACCTCTTTTGAAGGGTGGCTTATCTTTTTACTTTTTGTGCATACACGATTATTGAAAGCTTGTGTTTTTTGTAATACCTTTTTAGTCTTTTCCATTGGATCCATTCTTTTCATCAGCGTTCTTCCTTTCTTACAGACTATTGGTCTGTATTGCTGTATAAAATAATCTGCTTAGGCAGATATTTTAATTATTTTTTTGATAGGCATGCCATATATCTTCCATTAATTCATCATCCAGAATATCAAAGCCAATACGATCCATCATATGCTTTAAATATGATAAACGCCGTTTGATCTGGTCACAATCATCTGGATTGATGATAGGATTGATCCAATAGTTAATAAGAAATAGGAATACTTCTGCACATAAATCAGGATCGCTTGTTTGAATGGAACCATCAGATATACCTTCTTCAATAAATTTTGATATTAAGGGCGCATCAACTTCCATACAGTTTCTCATACCATTGACCACAAAATGTGGATTTTTCGCTTCTATAGCTGTTGTTTTCTCAAAGCCATATCGTTGTGCATGCGTGGCAAGATAACGTAATAATTCTTTTAATTTAGCTTTTCCATTCTCAGCTTCTATTGAATTTATGATATCGTGTAATTGTTTCTGATATTCTTTACTACAATGCTCCATCACTGCGGATAATATGGCTTCTTTAGATTCAAAATGATGATATAAGCCACCTTTTGATAAATGCAAAGCATCTAATATATCCTGAATACTGGTTTGTTCATAACCTTTTTCAAGAAATAAGGCAGTTGCAGTTGTGATGATATTTTCTACTGTTCTCTCTGGATGTGCATATCTAGCCATAATTTTCTCCTATACAGACTTTTGGTCTGTATTCAGCTTAACATGGTTTTTAAAGGATGTCAAACATTTACTTGTGATAGGGATTGAATCATGGCATAATGATAAAGATGAAATGGGGTTATAGAATGGAAATCATACATTGTTGTTTAAAAGAAGCATTTGAAAAAGAAATAGAAAATGGAACGTATGGAACATCAGAGATAAAGGCGAAAGGATATATCCAGTTTGCGACATGGAACAGTTTTCGTTACCTCGCACCAGCTTTCTATAAAGATACCCGTGAATATATCTTTTTGGTTGTGGATATGGATAAAGTAAGAAATCGTATACGTTTTGTGAAGGATCATAAAGGGCACGCATTTCCTTGTGTATATGGCATGATTCAACATGACGAAATCAAACGTTGTGTACCATTTATTCATGATGATAAAGCATGGCTGAATCAAAAGGAATGTGTACATATTTTGATGAATACCAGTATGATTGATGAAAACTGGTGTTATCCAGCTTTGAAAAAATATATATCTGCTCAGGATGAAGTATGTGTGATGGCATTTAGCTTCTTTGATGATACCAAGACATTAGATGATTGGAACCGTCAATATAAACCAGGACAGGGCATCTGGTACAAAAGCAATACCGATGTATTCTTTCGCTATGGATTGAAACGTGAACAAATTCATTGGGTCAATTATTTCACAGACAGTAAAATAGAGATGGAAAATAAGATTATGAACAGCAGTATCGTGTTTTTTACCGGAGGTGCACCAGATCTCATGATGAAACGTATTCGTGAATTTAAATTAACATCTTTATTGAAAAATTATCAGGGTGTGATGATGGGATATAGTGCAGGAGCAATGATGCAATTTGATGAATATCACATTACTCCAGATGAAGATTATCCATCATTTGTGTATGAAAAAGGTTTAGGATGTTTAAAAGGTTTTGGAATAGAACCACACTATCAAGCATCCAGGATACAAAAAGAAAGCATGCAGCTTGTAATAAAAGAAAAACAAAAAGATGTATATGGCATCTATGAAAAAGGCGGCATCATCATTGATCAAGGCAACATGATAATGTTTGGAAAAGTAGATATCATGGAGGCAGAAGATACAAAGTTATGAAACTTATGTACAATCGAAAAAACATCATTGACGAAATGAAACAAAAAAGTGTACCATAGATAGGAAAAAGAGAAGGGATGCGTAGTATGTTTCATTTACAAGTAGATTTAACAAAAGACAATATTTTTAAAGCGCTGTTACTGTTTGCGATTCCGATTTTTATCGCTAATGTGTTCCAGCAGTTATACAATACGATGGATACCATGATCGTAGGAAATTATCTGGGAGATGCTTCACTTGCGGCCATTGGTTCTGCTTCAGCAATATATGAGCTGATGATAGGATTCGCATTAGGGGTTGGCAATGGGTTAAGCATTGTCACCGCCCGCTGTTATGGAGCAAATGATGAAGATGCAATAAAACGTTCAGTCGCAGGTTCTATCGTGATTGGGGTATTTTTAACCATCGTGATTATGATCATTGCGAAACTGTTTTTATATCCATTATTACAGTTATTAAATACACCACCTGAAATTATAGAAGAGTCATATTCCTATATATTCACCGTAACGATTTTTGTGGGCGTGATGTTTGCGTACAATATGTGTGCAGGATTGTTACGTGCAATTGGAAATAGTGTGATGCCACTTGTGTTTTTGATTATATCCAGTGCTATTAATGTTGTTTTGGATATCGTGTTTATTACACAGTTTTCTATGGGTGTACAGGGTGCAGCAGTTGCGACAGTCATTGCTCAGGCGATTAGTGCAGTGCTGTGTTTCGTATACATTTATTTCAAAGCACCATTATTAATACCACAAAGAAAACATTTTCATGTAGGAAAACAAATGTATCAGGAGCTTGCAGGACAAGGATTTTCTATGGGATTTATGATGGCAATTGTATCAGCAGGTACTGTAATCCTGCAAACAGCGATTAACAAATTTGGATATTTGATTATCGCAGGTCATTCTACCGCAAGAAAAATCAATTCTTTCTGTATGATGCCAGCTTCTACATTCTGTATGGCATTATCTACCTTTGTATCACAGAATAAAGGCGCAAATCAAAAGGAACGAATTCGTCAGGGAGTAAAAACAGCTAATATCATCAGTATTTGCTGGGGTGGAATAGCACTTGTCTTAATGTTCTTTTTTGCCAGACCACTAGTTGCGCTTATATCTGGTTCTAATGAGGCAGCTGTATTAGATAATGGGTCTTTATATTTGATGATCAATGCTCCATTTTATGCAGTGTTAGGAATCTTGCTAAATCTGAGAAATTCTTTACAGGGGCTAGGTAGAAAAGTAATACCACTTGTATCCAGTGTGATTGAGTTCTGTGGAAAAATAGTCTTTGTAATCTTGTTTATTCCGTTGCTGGATTACTTTGGTGTTATTATTTGTGAGCCGGTAATCTGGTGTTGCATGTGTTTACAGTTATGGTTCTCTTTCTACCGTGACAGCTATATGCAAAAAAGTGAAGAAGAAAAAGAGAAAGTAAAGGATTATGAGTTGAATTGTTCTTAAACCTTTTTGAGAATTTAAGTCTGTTTTTACTTGACGTTGATAACATTTTATAGTATTATAAAGGCACCAAGAGTGGATGTCGAAAGACATCAGAAAAGGAATGGATTACTTTGCCGGTTATCCATTCCTTTTTTAAAACAAGAGGTCCCAAGAGTGGAAAAGATTTTCGTGCAGATTTTCCAAAAGTGTGATAAGGACCGCTTCTGAACATGATTTTACATTACCTTAGCTTATCTTTTTAGGATAACACAAAGTAATGTTAAGATCACAACTAGTAGTACTAGTGCATCCATATGTATTCTTTTCCTCTCCCAAAACGAAAATATATTTTCCATTTGGAATTTACCTCCTACTAATACATATACGTAATTTAGGTACGAAAATCCTAAATTATTTTGCAATTTGCGAAAATAACCTATATATAGTTTAGGAAAGCGCCTGATATATGATTTAAAGAAGTATTAGTTGAAGAATGACTATAGGATAATCAGTAAAATCAGAACAACATTTAATTTTTAACTGATTTAATGAAAAAATTTTCAAAGTCCCTTGACTTCACGAGGGATAATCTTTATAATTATATCAATTTAAGGAAAGTTTATAGAACAAAAAGGAGAGATAACATGGCTTATTACTTTAACGAACCGTCACGTACATTTGCGGAGTACCTGTTGGTACCTGGATATTCCAGTGCAGATTGTACACCAGCAAACGTGTCTTTGAAAACACCATTAGTTAAATTCAAGAAAGGCGAGGAACCTGCATTATCTTTGAATATTCCTATGGTATCTGCAATTATGCAGTCGGTTTCCGATGATAAAATGGCAATCGCCCTTGCCAAGGAGGGCGGCATCTCCTTTATTTACGGTTC
>OGXN01001831.1_pt1 | contig 18192 bp, 9 predicted proteins | sample 1576281 | NCBI WGS metagenome assembly OGXN01 (sample SAMEA3541494, study PRJEB24748) | human gut metagenome | biome: human gut; feature: human-associated habitat; material: faeces | place: China | collected 2012
GCTCTATTCATGTAAAGGGGAAGTGCTGGCAAAAAGAGCCCCCCGTTATAAATGGGGAGATAACTGGACGTATAATATGGGAATCTGGTGGAGCGGCTCTTTGAACCGGCAGTTGTTGGATCGTGGTTTTGTTGTGGATTATGGAACAGGTGGAGAACCGAATGTCCTGTTCTCAAAAGGTGATTATAATGTGACCACCGGTCAGGGAACGAAGAATAATCCGGTGTTCTATGCAGATTTCTGGGGAGACTGGCGTGAAGAAATGGTTTATGTGACTCCGGATTATACGGAACTGCGTATTTTCACTACCAACCTTGAAACTAAGTATCGTTTCCGTCCTCTGATGTATGACCACATCTATCGGCTGAGTGCTGTTCACGAGAATGTGGGATATAACCAGCCTACTCATACCGGATTCTACCTTGGCTCAGATTTGTTAAATGGTGAAGGTATGGAAGTCGGTCCCGGTAATATTGGTGACTGGAAACCGGAGGAAGGCGAGCACAACGGCTCTGCTTATGAGGATTGAGGAATGTATTAATAATCACTAAGAGAAAAAGATATGAATATGAGATATATTATCAGTAAGAAAGGATTCCGGTTATTATGCTTGTTAGGGATAATTGGTCTTTCTTCTTGCACGAATGAGAGCGAAGTGCAAATTCTTGGCAACGATCTTATAATGGAACTGACAGCGCAGGTGAATCAGGTGAAAACACGTGCCAGCTCTGAAAATTCATGGACAGGTGATGGTACCGAGCAGGTTTCTCTGAATATGGGAGAAAAGAAGGTGACTTACAAGGTTACGGATGTAACCGGTACGTTGGAGCCCATAAATGAAGAAAACCGTTTGCTTTGGTCCGTGCCTTTAAAACCACAGGTTGTAACGGCTTGGTATCCTGCAACCGAAGGGAATAATCTGCCTGCATCATGGAATGTACAGGCGGATCAGTCCGGAGCCGGTTTCCAGTACTCGGATTTATTGTACACTATGGCAGAGGTTTCTTTGCAGGGCAATAAGATACTGCCGTTCGAGCATTTGACGGCCAAAGTGATTGTGAACCTGAAAGGGAATGGCAAGAATGAGACTGAATTGGCGAACTCGGTCGTTACAATTGAGAATTCGGTTCTTTCGGGCAATATATCCGATGGCATCCTGTCTGTTTCCCAAGGGGAAAGCAAGGTGATTACTCCGAAAAAAGTGATCTCATCCGACGGGTATGTTTATTCTTGTCATGCGTTGTTGATTCCCCAGGATATGAAAGGAAAGAAGTTCATTAAGATCCAAATGGGCGGAAGAACATTTTATTATACCCCGGAAGAAGGAGATGCCAATCTGGCCGGTGGGTTTAAGTCTGTCTACAATATTACGGTAGGCGATCAGAAGATTGTTGTTACTGTGGAAAAGAACTCTACGCAATGGGGGGATGAAGAAGAAGAAATCATAGAAACTACGCCGATTTCGTGAGTTATCCTTGATAGTGATTGATATATAGGAACAATTGGAATAAAGGAATTAATTATGAAGCAATATAAGTTTTTATCTACCGCTTTGTTTTTGGCTGCAATGGTGGCATGGAGCGGTTGCTCGAATGAGGATGAAAGCCTGCCGGCAATGTCCGGCACGGAGGGGCTTGTTATAAATGTGTGTGATAAAGGTATGGAAAATGCGGAATCTTCCGCATCACGGGCTGTAACAGACTTGAATTATAATACGACTTTTGAAGTAGGAGACTGTATCGGACTTTTTGCCGTGAAGGATAATGCTATCTTGAGTGATGTAAATAATCTGAAAGTGCAACTTACGAGGGAAGGCTGGCAGCCGGCTACGGATCTGCAATATGACGGAGCATTGAGAGAGGCTACTTATTATGCCTATTTCCCGTATAGTGAAAACTTGAGTATCAATTCTGTGGAAACCGATTTCTTTGCTTCAACGGCAGCGGGATGGAATATCGGAAAAGATCAGTCGACTAGAAAAAACTTTGCGGATTCCGATCTGATGACTTCTTCGGGAAGTACTGTATATAGAGGGGATAAAGGTGAATTTCTCATTCAGTTTAATATGGTTCACCGTATGTCATTGGCGGTAATTTCTTTACCCGGAACGGAGTACAAGTTTACTAACCCGGAATTGAAAGGAACAATTTATGCCATAAAGCCGGGCGGAGACGTTGCGTTCTATACGGAAGAAATTGCAAGTGGCAAGGAGATAAAGCCTTATCGTGCGGACGACGGTTCGTACCGTATGTTGGTGAAACCGGCTGTGGCTCCCGATATTGTAGGTGTGTTAGGTGACAGCAAGTATAATGTAAACTCCGCTATTGCTGCCGGGAAGTATAAAAGATTCATGGTTGACGGTGGAAATGTGGTGAAAGAGTATGAACTAAAAGTAGGTGATTACTATTGTGCGGATGGAAATCTTGTGAGCAGGGATTGCGCGCCGGAAGAAGTGCCGGATGACTGTATTGGTATTGTATATTATGTGGGAAATCCGCAACCGTCCGTATTATATAAAGAAACTCTTGAAGCAGTTGAAGAAAAGGATGCCTTGAAACGTGATTATCCTAACTGTGTGCATGGGTTGGTTTATGCAATAAATCAATCAAATGCCACTGCGACAAGTGTTGCCTCGAATTCAAAATTAGATTATGCTAAGTATTTTACGGATAATGGATTAGATAGCAGATATTTTTGGGGAAACGGGAACAAAGTTCCTGAATATGGTTGTATTTTAGGATATAATAATACGGAGGCATTGAAAGAAATGCATGTGATAAATGGCAATGCAGCAACGAATATGATTAGTAATATATCTACGTACTCGCAATTAATGCCTGCTCCGAGCCTTACTTCCGGATGGTATCTGCCTTCTGTGGAGGAATTGGATATTATCTTCGAGAATAAAGACGACATTAATTCATCATTAGCTAATGTCGGGGGAACGGCTTTGTGGATAGAAGCTTTTGCTGGTACAGGGTATCAGACATCTACGAATACCGGAAGAACAATGTACCGGGTTCTTTATACAAATGAAACTTTTGGTCTGAATTCAGCATCAAATGCCAAAGGAGACTCGGGCTTTTTCCGCTTCTCTTTAGCATTTTAAAGGTAAAGGTATATGGTGAAAAAGATTGTAATAGGAATATTGGGGATGGGAATGTTATTCTCCCAGCAGAGTTGTATAGGAAATACTCCCGATAAAACGACAAAAGAGCAGGCATGGAAAGAATTTGCCAATCCTCAAGACTCTACCCGCACGAAAGTGTGGTGGTTTCACGGTGAAACGGAAACCACCAGAGAGGGAATTACCGCCGATTTGGAAGCGTATAAACGTGGTGGAGTAGGCGGAGTGGTCTATTATGACCAGGCACACGGAAAGGGAGAAAATGCCATTCCCGCCATGTCGCAGGAATGGTGGGACATGCTCCGGTTTGCGGCTTCGGAAGCGAAGAGAGTCGGCTTGTCCTTTGAGGCCAACATAGCCAACGGCTATGTGGCAGGTGGCCCGTGGATCACTCCCGAATTGGGTATGCAGAGACTTACAGCTACTGAAACAATCATAAAAGGAAAGTCTTCGTTTAAAGGAGTATTACCTAAACCGGACAGCAAGTCCTTTTCGGACGTAGCGGTGCTGGCTTTCCCTATTCATAAAGGATTTTATGAAACAAACCAAACCCGTAACCCGAAGCTGTCGACCAACCTGGCAGGACTGCCCGTTGAATCCCTGTTTGGCAAAAGCAGGAAATTGACGACAATCCCCCCACAGGAACCGGGGCATTCCGTGTTCGTAAACCTTGATTTTGGAGATGATTTCATAGCACGTAGTATTACCTATCGCGTAGGTACACGGGGTAAAAGCCGTGGCGGCGCCATGAATGTACCGGGAAAACCGACGGAGAAATTCGTTGCTCAAGGATTCATTGAACAACCGGATTTGGGACAGCTGGAAGTGTCAGATGATGGAGTCAATTATCGAAAAGTATGCGATTTGAAGCCGGTTTATTCGGCTGCGTCCGGCAACTGGAATCAGAAAACCGTTTCTTTCCCAGCTGTGAAGGGCAGATATTTCCGTCTTAACCTGCATGACTGGTGTCATCCGAAAGATAAGAAACCGCAGATGTATCTGGGTGATGTGGTGCTTTCTTCGCGGGCGAAAGCCGATAAATGGGAAGAAAAGGCCGGACTTTACTCCGAGTATGTTTTGCCGGACGAGACACCCGAATATTCCGGTGAGGAAGTGATAAATCCGGAGCAGGTAATCGACTTGACTGCCCGGATGAGTAAGGATGGAGAGCTGCAATGGGATGTGCCCGAGGGCGAATGGATGGTTTTGAGATTCGGACATGTGCCGACAGGAGGAGTCACCAAACATTCACGTGCCAATATGAAAGGACTGGAATGTGACAAGCTTTCTGCCGTGGCTGCCAAAGCACAGTTTGATAATTATTTCAAATTGATTCTGGATACTTTGAATGCGGCAGGATGTCCGCTGAAAGGCTTGACTATGGATAGCCAGGAAGCCGGATCGCAGAACTGGACTGCCGGTTATGAGAAAGAATTCCTTCAGAGAAGAGGATATGACATACATCGCTATCTTCCGGCTCTGATGGGGTATATTGTCGGCTCTCCCGAAGAGACGGACGGTTTCTTCTATGATATGCGTCGCACGATAGCCGATCTTGTGTCAGAGAAATATTATGGTACGCTGGATAGCTTGTGCCGGCAAGCGGGTGTTGATTTTACAGCTCAGGCTTCCGGTAACGGATTGAATCTGGTGGCTGACAACTTTCAGGCTAAAGGACGGGTGCAGAAACCGCAGGGCGAGTTTTGGGGGCATCATGTACATGGAAGCTATGATATAAAGGAAGCTGCATCTGCTGCGCATATCTATGGAAAGCTGATTGCTTCGGCAGAGGCTTTCACGGACGTGAAGTATGACGAATCATTTGCTGAAATGAAGAACCTGGCTGATTATGCCTATGCTTTCGGAGTGAATGAGTTTGTGGTGTGTGCATCCGCTTATCAGCCATGGCTGGATAAGATTCCGGGAAGTACGGGAGGCGGCAGACACTATTGCCTGAACCGTAATAATACGTTTTGGGAATATAGCCGCCCGTTCTGGGATTATCAGGCACGGTGCGCGGGATTGATGAGAAAGGGAATACCTGTTGTGGACTTGTGTATCTTTGCAGGTGATAACGCTCCGGTGAAATTGCTCACTTACCGTTTGCCGGAAATACCGGAAGGATATGACTTTGATGTCTGTACGGCAGACGCGTTGATAAAACGCATGAAGGCCCGTGACGGACGTGTTGTATTGCCGGACGGAATGAGTTATCAGATGCTTGTAGTACAACGCAACGGAGATGTCACTCTGGAAGCTTTGCGACATATTGCTTCACTGGTGGAACAGGGAGTGCCGTTATATGGTCCGAAACCTCTTCGTTCCGGTTCGCTGAAAGATGCCGGAAATGCGGAAGAATATGCTAAACTGGCAGATAGCTTGTGGGGCGGGGAGATGGCTGCTTCCGGTTCTCATGCTTATGGTAAAGGAACGGTTTATTGGGGTATGTCCCTTGAAGAAGCTTTGGCGCAGGCGGGAATCCGTCCGGATATAGCGTTGAAGAGCGGCAATACTCCTAAGGACAAAGTGTATTTCGCTCACCGGCAGTTGGCTGACGCGGAAGTTTACTTCCTGAATAATCATAGTAAGAATGTATTTAACAGTACAGTGACTTTACGTACTGATGCCCGATATGCCGAATTCTGGGATCCTGCTACCGGAAAGCGTTTCAGCCTGCCTGCGACTCCGGGAAAAGATGGCTTGGCAGTAACGATTACTTTGCAAGCCAATGAATCCGGTTTCATCGTAGCGTCCGGCCAGCTGACGGAAGGTATCTCCCAACGGATGATTGGAAGCCCTGAAGCGGTTGTTCCTGTCGAAGGAAGTTGGAATGTATATTTTGATCCCAAATGGGGAGGCCCGGGGGAAGTTGTGTTTGAGGAGCTGACGGATTGGGCGCGTAATGCGGACGATCGGATCCGCTATTATTCGGGAACGGCTGTCTATAAAAAGACAATCACACTAGACAAGTTGGATAAAGATGAAGAGCTCGTGCTTCGTATTCCCCGATTGGGAGCCATGGCACAAGTCTTTATCAACGGCAAGGAAGTTTCGACTATCTGGTGTTCGCCTTGGGAGGCTGATCTGACTCCTTACGTGCAGGAAGGTGATAATGCACTGGAATTGCGTGTCGTTAATTCGTTGACGAACCGTATGATCGGTGATGCTTCCCTGCCACAAGAGGAACGTTACACGTATGCTTATCCCGAAATAGTGAAAGCGGGAGACAGGCTGGTTCCTTCGGGTATCATAGGCGAAGTTTTATTGGTAAGGAGATAATACACAGGAGTTTATACGTGGAATCATTCATTTATTCACGTTCATAGTCTTTCAGGACTTGACAAAGGCTTTTTTATGTTGTATATTTGTAGACGTGAAACATAAAACAACGAATAAAAAACTAAAAACGAATGAAACGATTCTTATCTTTTGCCGTACTCGCTGTGATGTACTTCCCCGGATGTGCAACCAGTAAAAATGCAGTGCGTTGTCTGAGCCGATGGATTAAAGACTGCAACCCGTTGGTCAAAGAACTTATACCAACAGGGTACTTGCCGTATAATCATCGGTATCTGACTGCAAAACAGTATAAGATCATAACAAAACATCTAGGTGATCCTTATGAGGATTAGGGTATAACTGACCCGCCAATGAGCTTGAGGCTGCAAACTTTTAAGAGGTTTGCAGCCTTTTTTGTTGCATATATTTGATTGTTTTCTATGAAAAGAGGGAGATAGAGTTTATAATAAACTTGGATACCGTTTATAATAAACGATGCAAGAATTTATTAGAAACGTTGACGGAGATTTAGAATAAAAGATAAGTTATTTTCGGTGTCACAGGATGTGCCGAATCGAAATTTCGTTATATCATATATGTAATACGGTAAAATAATATTATATAAATAATATATATTTTCTTAGTTCCTATATTTTATCGGGATCTTTTTCATCATGACTACTGTTGTTTGAACAATCCTTTGCCTTTTTCTGTCAGACGGTATTTTTGCCTCGGATGTTTGGGGTTTTCAGGATAAAGTGGCTCAACTAAATCCAACCCTATTGCCGGATAGAGGTAGTTTTCCAAGAAATTGCTTTTATCTTTCAAGCCTATCAACTCCATCATCTCTTTAGTTGCAAGTATTTTGCTGCCGATTGTTGTCAATACTTTCTCAACCTGTGGGGGGACTGTGGGATTACTATGGGGTAACTGTGGGGTGACTGTTGGATTTTGCCCCACAGTATTCTGTATATAATGGAACACTACCCACACGGCATTACCATCAGTGTGAAATTCCGGTTCTGGAATGCCGACACGGCGGCATTCGTTAATCATAAGCCCTATGCCGCGTCCCCAGCTTTCCAAGACTTCACTTTTATACAGGACATTGGCTATAATGAGATTTTGTGGTTCGGAGTTATGCCCGCTCAATAATTTGTCTATCGTCATATCCAAAGGAAAAGTGCCACTGTTCTCAATCTCCACACGGTCATCATAAATGGCTATGCCCACTGAACTGCCGGGGCGGTGGTAGGCCCTGTGACAAAAAGCATTAATACAACTTTCGCGCAATGCTTTGTAAGGTATGCTCAATTCTTCCTCACGATACAGGCCTTCAATTTTGCCTGAAAGGGAAAGATGTTTGAAGAAAAATGCCATAGCTACATCCAACAAATTATAAATGTTTCCGTTTACACGTTGATTATCTATAAATTCATCTTTAGTCGTGCCTTTGAAGCGTGCCAGACGAAGCAGGCATTGAGGGTAGTAATAAAAATTACGTCCGAACAGTACTGCTGCCGCATTGTTCAGTTTGCCTTCATGCAGGAGGTTGAATTTTTCAAGAATAGTCGATATATCTTCCCGGATAGTCGTTTCCGGCAAGCGCCCGCTTCTTATGCCTCCACGCACTGCTCCCATAATGGCTTGTTCGTCAAGGTCGGAGATTTTGAGGTCGGAATTTATCATAGACTCCCAAGCATATTTTCCGCCCCGTTGCATCACGAGGTGGTTATATACTTCTTGCGACATGACGGAAGTGACGCTTTCAATACGTTGGTAAGCCCTTCCTTTATAGGAAAACGGACGCATATAGCGTTGTTCCTCCACAAAGAGTGCAATGACACTTTTGTTTGTGTCGGAAATGGCTGTATATGAAACCTCGATAGAGGCAAACGGTTCGATACGTCGGATGGCCTCGGCTATGTCCCGCTTGGTCTTGTCACACACCTCTTGCCCAATAATCTTTCCCTTATCGTTCACGCCAAACAGTACTGTTCCACCCGTACCGTTCAGAAAGGCGCAAAGGGTTTCCATGCCGCGCTCCAACTGTCCGGTTGTCTCTTTAAATTCCACTTGTCCGGTTTCCATCCGACAAGTTAGCTTTTTTATATCTTCAAAAGTCATTGTTTCCGTATTCATGCGAAGCATATTATTTTGCAAAGGTAATGAAAAAAGGTGGAAAACTTTTAGATGTTAGTAGTCTTCCTGATCTGTTGATCGTATTGACTGGCGGCAAACTCGCTTATACGAGGGAAGATGGTGTGAAAATTATCCCATTAGGGTGCCTGAAAGACTAGAACAGTAGCAGCATGTGAAAGCGACCTTGACGCTGGTACAGATGCATGTCTGCCAGTTCAAGACAGCTATATTCTTGTGGGCTATGGCAGGATTTTTAGAATTAATCTTTTATATTTGTGGCATCTTTAAATCGAAAACACATGCGGCAGATATATCCAGTTTTATTTTTCTTATTGTTTTGTAGCAAAGCATTTGCTTTTGATATATTGAATATCAGTACGATAACCGATCGTAACGGTTTGTCACAGAATACCATCCGGTGTATGATGCAGGACAGCCGCGGATTTATGTGGATGGGAACTATCAACGGGCTGAACCGATATAACGGGAAAGAGTTTGTGGTGGTACATCCCGAGTTGCCGGGGTCATCGTTGTTGCCCGACAGCAGGATACGCTATATGGTTGAGGACAAGAACGGATTTATCTGGATACGTACTTTCTCAAATACCTTGTTTTGCTATGATCCGGGAACAGAAAAGATGATTGACTATGACCCGCAGAATAAGGCGAAGATATTCACACAGATTGAAGTCTTCTCCAATGGTGACGTGTGGATGTGGGGAAACAGGGGATGCTGCCGTGTTCGGTATGTCAACGGAAAAATGGAGGTATGGAAGCCGGAAGATGAAAAACTGCGCAGCCAGAAAATATCCTTTGTATTTGAGGATTCGGAGCATAAGGTATGGATGGGTGCTCATGAAGAATTGTTCAGGATTGCTGACGGCAAAGTGGACTCGATGCTGAAAGGGGTGACTTTTCTCAATGCGCAGGAGGGAAGTGACTTATACTTTATAGGTGGAGGAGGAATTGTGATATTCGACCGTGCCCGCCTTTCTTTCTCACCGGTTATTTATTACGATAAAGAAAATCCCTCGGCTCATTCCCGTTCATATATGCTGAATGAAGGGATTCTGATGATTGCCACCAATGAGAAAACATATACTTTTGACACGAACAAGCGAGTCTGGATTCCGTCGGCAAAGTTCTTTCAAGGGAACGATTTGCGTAATGCTAATTTTAGTGTCGACAACAAAGGGGATGTATGGGTGTACAATATGTCCGGTACGTTATGGCGGCATCGTCCCGACAATACTTTCGAACCGTTGCATTTGATACCTTCCGATATACTTTCCCTGATTAGTCAGGAACGTTATCAGATTTATCATGATTCGCGGAATATCATCTGGATTACTACTTTCGGCAACGGGCTGTTTGCCATTGACGAGAATAACGGAAAGATTTTTCATTATACGGCTGATAAAGACCTGACGACCAATTATCTGCTTTGTGTAACGGAAGACAGGTCGGGAGAAATATGGGTGGGAACCGAATTAGGGGGGATCAGTAAAATATCGCTGACTAATTATCCGTTTGATATCTTCTATCCCTCTCCGGGAGGAAATGCGGACAGGGACAATGCGGTGCGGCTTATTTATGAAGATGAAGACGGACGGTACTGGTTTGGGACGCGGGATGGAAACCTGCATGTATGCGATTCTACATTGCGTCAGATTTATGATCTCCGGATTGAGGGTGGTCTGCCGTTTTCGATTGCGGAGGATACTCTTGGATATAAGTGGCTGGGAACGAAAGGGGGAGGATTGGTGCTTCTTTCTCCCAAAGGAGATGCCATAGTGGAAAAACACACCTTGGATGACTGGGTGTGGCAGTCTTCATCAAGCAACAATATATTCACTATTATGCGTGATAATAAAGATCGCATGTGGATAGCCACTTTTGGGGGAGGATTGCATTTGGGAGAAAGACATCAGGGGAAACTGACTTTCCGCCAGTTTGTGACGGACAACAGGCATCAATGTATGATGCGGGCGATGATTCAGGATCGGACAGGACTGATATGGGTGGGAACTAACGATGGAGTCATTGTTTTTCATCCGGATGAATTGATTCAGGATAAGAATAAATATATCTCCCTGCATCTTCACAAAGAGGATCAGCAATCGTTAAGCCATAATGAAGTAAAGGTTGTATTTGAGGATAGCAAGGGAAATATCTGGCTGGGCACCACCGGTGGCGGATTGAATCTGCTGGTCAGGGAGAAGCAACTGGAAAAATCATGGTTCAAGCACTATAATGCAGATAATGGTCTGGCTAACGAGACTGTACAGGCCATACTGGAGGATAATGAAGGATATATATGGGTAAGTACGGAGAGCGGTATCTCCAAATTCAACTTGCAGACGGAACGTTTTGAGAATTTTATTTTCTCGAATAACCGTCATGCCGCTATTTTCAACGAATTATCGTGCTGGAAGAAGAAAAACGGAGAGTTGATGTTCGGCAGTTACAATGGTGTCTATATTTTCAATCCTTCAGGGATTAAATTTGATACGTATGCTCCCCGCGTGCTTGTAACGGGTTTGTGGATTAACGGAAATCCGATGCGTCCGCAAGGACAGGACTCTCCTTTGATGGAAAGTATTACGAATACGAAGAAGATTGTTTTGGAGCATAATCAGAACTCTTTTAACCTTGAATGTACGATGCTGAATTTTCATGCCGCGGAACTCAACCAATATGCGTATTATCTGGAAGGATTTGAAAAAGACTGGAATCTCGGTTCGCGCAATAATATGGCGACTTACCGGAATGTTCCCCCGGGAAGATATATATTCAAAGTAAAAGGTTGTAATAGCTTCGGTGTGTGGAGCAGTGAGGAGACTACTCTGGAAGTCATTATTCTTCCACCTTGGTGGAAATCGTGGATAGCGGTACTTTTATATATTTTGGTGGGAGGAATACTTATTTATTTTGCAGTCAGGCTTGCCTTGAAGATGCACCGGTTGAATATGGCTGTTGAGGTTGAGAAACAACTGACAGAATATAAGCTGCGTTTCTTCACCAATATATCTCATGAGTTCCGTACTCCATTGACTATTATCCGTGGCGCGATAGAGGACTTGTCTAACCAGAAGGATTTGCCGCCTGCTGCCAATAAACAGTTGGGATTACTGACAAAAAGTTCTAACCGGCTGTTGCGTCTGATTGACCAGTTGCTGGAATTCCGCCGTTTGCAGAACAACAAGATGGAGTTGAAATTGGAAGAGACGGTGGCCGAACGTTTCTTTTATGACATTTATCTTACTTTCAAAGACATGGCGGCCAAGAAACGGATAGAATATCTTTTTGAATCGAACGATCCGACGGGAAGGATGCTGCTCGACCGGAGCAAGATGGACAAGATTGCATATAATCTTTTGTCCAATGCTTTCAAGAATACTCCGGCAGGCGGAAAGATTGTGATGAAGCTTGACTCTTCTGCCGAAAATGATACGTTTACATTAAGTGTATCAGACAGTGGCCCCGGAGTTCCCGCAGAGAAGCGTAAGATGTTGTTTGTCAGATTCGAGCAGATTAACTATGCTTCCGACGGCACGGGTGTCGGATTGCACCTGACTGCCGAACTTGCCAAGGTTCATAAAGGTAATGTAGCTTATTCGGATTCTTCTTTGGGGGGAGCTTGTTTTTCACTGACTATACCATTGTCGGATAAGAATTATGATCCGGCAGATATCGTACAGTCTTCAGCATCCGAACCGGACGTTGCGGTTAAGGAAATAACAACCGGAGCGACTTTGCCTGATGAAAAGGCGGTGGAAATCCTGGGCAATTCTGTCAACAAGCCATTCAAGGAATATAAGGTGATGGTGATTGATGACGATGATGATGTCCGCACGCTTATAGAAAGCCAGTTAGGGAAATATTTCACGGTTTCTACGGCTTCCAATGGAGCGGAAGGGTTGGAAAAGTTGGCGGAAGACCAGCCGGATATTGTTGTCTGTGATGTGATGATGCCCGAAATGGATGGGTTCGAATTTACGAAACGGTTGAAAAATGATTTCAATATCAGCCATATTCCTGTCATTCTGTTGACTGCTTATTCTTCGGAAGAACACCAGTTGAAGGGCATCCAGCTGGGGGCTGATTCTTATATCACCAAGCCTTTCAGTGTGCAATATCTCTTGGCTCGTGTAGTAAAGCTGATTGAGCAGCGGGAGAAGTTGCAACGGAAGTTTGCTACGGAACCGGGTAACTTGCAACCGTTGATTAGTACTACCGACAGGGATAAAATATTCCTGGATAAGATAAATGCCATTATTGAAAGAAATATGGGAGATGCGGAGTTCAAACTGGACACTTACGCTCCGGCATTGGGATTGGGACGTACTACTTTTTACAGTAAATTGAAGAGTATTGTCGGCTGCTCTCCCAATGAGTATGTGAGGCTGCTCCGTATGAAGAGAGCAGCGGAACTGTTGATTACTTCCGATATAAATATATCTGAAGCCGGTTATCAGGTCGGTATCAATGATCCTTTCTATTTTAGCAAATGTTTTAAGAATACATTCGGGAAATCGCCTTCGCAATACAGAAAGAGTGCGGGAAAGACGGATATGGAAGAAAATACGGGCGAAGAAAACCAGTGATTTTTTATTGTAGGGGAAGAATAAGAGTTAGCCTGTAACAGGTGAGGATGAGCTGATTCTTTATTTTGTATAGTTTTACAACTATATGAACAGGTGTACATGTTATTTCCTGAAAAAGTGACTTTGTTTGCATCGTGATTAATAATATATAAGGCAATGAAGAACATGTATCACTCTACAATAATTTTATTATGAATTTGCGCGTTATCATTTTATTTATTTTACTGTTATCAGGCTTCTGTGTAAATGCTCAAGAGTATGTCAGCTTGAACGGCGAATGGCAATTTGCCTTAGCAAAGACTGAACAGGAAGCTAAACGTCTGGAAGATTTCAGTTCTCCGGGATTCAGTAGTCAAAAATTCAAGAAAATACCTGTACCGTCCAATTGGGCTGTTCTGGGATATGAGGAACCTGTATATAGAGGGTTCAAGGAAAACAAGGCTAGTGAGGGCTTTTATTTACATAAATTCGAGACTCCTGAAGGCTGGGATGGGAAGCGTGTATTGCTTCATTTCGGCGGGGTGTGGTCATCGGCAGAAGTCTGGCTGAACGGAAAGTTTCTGGGCAGGCATGACAGCGGTTATACGTCGTTTGCGTTTGATGTCAGCGGCAAGCTGAAAACAGACGGGGCGAATCTGTTGGCAGTCCGTGTAAGGCAGATAACTAAAGAGTATAAATTTGATGTTTTCGACGACTGGACATTGGGGGGAATTTACAGGGATGTCACTTTGGAAGCTATGCCGCGTGGACGTTGGATAGATAATGTGGTCGCACAGACCTTTTTCGATAATCGGTTTGAAGATGCGGATTTGAAACTACGGGTTATGGTCGGTGACAAACAGAAAAGTACAGTGCCGGGTAATTATCCAAGTCCGGGTGCATCATACGATCTTAGATTTGCCCTTACAGATAAAGAAGGGAAGGAAGTTGCCCGGCGGCAGCTGACAGTACCCGCTCATATTTCTACGGATCGGGAAATCGGTCTGACATTCCGTATTCAGTCACCTCATCATTGGAATGCGGAGAATCCTTATCTTTATAATCTGCGTGTTGAGCTTGTTGAAGAAGGGCAAGTGACACATACACGTACGCAACGAATCGGGTTCCGGCAGATTTCAACGGTAGGTGGTGTTTTCAGAATCAACGGGCAGGCCGTCAAATTGCGTGGCGTAAACCGCCATGATGAACATCCGGATGTCGGTCGTGCCACTACCCGTGAACATTGGTTGCAGGATCTGACTCTTATGAAAGCGGCGAATATCAATTATATCCGTCTTTCCCATTATACTCCGGCGAAAGGATTTATTGAATTGTGTGATGAGATGGGGATGTATGTAGGTAATGAAGTTTCATTAGGAGGCGCCGGAAATTTGATGTATGACCCTTCCTGTTCCGGAGCTGCTCTGCAACGTTCGTATGAAACGGTTGTCCGGGACATTAATCATCCGTCGATTATTTATTGGTCAGTCGGCAATGAGGATCCGTTGACCTCATTACATCTGGCATCTGTGAAGCTGGTGAAAGCGCTTGATCCCACTCGTCCTGTCTTGTTACCTTGGAGAGCGGAGGAATGGTTGCCGGAAGAAATTGATATTCTTGCTCCTCATTATTGGAAGCCGCAGGAATATGACCGGTTGGCAGCTCATTCTGACCGTCCTATAATTTCCACAGAATATACTCATGCTTATGGTAATACTGGATTTGGCGGATTGGAAGCCCGTTGGAAAGCATTGACTAAACATCCGTCAGGAACGGGGGCGGCAATCTGGATGTGGGCGGATCAGGGTATAAGGACTCCGGTACGTAATCTTCAGAAAAAGAATGAAGATGTACATGCTGGAGATGATTATCTGCGGATTGATTATGCGGGATGGGACGGTATTGTGGATTCCTATCGTAATTTTACCCGTGATTATTGGGAAACGAAGGCTGTGTATGCACAGGTTTATCCTGCTGTAGAGAAGATTTCATTTACTCCCGGTCAGGATTCCTTGCGAATTCCTATTCAGAATGATTTTGATTTTACGGATCTTACTACTGTAAAGATCGACTGGTCTATCAGGGAAGATGAAAGGGTTTTGGCATCCGGTACTAACTCTATCACTGGGCAACCTCACGCCGAATCTACATTCAAACTGCCGGTGGAAGCTTTGAAAACAGTCCGTGCAGGGAAGACTTACTATGCTTGGTTTATCTTTACGAACGTCAATGGCGAAGAGATTACGCGGGATGCTGTGGAACTTTGCCCGTCGGTAGAACAGATTGGAACAGTGTTGCCTTGCGGGAAAATATCAGTAAGCCAAGCTGAAACAGTAACGATAGAAACTGGCAATATACGTTATGTTTTTAGTCCTCAAACCGGTCAATTGATTTCGGCAGAGGCCCAGGACAAACAGTTGATTACAGATTTACGCCCTATAATATGGTCTCCGCTTGATCCGTGTGAGAAATCTGCCTTCGGGAAAGAGAATGTCCGTAAGGCTGTTGACTTGAATCAGTATACAACATCTGTCAAGGAATGGAGTGTAGAAGATAGACCGGATGAAGTTATTATTCGGGCAAAAGTGGATTGTCATGTAGATTCTGCCAATCATTTTACCACTATCTATCGTTATTCAATAGGTGTGGATGGGCGTTTGGATGTAAATTATGAGATTCTGACTGATGTAGCTATTCCTCAAATACCTATAGTTGGAATGACAATTAAAACAGTCCCAGAGCTTAAAGAGCTGCATTGGTTAGGTCTTGGCCCTTACGATGCCTATCCTAATAAAAAAGCAGCTCCAATACTTGGCGTTTGGGGAGGGGAGGCAGGAAGTGCGGACGTAACCGGAATGAAGGCAACCCGTTGGATTGAACGTGGTAACTCTAAATGTGGATTCCGGATAATGAGTAATGGTTATATGAAACATGATGCTTCTCATCCTGAAATTATGCATATTCTGTCATACGTTTTTGGACGCCCTGAAAAAGGACGTCAGGCGGACGAATCTGTTCCGCAGATGCGGACTGATACAGGAGTACCGTTTGTTGGTGGGTTCAGTATCTTGTTGAACGCTGATTTGCAGAAAAAATAATTAATTCATATAATACGCTGTGTAATAGTGATTTATATTTAAGTAATTATAAGGCTTAGATTATTAAAGGGAGACGCAATGGGGACAAAAGGGGACTGGACGGTTTGTGCCTTGTTATATCTTTGCAGAGTCATTCAAACAAAACGAATGGCAACAGTAAACCTTTATTTTTTTAACCATTTAAACTTTAATAATTATGGCTTTACAGTATGTAGTAACAAAACGTGTGTTCGGTTTTGACAAGGACAAAAACGAAAAGTATGTAGCAAAATCGGTTCGTTCCGGTAAGGTGAATTTTGCAAAGATGTGTCGCAAGGTGAGTCAGCTTTGTGGTGTCCATCGTAAGGTGGTGGATTTGGTGGTCAGTGGTCTGGTAGATAAGATGGCTGAAGATATTGACGACGGAAAGAGTGTTCAGTTGGGTGAATTCGGTATTTTCAGTCCTACTATCCGTGCCAAGAGTGCGGATGATGAGAAAGATGTTTCGTCCAAGTCAATCGTTCAAAGAAAGATTATTTTTTATCCGGGAAAAATCTTTAAGGATACGTTGGAAGATATGAGTATCACCCGTCGTGTGGAGATTGAAACGGATTATACGGATGGAAGTAGTAACGGTGGTAATAATGGTGGCAATCCTGATTCCGGCGATGATGGTAAGGGAGATAACGGGGAAGCACCGGATCCGGCTGCATAATTTAGTTAGTTTTGTCTTAAAAGTGGCTTTAGAGTAGTAGTGATGCACAGAGAATCGATTTATGATCGGTGATCTGTGCATCTTTTATTGTATATATGTCAGTAAAGCATTTCTTAAAAGAATAAATGCGAACATAAAACAATTTGATTTGTTATTTATGATAGTTACATGCATGGCATAGGTTTATTTTGTCATTATGATATAAAACATCTTTTTAAATAGGCTTATTAAGGTGTTTTGTTGACTATATGTCAAAATAATCCATTATATTTGTATATGTGAAGTTAACCGAAGAAAAAATCACTTATTATTGGCTATGATGAAAAAGGAAATTAAATTCAGTCTTGTTTATCGGGACATGTGGCAATCTTCCGGTAAATATCAACCTCGGGTTGATCAGCTTGTCCGTATTGCTCCTTTGATTATTGAGATGGGTTGTTTTGCCAGAGTTGAAACAAACGGTGGTGCTTTTGAACAAGTGAATCTGTTGTACGGCGAAAATCCTAATAAAGCCGTCCGTGCTTTTACTGCGCCTTTTAAAGAAGCGGGTATTCAAACGCATATGCTCGATCGCGGATTGAATGCGTTGCGCATGTACCCGGTTCCGGCAGATGTGCGTAAACTGATGTATAAAGTCAAGCATGCGCAAGGAGTGGATATCACCCGTATCTTCTGTGGACTGAATGAGACGAGAAACATCATTCCTTCTATTAAATATGCTTTGGAAGCAGGTATGATTCCGCAGGCAACTCTTTGTATCACGTATTCTCCGGTGCATACCGTTGAGTATTATGCCCGAATTGCAGATCAACTGATTGAGGCCGGTGCACCTGAAATATGTTTGAAAGATATGGCAGGTATCGGTCGTCCGGGTATGTTAGGAGAATTGGTCAGGACCATCAAGGAGAAACATCCGGATATATTGATTCAATATCATGGTCATAGCGGACCGGGATTGTCTATGGCTTCTATCCTTGAGGTTTGCGAAAATGGTGCGGACATCATTGATGTGGCTATGGAACCGATGTCTTGGGGCAAAGTGCATCCGGACGTAATCTCTGTACAAGCTATGTTGAAAGATTTAGGCTTCCAGGTTCCCGACATAAATATGAAAGCATATATGAAAGCTCGTGCGATGACGCAAGAATTCATTGATGATTTTCTGGGTTATTTTATGGATCCTACTAACAAATATATGTCTTCGCTTCTACTGAAATGTGGTTTGCCGGGTGGCATGATGGGTTCCATGATGGCAGACCTGAAAGG
>OGXN01001836.1_pt1 | contig 18183 bp, 9 predicted proteins | sample 1576281 | NCBI WGS metagenome assembly OGXN01 (sample SAMEA3541494, study PRJEB24748) | human gut metagenome | biome: human gut; feature: human-associated habitat; material: faeces | place: China | collected 2012
AAGATGGAGATGATTCCCAATACAAGCGCGGCTATTACGAAGGTGTTGGGGATTTCCATGGTGGCAATATCAACAAAAGATATTAATAAAAGCATATTAATAAATATAAGTATTATAACAAGATTAAGAAAGGATGCATAAAAAATGTAAGTATATATTACACTAATTCCACCTAAAATAGCGCTACAGCATTTTTTCCTTTCGAATAATTCTAAACTGTTTATATCTTTTCTATTAATAAATAAAAACTTGATACACACCCAAAATATATATTTCTCTATCAGATAAGAGATTCCGTAACCTACTATAAAAACCTCAAAATAGAACATTATTTTTTCAAAGTATAACATTTTTTCCTCAATCTTTTATAGTCATGTCTGCTCTATTTATTTTGACAAGTATACTTTTTAAACTCATAATACAATTTCTGCCCGGCATTAGCCGGGCAGAACAAACACTAAAAATTTTTAGCATCCTAATCTATTTACCCAATTCTAAAATTGGTTGAATACGGTAAATATCCCACAATAACTCCTTTTGTTTAACATCATACTCATAAACTACCAAATAATTATTTTTTTGAAAATAAAATTTCGCTGGTACATTATCTTCGGTATTCCATGCGACTAAAGTTATTTCACCATCATTAACTCCAGATAAACTTTTAATATCAACTATTGTATCTGAATTCATACCATAGGGACTTCCATAAACATACATTGAATCCCCATTACCCATATATTCGATTGCTACCATTCGCATTGCTAATTGTATATTCTTTGCATCTCTCAGCATACGTCCCGACATCACATAATATTCATAATGTAAAACAATTGAGAAAATTATAACAATAGTTGCAAATATAACAACCAAATAATATCTATAAATTTTGTTCTTGAACATTACATTAAGACTATTCCCCTGTACCTTCCACAATTGAATTCTCCGTTATACTACCACTAATCTCTTTCCAAGCCTTTGCTTTCATATCATATTCCAATACCTTTCCACTACCAATATCTTGATATTTAAATGATGTTAGCTTCCCATTTTCTTTATTATACGTAGCCGCAATCCTTCCACTTACATCTGCTTCCGTTATTATTTTATCTGCATTTAAAGGACTATCTAAAGCACTTACTGAAAATGCATCTGCTACTTCGATTTGTGCCTCAAGAAAGGCTGTTCTAGCATCAACCTCAATTTGTTTATTCTTTGCTCGTTCAATATACTTAAACATACCTGGTACAAGAATCGCAAGTAAAATACCAATAATAACAATAACAACAATCATTTCAATTAAGGTAAACCCTTTTTTATCTTTTTTCAAACTTTGTAATAATTTCATTTCAAGATCCTTTCTAAACATAATACTATGAAACCATCTCAATAGTATAATTAACAGTTGCAACTCCCTACTCCCGCTCCGCTCCTTTACCTGAATTTTTAATTCCTGCTCTTCTCAATTCCCAATACAGAAGAGACATTCCTGCATTTCACAAATATAAAATTAAATATTATATAATCTGCCGAACATAAATTACATAATATAACTTTATATATCTGTTATTATAAGAATATTACCTTTTTACTAAATATAGTCTTTTCATAACTCTTTGTCAACAAATTCCGCTGTTTTTATTACTTTTCGACAATATCACCATTTCGCAGATTATAGCATTCTACCATTTTGAATGTTGTAAATCGGTATCCTGTCTTTTTATTATATAAAGTAACAGTTACCTTAATCGCATTGTCTCCCACCAAATCAAATTGAAGCTGGGAAATTTTCATTCCCATGTAGGTAGGGCTTCCATAATACCAGTCCACAATATCTTCTTCGTCAACAGCGTTATAATGGAAAACTAACATTTCGTTATCCAGGCTTCCGGCTGCTGCCTTTTCTTTTGTTTTGTCCGAGGCCACATCCTCTATCAGTCCGCATTGAACCACAATTCCATCTTTATTTATATATTTTATGCGGTCCTTTCTTCCTTCATCTCCGTTTTCCGGGCCATGTTCAATTAAAACACTATAATTGATATTCTCTGTTTCAGTATCAGGCAGGTATTCCCTCTGCGCCTGTGAAATCTCCCCATTTATCTTTTCCAGAATTGTATCCGCCACCGTCTGTCCCTTTGAAGCGCTAGTCACTTTCAAATGCACTCTCATAAAAGCACTTGTAACCGCAGTGGCCGACAGCATAAAAATTCCTATTAAAACAAAGGTTACGATTAATTCAATTAATGTATATCCTTTTTCATTCTTCACTTTTATATTCCACTCCTGCATATCACAGCTTGTCTGCGGTACTGCATCAATCAGCAAGTTGAAAGTCTCTACCAAACTCACTCCCAGGCCACTGTCTCACTCTGTCACAAATGGCCTTTATTCTGCTACGGCTTGTATTCCGCAAAATAATAAAAAGAGTATTTATTTTCCCTGAGCTTGCTATAAGTAAAATCAAACTGATATCCCACTGGTCCTTTTATCTCAAACTGCTTTCCATCAATCCCTGAAATAATATCGCCGTCCTGATCCACGCTTTTCTGCGGAACAAGAGTAAAATGCTGCATAATTGGTTTAGAACCATCCGCCGGGTTACTATAGTATGCTTCAAGCGCTGATTCTGTGACTGTCCGGTTTTCAATTGCCTGTTCCGATACTTTCAGAGCCGCCGTTACAGAAGTTGAAACCATCAGTATACCCAGCATCAAAATCATAAAAGAAACCATTACGGATATGATCGAGGATCCCCTGTTTTCATGCAATATCTTCTTCATGCCAAATACCCCTTATTGAAATAACCATTCATTATCAGCATTCACTATAATCTGATACTGCTGTTTCACTTTCCAGCTTTCTTTTCCTTTACTGCAAGTAACCTCCGTATAAAGAAACAGGTCACTGAATTTATCACTGTCTGTTTCTCCATTCATAATCGCGGACTGGATATCTTCCAGTTTCTTATTCATATTTCCCCAGTAAAATCTGACTTCTATATCATAACCGTTGAGTACCTCACCTACCGGCTTTCCAGAGGTCATTGGAGTATATACCCAGGATACTCTTTTTTCCTGCACATCGGCACAATACTGAAACGTGCCCGCATTTTCACAATCCTCTTTTATCATGCCTGCCATCATATAGGCTAAGCTGTCTTCAGTCCACTTTTCTTTTCTTATTTCTGCTCCCAATATCTGGCTAAAGGTCGATGCTGCCATCCTGCATCTGGTACTTATGGCATTTTGTCTTGTGGAGCCCATCATAGCAGATGCCGAAAGCAGTATGGTAAGAGAAAGAGCCATGAATAAAAACATAATTCCGATTACGAGTATCATCGTCTGTCCCTGTCTCTTTTCTAATATATAGCTTATCTTTTTTCTCATGGCTCCCTCCTTCCTTTATTACAAATACATGTGTTAATATGTACACGGGAGAAGTCTCCCTGTGTTTTATGGTGTTTCATAAGGTTCAGCCGACGTATGCATTGAAACAGTTTCCTCCAACTTGTGGCTTTGAGTTTCACTGCCAGTTGTGCTTTCATTCTTTTCTTCTGTTTCTATATCTGTTTTCGTGCTGTTATCCTCTGTCCCTGTTTCATCCGGGCTCCCAGTTGTTTCACTTTCCGTCTCACCGGTACCGCTCTCGGTTGTTTCACTCTCCGGCTCACCAGTACCGCTCTCGTCTTTCTTCTCATCTTCAGAAGGCTTTTCCGTTTTACTCTCCTCTGCAGCTTCTTTTTCATCAATTGTATTTCCGGATATGCTGTTACCGGAGACAGAATTTCCTGAAACAGAGTTTACCGCGGACTTCGTGGAGTCACCGGACTTTCCGATAATCCATGGGATATTTTCTGTTTTGATAATCTGGTATCCGGGTCTGCGTGCAGATACAAGTTCACTCAGGCTTAAATTATCAGGATTATCAAATATATCCATATCTATCGTTGTTTCATCATCATCCTTTATAATTCTTCCCCATATTCTGTCAAATGACGATGTAAACTGTTTCTCCGAAGACGCTGCTTTCGCACGAATTACAATATCTGCAGTATATAAATATCGGCTATTCTCTGTCTTATACTGAAGAGCACTGATATCCGGCAGCACTAAATTATATGTATAAGTGTAAGCTGCACCATCATTCACCGGCTTTGCAACAATTTCCAATTCAGGCTCCATATTCCGTTTTACCGCTGAATCCCAGGGCGCATAAAATACATATTTGTACTTATTATCCGACCAGTCAGACAGTTTACAGGTATAGACAATATTTCCATCGTTCTCTGTACCGGATACTGTAACTTTCTTCTCCTTTTCCTTATTTTTCATAATAACCTGAACTGCAGGCGGCTGCTCAGGCTCTGTGGTTACTTCAACATCAAGATATACCCCATCCTCTTCCGGAGATATCAAGTCTCTTAAAAAGATATCGAATCCCGATATGTGCGTATCCTCACTGCAGTTCCATTTCAGTACCTGACGCTCCAGTGAATAGACCCCTATCGTTTCTTCCTTTGTTACCACCTCAATTTGAGGCATTTCAAGACGTAACTGAGGAAGTTTTTGTACATAGTACTCTGACCATACGGAACTTATACTGCTGCTCTCAACTCCCCTGAAACGGATAATCAGGTACTTTCCGGATAAATCACCCGGTTTTTCCTCCATCCAGTTTTTCATTCTTACAGAGTCAAGCCGCAGGGACGAAGAATTCATTGTACCATTGGGCGTATCTACTAATATATTTTCAGGACAAATCGGAGCAGCAGTAATGCTTCCGTTCTCAAGGAACTCTTCATTAACTGTATATTTTCCATCCTTCTTGATAATCAGTTCTTTCTGCCCGGCATCTGTCTCCACTGTTCCATCATATACAGCAGCTTCAAATTTATAGGAACCTCTTAGGTTTTCCACCTCACTTTTTACGATACCTGTTAAATTCAATTTGCTGAATTCAGCTACGGTTAAGATATCCTGTTCCCCAAGCTTTGCCTCCGTTCCTTCATAGAACAGCTCAAATGAAATATCTTCTGGAAAAACCATACGCTCAGGTACCTGGAAAGACCGATGTACCCCTTCATCCGAATCTGTATAAACTGCATCATCCGAGGCAAGTGCGATAGCTTTAACGTGAATCTCTATCTTCAGCCCATGCAGTTCCTCAAGATTACAGCCTGATAAAACTGTATCACCATCTTCTTTTAATTTTCTGCCCAGCAGTATTCTGATTCCTCTTTTTGATCCATTTTCTTCGGTCAGCTCTGTCAGATTTTCCTCTCCAAACACTTTAAGGGACTCCTGAAGTTCTGTTTTATTTTCTTCCGTCAATCCAGGGTTACTTTCCCATAAAACATCCGCATATATCAGATATTCCTTCAAATCCTTTTGCTGCCCGCTGTCAGTTATGCCTTTCCAGGATATATCATAGTTCAGATTATCCCTGTTATTCTCTGAAAGCGACGGCGTATCAGGCTGTGTTATTTGAGGCAGCTTTAATAACATTTTATAATCTTTCTCACTGTAGCTGCAAAGCTTATCCGCTATCTGCATACCATTCCCAGGATTCTTTGTCGTTCCAATCCGCGTTACCTGAAGCTTAAGGTTTTTATAATTCCAGTTGCTTCCTTCTAATGTCAGCTTATTGTCTGAAATAACAGAGTCTTTCCCAGCAGGATATATTTCCTGGAAAGTTCCATCCGGTCCTGTCCCTGTCAGAATCACCTTATAGCGTGCTTTATCATAGTTTTTGTCCTTATCCCATGTAAACGTATAGCTTTTACTATTATCATCATAATAGTAATCTTTCTCCAGCTCAGGAGACGGTTGCCGAATATTCTTTAAATCTTTGATCGATACAGTCTTTTCACCATACTGTATCCCATATTTCGATGATTCATTAAAATGGTCCTCCAATATCGTACTATAAAGAATATTATAAAGAGAATTTTCACCATCGAAACTAACCAACTCTATGATATAGCCATTATTCAGATCTTCCTTTTCGTCGAACACCGTCGGGAAAGAAGTATGATTCAGTTTATCTGCCGTTACCGGTTCTTCATTTATTGTGCCCGCAGATCCATAACGGAAACAATAACTCTGTGTAGCCCAGAGATAACTTCTCACGGTCAGTTGTGTATTGTCGTCGGTACTATGAAGAAAATCTTCCGAAAGCTGCAGGGGAATTCCGGTTAATGCTGCTGTAGTAATTGCAGAAACACGGGTCTCTCCTGATGCCACCACCACCATTCTGCCGGCATTTTCATCATACATTAAAACTTCTGAACGCCAATAGGTCTCACTGTCCTCATCTTTCAGCATAAGCCTTACACTATACCCAAAATCCTCCTCTTTAGTACCTGTAATATAAATAGCATCTTGCCCGGAGCCATACTCGAATTTAGGGCTTACCAAAAGTAAACTACCTATATTATCAATCTTAAATACTGAAGTCTGCAGAGTCACAATAGCAGAGTCCAAAAAGTTCTCGCTGGATGAAACTGCCTGGAAGCTGACAGTTCCAGCCCTTACGGTATCTTTGACATTGACTTTTCGCTTTTCCTCATTTCCTGCCTGGCTATCAAAGTATTGTAACTCAACATCTGTACTGCTGACATTTTTACCACTCAATTTTATTTTTGCAGGATAAGGATTACCCTGTTCATCAATAAACTCCTTGAAATTATCCAGGCAAAGTTCATAAAATCCTCCTCCATTTTCATCCAGTTTGAATTCTATATAAGCCTCGGGTGTCGGCAGAGGTACTGCAACGCGAATTTTCTCCTTAGCATAACTCCATGGCGAGTCAAAATTCATAGAAGCCGGATAATAGCTAATAGCTTTTACAGATACCAGCATATATTTTCCGCCCCATTCATTAGATATGGGAATCTGAACACTTGGTAATCCCCCAGTTGGCACACTTACCGTATATCCTATATCAGGAATTGGATTAGAATCCGTTGAGTCGTTATAAAATTCTACCTTTACATCGTATCTGCTGGCATTTTTCACCTTGTCCCATGTTGCTATGTATGATCCCTGGTAATTATTAACTTTTAAATTTTGGGGTGCGTCCAGAATAGCAGACTGAATCCCTCCTCGTTTTACCTGAGAATCAATGACATCATATAATTCTTTGCCACTTTTATCCCATGTACAAGGATTCGCATTTAATTTATCTATATATTTTTCCTCTCCCCGGTAGGCATTGATTTCCCCATTTTCTTCTTTTACCAAAAGACCGCTGATACTTGTCCTGCTCTGTAACTGCCGGGTAATTCCATCTACATAAATATCCCATATTGAAAAGTATTGGTTATCGTCTACAAGTTCAATTTTAATGGACTCTATCTTTTTCTCGCCTTTAAAGTTTTCTGCTTCATTAAAATTAACGCGTGAAACCTGATCCAATTCATCATCCTTCAAAAGATCCGGTCCTCTGTCTTCTAAACCATTTTCAATCGTCCCACTCCAGCGTTGAGGAATGAATTCTCCGTCTTTTATACTGCCTAACTTTGTATACCCTGTTTCCCCTTGATATTTCAGTGATACTTCAAATAAGTAGGACCTTCCGTTTGGTGCATACCAAGCAATTTGCATAAAGTCAGAATCCAGCGCAATATACTCTCCATTTTTTTTAAATTTTAATGTAAGTTGATCTCCTCTGTCTGTTTCTGATTTACTTCCTATTTTAACCGAAAACCTTGTTCCATTATTGAAGTCTGTCAGACAAAAGGGCATATAAGATGCATCGTCAATCGTTCTGTTTACAGAAGCTTCCATCACAATTGGCGTTTCCTCTGCTACTTCTTTTTTGTCAATAAAATAATAATTATCGTATGATTCTTTACTAATAGCACTTACCGTAACTGGTATCGGAAGTTTGGCTACACCATAACAATTCTGTAATATCGCTTTGTCCTTACCCGTTGCAAGGATCCCGCTAACCTGCACATTATTTATCGCAGAGCCATAATTGCGGCATCCGTCAAATTCGAATACACATCCTGATTGCCTTGCACATATACCCGCCAATACGTCTTTTCCGCCAATGTTTCCTGTATTTACACATTGAACTATACGAATCTTGTCGGGGCTTTGACTTCCGCCAAGTGCTGATAAAATTCCTCCGCAATATGAACCGCCCATAATATTTCCAAAGTTATTACTGTCTGCTATCTGAACCGTTTCGCCGCTGTTAATCAGGTAAAGATAGCCTACAATTCCTGCCCCAAGCTGACTCTGAATATTTACTTCTCCATAGTTCACACATTCTTTCAGGGTTCCCCCCTTATATTTCCAGTTACCAATAATCCCCGCAACTCTCTCTTTTCCTGTAATTTTTCCATAATTTGTGCAGTCTGAAATAACCCTTGTGGAAGAGTTCCGATTTTCCAGACGTCCTATAATACCACCGACTGCATTGCTATTATTCACTACCTTCGTAACGGCAGCATAATTTGTAAGACCGGAAGCATCATAATCACTTGCACTTAACCCTATGATTCCGCCTGCTGCGTCATCCGTCTGAGAACTGTTTGCTGTGACAGACCAGCCGGAACCATTTTCTACATTACTGACTCTTCCTGAAGCAGTATGATAACCTATGATACCACCAATATGGCCTTTTCCTGTCTGGATCTCCACTTTGTCGGTAGCATCCTTGCATTTTATGTCGCTGACAGTGCCATCATTTTTACCTGCAATACCTCCAACATACCCACAGGATTCTTTTCCCTTAAGAGCACTGACTACCGTTGTATCCTCACCTGTATTTAAACCGCTCTCCTTACGAGCCCACTCGGGTATCTTTCGGTTTTTTACCCCAACAAGACATTCTTTAATCATTCCTTCCGATGTATTTTTGCCCGCGATCCCCCCGACGCTTACAAAATCATTGGAAGCGCCCTGGGCTCTTATAATACCGTTAAAGGTACATTCCGAGATTTCTGACTCATTCTGCCCCGCAATTCCTCCGAAGCCTCCTGAAGAACCATTATAGCCTTCTATATAACCGACACACTGAACACCTTTCAAAATACTTGCGGATATATTGATTCCGACAGCTCCGCCGAACCATCCGGTTACACTGTCACTTCCACAATGTGTCCGAATATATATAATTCTGTCTGTTTTCTGATCGTTACTCTTTCCATATCCATATATTTTTCCACTGTTTTCCCCTGCAATTCCGCCTACACGGCAGTTGGAAGTATATGCATACAAATCAACCGGGGAGGAATTATCTCCTACCCAGCAGCCATATTGATCCGTATCGCCAATAATTCCCGTTTTTCCATTCTTCCCTGTAATGCCGCCCAAATAAGCCTCCCCGGACACGGAAGAAAGGTTTTGAATCCTTATTGCCGGCTTTACAATGCATGATGATATTCTGCCATTATTTTCACCTGCAATTCCGCCTGCGCTTTCGGTTCCTGTTACTATAGTTGTTTTGTCGTTCTCATGTTCTGTCACACATCCATATATGCCCGCTTTTTCGCCATTTACAGCTGTAATGCCTCCGCTGATCCCTCTGTTGCTTTCCACAGTTCCGGACATATTGCACATTTGGATAACAGAATCATTATAAGCCGTTATTCCGCCTGCATTTCCAAGTATAGCCGTAACTTTGTTTGTAACCTTACAGTACTGTATTTCTATCCCCTTATCATCTTCCCGATTGTCAATATATCCAATCAAACCTCCCGCATTACCTACATAATCATTTCTTGTTTGTTCTCCTGTTACAGTTACCTCTGCAAGTCCCAGAAGCGGTTCATTCTCTGTTCCCCCGAACACCACCGGGTTGGAAGTGAGGTTTCTCATATAGCCTATGTACCCGCCTGCATAACTTTTACCGGATACAGAGATTCCCTTTCCTTCCATTCCCACATTTCTAACCGTCCCATAATTAATTCCCGTAATACCTCCGATATAGGACGCTGTACCTGTAACAGATTCCGTCAGAAGAAATCCATCGATTATCCCCGTATTAAAGCCGGCCACACCACCTGCACAGATCTCCTCGGCATTTATGCGGGCCGCAATTTTATGCTTCCCACCATTATTATTCTCATCTGTAAGCCCTATTCTCCCATAATTTTCCGCAGCAATTCCTCCAACTGCCGCTTTACCTGAAATTATTCCAGCAGTTGAACAATTATATATTTTCCCTGTTTCTGCATTGCGTCCTGTAATTCCTCCAATATATACAGACGAATTATCCCCAAAGCTCTGCGCTTCACAGTTGAGAATCGTCCCTTCGTTAATTTCCGCCAGGGCACCTTTATAAGTAGCATCCCCAAGAAGGTTGATATCTCCTGAATTATAACAGCTATCCAGAACAACACCCTCATTTACAAGGCCGATAATTCCTCCTGTATAGGAATACCTGACCGTTTCTCCCTTTATTATATAATTTTTATCTTTGTCCAAATTTATTGAAGCAGGGATATACTTATTTTCCCCAACGGACAGACAAATCCTGTCCTCACTCCCAATACTGTTATTTGAACTTATTCTGGCCATATTAACTGCATATCTAATCGTTAATTTTGTCTGGGAATCGTTCCCTCCGACAATACCGCCAACCATAACGCCGCCAGTTACTTCAGACAGATTATTAATCCGGGAACCTTTTCCCTGATTTATACCAGATTTACTATAAGCGCTGTTTGTACTGTCAACGATATATAAAGCCGGATCGTCTTTATATATCCCTGCCGATGCTATATCCGACTTCTCAAATTCTTCAAAATATTTTTTAAGTCTTTCCTCATCTCCAGGCCCTTGATTGGCCTCTTCGCTTTCCGGAGGCGGCGAATCAGGGGTCATCTGATTATTTGCCCCTAACATATAAACAGTTTCAACCGCCAGTTCGCATAATCTGTCGGCTTCCGTTATTATCTGGCTGGAATACTCTTTTTTAACCAGCCTGTTATATCCCACAAATCCACCAGCATAACCACAATTATTATTAAGTCCACAGGAAGCACTTACCGTTCCGAAAATATTATCCACATTACATTGCAGATAAATATTTCCTGAAGGCGCAACGATATTACCTCCAATTGCACCGCCCACATACCACATTCCCTGAACCTTATTGGGAGATAAATTGAATGTCATTGCCTCAGCTTCCGTACTTCCAAAAATACTTTCAGATGCATTACACCCAATTGCACCACCTACAAACGCATCTCCTTCTATATATCCTCCCTGAAGTGAGTAGTGATCAATATCTAACTCAGCCCCCACATCATTATAGCCAACCAACCCCCCTACATAATAGCAACCTGCTAATAATGCGTAAACTTCTTCCGTCTGTTCCGCACTGATGTTTCCGCAGTTATATCCTGCCAGGCCTCCGGTAAACTTATATTTGCTGCGGTTTGTATCATAAATTTGAAATTCTTTCATTTTCTCCAGTATCTGTTCACCATTCACTGAAGATATGTCAAGAAAAACGCTGCAATTTATCAAACTGCCTGCATTTGCTCCTGTAATTCCACCGCCATAGCCAGTTGTTGCCAGAACAATTCCTTTATTCTGCCAATTCTTTATAATAAGACCGTCTGACTTTTTATGTACCACCTCATTATTTTCAATTACTCCGTTACTGCCGGCGATGCCTCCCACATATTTGCTTCCTATTACGATTGCCCCATTACTACAGTTTTTCGAAAACAATCCACCGGAATTACCATCCAAAATGTTTTCAGGTTTTTCAGCTGATATCTCCTGCGCACCTACTATTCCACCAACAAAATTCTTTCCTGTAATAATTCCGCTTAACGTATTGCAGTTAATGATTTTGCTTCCTCCGGTACAATATCCAACAATGCCCCCTGCATAGTCACCAATATATTCCGTCTCTGCAAAGTCATTTTGCAATTCCAGAAAATCGGCAATGGTTTCCGTACCCATAGAAGAATTGCATTCCTGTATAACCCCACCTTCTTTGTATCCTACAATACCTCCAATGTAACAGCTGTCCTCGATCTTAACTCCCTGTATTTTACGTGCATAAACCTTACCATTGTTCGTGCATTTCTTAATTCCGTATTCAACACTTTCACTGTCCTCAGTATCTGTATTACTTGCTCCTACAATCCCTCCAAGATATACAGCGCCTGATACATCAGCCTCATTATCCAGACTCTGATAGTCTGTTTTAAGTGCCCGCAGTTCAGCAGTTGTACCATCATCTTTATCCCGTATGAGCATATCACTTCCCGCAATGCCGCCTACACACTTTACCCCCTGCACATAGTTTCTTGAGGAAACATCTGTCGAGGTATATACATCCGCTTCAACAGAAATGTCAGATAACATTCCTCTGTTCAGACCGCATACAGCCCCGACAAAGTTTTTTCCATCAGCCCTTATATCCGTAAAAATCATATCACAAATAGTCCCTTCATTTATCTTGAAGAGACCTAATGCATAGTTTTCTATCTGCGTTATATCATTTAATGCGGCTGCCTTAGTTTCCCTCAGTGTGAGCATTTTGACATGATAGCTCCCGCCAAGCATAGCTTTCGCCGAAAGGGTACTATTATCACCAAGCTTGGGGATTGCCGGAAAATGGGCATATTCTGTATTCGGTCCAGGGGATTGGGAAGTTGTGCCTGCACCTGGTATATAATAAGGAGCATCCGGTTCAAGAACTGCTGATGTCTTACTGCCGCTTATTACTGAATCAGTATCAAAAAGGAAGCCATCGGCTACCAAACCATCATTTCCACCCCATATAACATTCTGCTTCTGGGTATATTTAACCGCTGATGCCGGTTGCGCGGAATCATAATTCAGCGCCTCCATAAAACGAATATTATATAGATGCCTTGCATTCCTGATAACATATTCAGGCGACGAGGATGTCCCTTTCACTTCATCCATAAAAGGATTTTCTTTATTGGATGCCGTTTGTCTTCCTACGTAGCTTTTAGTAGATGCCGAAACCTTCGCATACACCTTTTTAGTATCAACAGGAATTCCTCCTTCGGTATCTTTTTCTGTAGTAAAGCGCATGAAACTATAGGTATTCTTATACTGCTTTCCATCGACGGTATTCCCGCCTTCCAGCATCAGTATTGAGTCAAATGCCTCAACTGCCCCATAATCCACGCCATCCAGAACGATATTGAATTCTCCTGCACTGTTCATCATCAGCTCAATTGGACAATCAGGTATTTTCTCACCGGTCTTATCCGCAGTATTTTTATATTTATAAATGTCAACGTGACTCTGATGCATAATTCCAGCACTTAAATCACTGTCTGCAAAATCATCGGCTTTTAAAGTAAATGCAATCCTTCTTTGATCATTATCATCATATAATTCTATTAAATAGGTATATTTGCTCCAAAATGGCTGATTCTGTGCTGCCAGGGAAAATTTTAATATCAATGCTTCTTCGTTCAAAAGTTCAGCTTTTCGAATTGTAGGCTTTCCATAGGTTCCCGGAGGCGCCTCCTCTGATAGTTCTGTATCATAATAGCCTAAAAACTGTTTTTTTCTTCTTCCCTCATCACTACGAACGTCCTTGTTGATTCCCATCGTCCTTCCATCGGAACCATCCGCCTGTGAATATTCAAACTTGTTAACACGGTCCGTATAGCTGACGGCATAAACAGTTCCGTCTGATGGTGCAAATTCCAGACGAATAGCCGCATTGTATATTTCCTTATCATATATGTAATTCTTGATTAGCTGATATAGTTCATTTTGTTTTAATAACTCTTCATCAGAAGCTTCATCCATTGTAATATCAAGATAATAAAGATCCCTCGGATAGGAAATACTGTAATCCTGAGCCTGGCCGCTGCCGTCCCTTCCGCTCTTTACATACTTTTCCAGTTCCTCCAGATTGCCTCCTGCCTCCCTGTGGGAAAGTGCTGACTGGGCGGCATTAAATATTATCTGGGCATACTCATTGTTTTTCTTATACATGGCGCGGTGCTGCCAGGTTATGAGGCCGGTTATGGTCGTTCCCAATAATATGCCGAGAATGACAATGGTGACTATTACCTCTGTTAGGGTGAAGCCATGGGTATTTAATCTTCTCTTATCTTTTGTACATACCATAGAAATATTCCTTCTTTAATTTTCCAAATTATTCGCTACATAAAGATATTGGGCACCAGTGATCTTCATTACTTTGATCCATAGCATCTTTAATATTATTTATATTATGAACAGCGACGTAATATTGACCAGAAGAGCTCTTGATTATCTGCCCTTTATGAATAATTCCACTAAGCTTATCACCATTTTCCATATTAAAAAAATCATCTACTGTAGCCACATTATCACAATTAACTGATATCATACCGCCTGTACTTACGCTATAACCATTATTATTAAAATTAATTTTACCACCATTTTTATATTGTAAATAAAATCCTTTACCCGCTACAGCTATAACCGTATTTTCAGGAAAATAATATTGTTTATTATCTTTATATTTCTCCGCAAAATAATCAGCACTAATACTGGAAAACCATATATCATCAACTTTAAAACACATTTCCCCATCTACGTTAGTTTCTTTCGTTTCATCTTCTTCCACGTTATCATCAGTCTCCTCTAAAGGGCCGGTAGAAGGTATTTCCGGAACTATAACCTCAACATCCCCCATAGCATGCTCACTCTCATCAGTTAACACCCCATTCTCTCCATGCTCCGGAATAGTACACCTGACAGTATTATTATCCACCGCCTCATATTTTCCACCGGACGGGCACGTAATTTCGCCGCTTGCTTCATTTTCATTCACAATATCATACATCGTCTTTCCGGGATCCTGTGCTCTTGCACCTTCCAACTGCAAAACCAACGCCTTCCGGTTTACTTCACATTCATCCGCCTTACTGCGATCTATATAATGTAATAAAGACGGAACCATAATAGCCGCTAAAATTCCAATAATAATCATCACGACTATCATCTCAATAAGAGTAAAACCATATGAATCTTTTATTATTTTATCTTTCATGTTATCGCCTGCGATATTCCTTATTACTTTAACGTATTGTGACATATCATATTCTGTAATCATAGCATATGCCGTCATTTTCCACAAGATAATTGGCTGTTTATTCCCATTTCTTTATGTTTAATTTTACTTCCATTTTCCCTATTGACTTCCCCCACCTTCTCTTATATGCTGTTTAAAGTACACACAATTTTCTAGGGGGAATTAACTTATGGAAAAAAGAGAAAAGTTCTCATCCCGGCTGGGCTTTATCCTCATTTCAGCCGGTTGTGCCGTTGGTCTGGGAAACGTATGGCGTTTTCCCTACATTACCGGAAAATACGGCGGAGCCGCTTTCGTGCTCATCTATCTTGTCTTTCTTGTAATACTCGGCCTTCCCATCATGGTAATGGAATTTTCGGTGGGCCGCGCCAGCCAGAAATCCGCTGCCCGCAGCTTCCACGTATTGGAGCCAAAGGGAAGCAAATGGCATTTCATGGCCATTCTTGCCATTGCAGGCAACTATCTCCTCATGATGTTCTATACCACCGTAGGCGGCTGGATGCTCGCTTATGTCATTAAAATGATACGCGGGGAGTTCACCGGCCTCACACCGGATGAAGTGGGCGGCGTTTTTAACGGTATGCTCGGACAGCCCGGTTCTATGACCTTCTGGATGATCGTTACGGTAATCATCGGCTTCCTCGTATGCAGCCTCGGCCTGCAGAAGGGTGTAGAACGTGTAACCAAATTCATGATGGCCTCCCTGTTTGTTATCCTGATCATCCTTTGTATCAGAAGTGTTACCCTGCCCGGCGCAGCCGAAGGCGTGCGCTTTTACCTGATACCTGACTTTCATAAAATAACTGAATATGGCCTGTTTGAGGTTGTCTTCGCTGCCATGGGACAGGCATTTTTTACCCTGAGCTTAGGCATCGGCGCCATGGCTATTTTCGGAAGCTATATTGCCAAGGAGCACACCCTTACCGGTGAGTCCATCCGTATCTGTACGCTGGATACCATCGTGGCCCTGCTGGCCGGGCTGATCATCTTCCCCGCCTGCTTTGCTTTCCAGGTAAATCCCGGAGAAGGCCCCGGACTGGTGTTCGTAACCCTGCCCAATATTTTTAACCAGATGGCCGGCGGACGCATTTTCGGCACCCTGTTCTTCATCTTCATGAGCTTCGCTGCCCTGTCCACCATCATAGCCGTATTCGAAAATATTTTAAGCTTCTCCATCGATTTGTTCGGATGGACAAGAAAAAAAGCTGTTGCGGTCAACTTCGTTGCGATCCTGGTGCTCTCCCTGCCCTGTGTTTTCGGCTTCAATATCTGGAGCGCAATTGCTCCGCTGGGCGCAGGCTCCACGATTCAGGATCTGGAGGACTTCATCGTCTCCAATAACCTGCTTCCCCTGGGAAGCCTGGGATACCTGCTGTTCTGTACCAGCCGCTACGGCTGGGGCTGGAAGAGCTTCATTAAGGAAGCCGATTCCGGCAAGGGTGTGAAGTTCCCTCAGTGGTCGCGTATTTATGTAAGCTTCATCCTGCCCGCCATCGTATTGTTCATCTTTATCATGGGCTATGTACAGAAGTTTGTTAAATAGCATTTGCTTAAAACATCATTTTGTTTATTATATTTGAGATCACAAAAGGAACAGGGCAGCCTGTTCCTTTTGTAATGAAAAACTTATTTTTAAATTATCCCTGCCAATACAATACTGGCAATAATTCCTGCCGCCGTAGCCGTCAGCGCACCAGCCAAGGTATATCTGGTCTTCGTAACCTTTGCCGCCATAAAATACACACTCATAGTGTAAAAACAGGTTTCCGTGCAGCTCATCAGAATAGATGTCATCATGCCTATGTAAGAATCCGTACCATAATTTTTAAAAATATCCAGCACCAGTCCCGTTGCAGCCGAAGAGGAAAACAATTTGATAAAAATCAGCGGCACAACAGGAGCAGGCAGCCCCATCGGCTCCGTAAGCTTCCCGATCAGCCCGCCGAAAAATTCCAGGAACCCGGGTGCCCGCAGGATCCCCACCGCCATCATCAGCCCGATAAGTGTGGGCATAATCTGGATTACCGTCTTAAAGCCATCCTCCGCTCCTTTGATGAAATCTTCATATACATTTGTATGGTGAATCACTCCATACGCCACAATATAAAATATCAATGCCGGAATAATAATATTTGACAGATTCGCCAGTGCATTCATCATAGACGGCATACCTCAGCAGTCATTCTCTAAACAATATATGCAACCTCCGGCCTGTTCATGATTCGATGTTTTATGCCTGCTGTCCCTATAACAGTTTTCAGTCTGCTCTTTCCAGCCAGTCCTTGGTTATATGTCAGAAACTCCTGCTTATATCGTAAATAAACATCATATTATTATAGATTAATGAAAGACCTGTCATCTGCATTTACCGTAATATTTTTTTACAGAATTCTCAGTATATTTTAAAGTATTATAAATTATATTCAGAATTTACTTTATAATTTTATTAATTTCTAAAATAATCTGTATATTTACAAGCTTTCAGCATGAATTTCTAAAGATTCCGGATTATACTCTCCGGCATATCACTCCACACTGAACTAAGCTATCTGAACCGGATTCCCGCCGGAAATATCAGTTTCCCCCGGAAGAGCAGGACAGAATTCTAAAGGTTCTGAAATCCCTGAAAAATATTTGAGCAGAATCACCCGCTCCCCTTCCTCCCCCGGTCCATCACCTTAATAAAAATCACCCCCACTATCGTAGAAAATAAAGTGGCAATCAGTCCCGGCATGATCACCGCCGTAGGGTTCACGCTCCCGTACTGGCTCCTGTATGCAATAATCGACACCGGAATCAGCTGCAGGGATGAAATATTCAGAATAAGAAAGGAGCACATTTCATTGCTCGCCGTATGCGGCGACTTCCCTGTTTTCCTGCACTCCTCCTCATTCAGCTTCTGCAGCTCCTCCATGGCCTTCAGTCCGGCAGGCGTGCAGGCCCAGCCCAGGCCCAGGATATTGGCAATAATGTTGGTGGAAATATACTCCCTTGCCGCATGGTTCTTAGGGAGCCTGGGAAACAAAAAACTGACAAACGGCTGAATCCCCCTTGTCATGGAGGCAATCAGCCCTGAATTCTTGGCACTTTCCATACGCCCCACCCAAAGCGGCATAATGACAACCATGGTTATAC
>OGXN01001837.1_pt1 | contig 18167 bp, 11 predicted proteins | sample 1576281 | NCBI WGS metagenome assembly OGXN01 (sample SAMEA3541494, study PRJEB24748) | human gut metagenome | biome: human gut; feature: human-associated habitat; material: faeces | place: China | collected 2012
GGCACCTGCAAGACGCTTTGAAACTCAAAGACGCCAAGCGCGTCACCTATGCTGAAATTACCGAGAAAGCTATCAAGGCCGCGCTCGATGCGCCGCGTTCCATCGATATGGCCCTGGTTGCCGCGCAGGAAGGACGGCGGGTTTTGGATCGTTTCTGCGGTTACATGGTTTCCGGCCCGCTCTCCAATGTTGCCGGCGAAAAACTGTCTGCCGGCAGAGTGCAAAGCCCGGCTGTGTGTCTGGTTGTGGAGCGCGAACGGGAAATACAGGATTTCCGCAGCACAACCCACTACGGCGCGGAGCTGACCTTTGAGAACGTGGACAACATCACGGACGGCTGGAAGGCCGTCTGGCTGGTCAAGCCCTGGCTTGAGGACGGGCAGGAATATCTGCTTGATAAAGCCCTGGCCGAAAAAGCGGCGGCGCTCCGCTCCCTGGAAGTCGTGGACTGCAAAGAAGCGGAAAGCCGCTCCGCGCCTCCGGCTCCCTTTACCACCTCCAGCCTGCAACAGGCTGCTTCCAACGCCCTGAAATTCTCTCCCAAGCAAACCATGCAACTGGCGCAACGGCTTTATGAGCAAGGGGCGATCACCTACATGAGAACGGATTCTCCCAACCTTTCGCAGGATGCCGTAGATGAAATCCGCGCTTTCTGCGAAGGCCGGGGCTGGTCGCTGGTGGAAAATCCACGCTCCTGGAAGTCGAAAGAAGGCGCACAGGAAGCGCATGAAGCCATTCGCCCCACGCATATAGAAATCGAGGAAGCAGGCGAAACCGCCGATGAAAAGGCTCTGTACCGGCTGATCCGCCTGCGCTCGCTGGCCAGCCAGCTGGAAGACGCCGTGTACGCCGTGCGGGTGCTTCAGCTAGCTGCGGATCTGGACGGCAAACAGGCGCTCTTTGAAGCCAAGGGCCGGACGCTCCTTTCCCGAGGCTGGAAAATACTGACAACGGATGATGTGGCCACGGAAGACACTGAAGACGTTGCCGAGCCGGAAAACCCGGTTCCGGCCATGAAGCCGGGCACCAGACCCACGGCCCTGACCGGCGCGGTCGTGACCAAAAAGACCAAGCCCGCCGCTCGTTTTACAGAATCCAGTCTGGTGCGTGAACTGGAAAAACGCGGCATTGGCCGTCCGTCCACCTATGCCGCCATCCTGGATACCATCATGAGCCGTGGTTACGTCAAAACCGAAAAACGCTTTCTCGCGCCCACACCGTTGGGCGTCATGGTGGTGGATAACCTACGCGGCAATTTCAGCTTCGTGGAGTATGAATTTACCCGCATGATGGAACAGGCGCTGGATGACATCGCCGCAGGCAAAGCCGACTACCACTCCGTGATCAGTGAGGCTCATGCCCGCCTGAAGCAGGAACTCCAGGCCTTTGCCAAGGGCACAGGCAAGGTCTGCGAAAAATGCGGCAAGCCTATGGTGCGCCGGGTGAAAAAGCCCGGCAAAGACGGCAAAGGCGGCTATGATTTCTGGGGTTGCACCGGCTGGCCGGAATGCAGGGAGAGCCATAAAAATTAAACACCGGTAGGCGCAGGTGAACGGCTGCGCCTACCCATTTAAGCCATCATCGCTATCTTTCACCATTATCAGGTATATGGTTTGTAGGGGCAGTTCCCGTACTATCATTCTGCTGCCAGTCATCTGCAATTTCCTTCCAATCAACGGAACGCTCAACTAGGTTTCCTTGTTCATCTTTACCCGACCATACAGCCCAGAAATCGGGATCATCTGATTTGGGGCGGTGCGCTTCTGGTAATGCGCTCATCTGCACGATAACCGGAAGCTCTGAAGCCCAGCCTAACAAAACCGCATGGCGTGAGGGCAAAGAAGGCAAATCACGCAGAAGACCGCGTAAATTATCTGGAACAAGTTTATGCACCAAGTCTTGATCTTTATCGTTACTGATTCGGTGCAGCAAAAAAGTGTTACATTGCGATAGAACAGTCTGGGAAAGCTCGCTGGGGCGTTGCGACGAAAGGACTAAGCCAAGGCCGAATTTTCTCCCTTCACGAGCAATCTTTTCAAAAACCTGGCAACAAACTGCGGCTGCATTTTGCACATCAGAGTCATCTTTATATCTCTTAATAAAGGTATGAGCTTCTTCCATGATGAGGACTGTTGGAAGAATTTTTGATTTCAGCCTACGATATCGCTGCAAAGATTCAAGCGTCATTCTGGCGATAACTGCTGTCACAATATGTACTACTTCAGCCGGTATAAGCGAGAGATCAACTACAGATACGCTTCCGTTTGAAATTTCGTTATCCCCTATATATTTCGCCAGCCAGTCGCTTAGCGAAATTGAAGAGTCTCCGCCAGATATATTTCGTATTCTGTTGTCAGAAAGAATAGTGCGAATGCGTATAAGCATGGTTTCAACATGATCTGATACGTTGAATATTTCAGCATTTGCTTCCACGCTTCGCAAAAGTTGTTCACCTGTAAATTCTCTTGGAATATCTGCGTCTATTGGTAATGTATCGGTATCACTCCCACCAAATGCAGAATGCGCTGTCTGAATTAAGCCTAACAACTCATCCACTTCAGTTTTCGTAAATTCATACTTGGGGTGCTGCCCTTGCCGAGCCTGCTTAAATACTGATAGCTTTGAAATTACTGCATTTATCGAATTATTTTCGTCCTGAGAGAATTCACCAGAAGTGGCCAGACCTCTTTCCCAAGTCAGCAATAATTCGTAAAAATTTTTGGGATGAGGAAACTGCGCCCACGGTTTTCCTGTATTGCGTTGAACGCGTAGTATACTGACAAGAGTTCTTAAATATCGTCTCATGTCGTGGCTTGGCGCTACAGAAGGCTCAATTGTTCCATCACGGACAGTTCTCAGGGCTTGAATCAATGTCGGCCTTTGTGTTTTGCTGCTTGCTTGAGCGAAGGCACACCACTCAGCGCTATTCCAAAACCATAGCGGCACCTGAAGCTGCTCAGCCCCTTCTCCAGGTTCAACAGCAAAAATATTTACATTCCCCAAATCCTGAAATGTTTGTGCATACTCACCGTTGGGATCGAGTACAATGAAACGCGCATTGGGTTCTTCGCCATTTCGCGCTTTTTTAGCTGCCTCCAGTGACCAGCGAACGAGGCCTGCGACCGAACAAGATTTTCCACTCCCTGTATTACCCAACACAGCCAAATGGCGGCCAAACAACCTGTCAGGGTCAATTTTAACTTCAGCATTTGCAGCCAAGGGGCTTATGCCTATTTTGACGCGTCGGTTTTCTCCTGACTCTATAATTGCTTTGAGTTGCCCTTGAGTAGGCAGTAGCACGGCGTCTCCTACTGCTGGATAGGACTCCACGCCGCGCCTAAAAACATAGAACTCCTCCTCACCGCGAACACCTTCGTAGCTCAAAGTGCCCAAAGGATTGAGGCGCATCTTTCGTAATGGATAAGGCAGATCAACCAGGCCAAAGTCCTGCATCCCCTTGCGTTTGGGATATTGGGAACGCTCTATGGTGATCCACTCAACTTGGCCTACAAGATACCCTTGATCTCCTGGGATCAGAACATAGCTGTTGATGCGGGGGAAGGGGCGTGGGGTGCCGGTATTGAGTGCCATCGAGTCTGGCGCTTCAATATCAAGCAAAACCTTAATTTCGTCTGGAGATACAAAGTCTATTATTCCAATATGTAAGGATTCAGCAAAAGCGAGTGGAGAAATTGTCATGACTTGCTCTCCGTACCGCTGTCTCCTTTATCTGCATGAGGGTCAGAATAGGTAGTACCGATGCGTTGCTTCAGTAGTTCTCCCATGCGGAAAGAGGCTTTGTCGATGGCCGCTTTTGGTAGGAATGTCTCTGTCAGTTGCTGAAGCGAGGCCAGGCTTGGGCCAACAAGAAGAGTGACCTGGGAGGCGCGCCCCAAGTCACGGTAGGTTTCAATAATACGTCCCAAGGGGTCATTCCATGAAATAACGACAAGATGGGTTGATGGTATGGTAAGCATATCTCGGATTGTGCGGTTGATATGCTCATCGCCAAATCCGTACCCATAGGTGACCAGGGTGCTGTTAGGGCGGCAAACCGCGGCGGCGAAATCACGAAATAGCTCTACATACGGATAATCAGTTGATTCTCGGTCTTTGGCTGCATTCGGATAGACCATCAACTCATGTGCAGAGGCATCTTTCAGACCTGGAGCCTTGAGGTAGGGGGTAATAGCTTCGGCCCCAAAAGGTAATCCAATTCTACGGATGTCTTTGCCAGTCTGAACCCAGTCAATAGACCCATGCAGTTTAGTAAGCCGGGCGACCCCTTCCAGGTATCGGGGTTCACCCCGAATGCCCGGCGGATTGTAGTGCATATCAAGGTCTAGCCGCGAAGAACGGAAAATCGGCATTAGCTGACCGACAAAACGATCCAGCAAATGTAGTCCTGCCAATTCAGCCCCGGCCTCAATGAGCCGGTCATAGTTGGTGGTGAAAATATTCAACCGATCACGCGTGCCTGAGCGACTGGCAAAACTCATAAGAAACGTAACCAATGTATTGAAAGCGAACTCCTGTTTGCTTCCTTCGGCTTCCGCTATGGCGGTTTCATTTTTAAGAATGGAATGAGAAAAGGCATCCATCGCGGCAGCGATCTCTGTTTGCAGAGTTTCTGCCTTGTCCTTTTCCCCAAGAATCTCTAAACCACGCAATAGTTCATTGGCGACACGGAGCTGGTCTTCAAGATTCCCCTTCCTCCTGCCGGTTTTGACTGCCGCCTCTTGAGCTGCTGCACCAATTTCATCCTTGAAACTGGGCAGATTCGCCTCTCCCATGCCTACGGCTTGTTTATCAGACGCCAAGCCGTGAACTGCGTTGGTGAGCCCGGAACCTACGAGAAGTGAAAAATGCTCGGACTGAAATAACGAGGTCAGCCACGGCTCAATGTGTTTACGCAGCTCTTTGTAGTCAAACTCCTTTTTCCCTTCAGGCCCCAGTGCGGCGTCATAAGAAAAAATAGCATTCAGGTCCGGATCTGAAACATCGCTTTCATCACAAAACTGGAATTTACCTTCTATTTCCTTGAAGAGGACAGGCCGATGATTATCCCGAACCTTGAGTATGTTGATTTCGGGACTAAGCACTTTTGGATTCACTGTGCCTTTATTTTCATTGGCTGCCATGGAGAATTCTCCTCATTTTTTATATTCTTTTTCAAGGGTATTGAAATCTATATTGTATCGCCTTTCCAGGAAGTCCAAGATGCGTTTCAAAGCATTGCCTATTTGTAATTCATTAGCGCCAAATTTATACATAATGGTGTGTATGTTCTGGGCTGGAACGTCATGAATAATTCCCCTAAATTGCACAGAATGTTCACTTTTTCTTGGAGTCGCCCATACAGGATATCGAAAACTACATCCTTGTGTTTGCGTATATCCGTCATATGAATGCGTATTGTAGCATTCATTTCAGATAATATGTTCCAATTCATAAATTAGCTTCATCACTTTTTTATCAATTTTCATTATAGCTGCTCATTTATTCTTAAAAATACTATCAAAAGTGCGCTACCAAATATCGTTGATTTCGAATGTATATGATTTTTAATGTTGTGTAACAATCTCCATGAGTTTTGAAAAACTCGTCACGACATCGTATTTTATTTTTTCTGAGCCTATCTTTAAATTGAGACTATCAAAAAATTTTTTCGCGCAGTCTATTTTCTTTTCTTCAATCTTGCGAAGTTGCATGGTGGACATGGAGCCCTTTGTCTCTGCGACAAAATAGATATGTTTTACAGTGCCAGATTTGAAGGATATAGCCCAATCGGGGTTATAACCTTCTTCCCCCAAAGGCGTTGGGATATAAAATCCACGCGGGAGCTTGGCGTACACGACAACTTCATTGCTGGCGTCCAGCTCCTCCGCAAAATTGCGTTCAATGGTGGAGTCTGTAGCAATATGCTCATAGATATGTTTTTTTAGGCGTTCCTTGACGGCGGTTTTGTCTATTTTTTGTCGTTCCGCCGTGAATATATCCATATCATATCGCTCTTCCAACACATCATATGTAAGGTGCTCGATAATGGCCGTAGCCTTTTGCTCCTTAATCAACCGTGTGGCTTCCGTGATAAAATGCTCCGGATTCTGCCGGAACTTGGCAAAATTAGGCTCGGAAATACCGCCAAGGATGGCTGCAATAGTTGCACGAGTAAGTTGCGTCTGTTCTGCAAGCCTACCAACAAGATCATACCGGACTTGGGAATGAGCTGAGACTTGCAGCTCGTCTGTTGTTTCTTCCAGGTGAAATGCCTCGCCCTGCTTGAGTTGATCCACTGTGACGCTTTGCACCTGAGAGCCGGAAGCGACTGTGTACTGCAACGGGGTAACAGTAAGTTCTTTGTTGATGGCGGCAATGCAATTTCGGATCAGCTCCTTGGAGTCAAAATGTACGCTGTAGACTGCCTTGCGGTTGATCCTTTCCCACAATTCCTTGAATTCTTTTTTCTGGAAATTGTCATTGAGCCGGTTTGTTTCCTGGCGGCGCTCATCTTCCGGCATGGGGAGCTGAGCATCACTGTACACGCTGTCAATCAAGGAAAAAACCTGCTCGGCATACGGGGCCAAGTCTGGCGGCAAAGGTGCGCGGGAATCTTGTTCTTTGGCATCATAGTAGGCCGCAGTGATGGAATCATTGTCGTCCGTGTAGTCATTTTTAAGCAGATAGCGATATATCTGTTTGGCCATGGCAGGAGTTACCTGCACATCTCCTTCCGGAGTGCGGAGCGTTTTGTTCGTGAAGTAGGCCTCATCAGCCTTGCGCGGACGGGCGGACAAAGCGCTGCTGATTTCGTTTTGCAGTCCGGCCACAAAATCCTTGTAGCTTTCGTTGGCAATAACCGTCAGCACGTTCACGTCATGCACTATGGCGGGATTATCTATTCGATCTCCATTTTGGTTGACGCAAAGGCGCAGGCCGCGTCCGACTTCCTGGCGGCGGGAGATTGTGCTTTCACTATGCTTCAGCATACACATGCCGAAAACGTTGGGGTTATCCCAGCCTTCACGCAGGGCAGAGTGAGAAAAAATAAAGCGTACCGGCCCGCCGCGTTCATCAGTGAGGGACAATAACTGTTCTTTATTTTTCAAAATGAGATCATAGGCGGTCACATCGTCGGAAAGGCCTTTTTCTTCACCGGTTTTTTTTATGTTGGCGGGATCGACTAACCGTTTGTTTTTATCAATGGAAAAATAGCCGTCATGGACGCTGGCAGGTTCAAACCCTTGCCAGTAGGCTTTTAGCTTGTCCTCTTCAGGCGTCAACTCGGCAAGCTCATTTTCAACGAGCTGGGCGTATTCTTCTTCAAATATTCTGGCATATTCGCCCTTTTCATCGGGCTGTGAGTAGTCACGATACTTGGCCACCTCATCAATGAAGAATAGGGAGAGAACCTTGATCCCCTTGGGGTAGAGCGCCTTTTCCTTCTCCAGATGCGATTTTATCGTCTCGCGTATCTGTATGCGTCGCAGGGCTTCTTCCGCGCCGTCACCCATGGCTTCACCCGCATGGATGGTTTGGCCGTTGGTAAACTCCACAGTATTTGTGCGGGCATCTATCTCGCTGATTACATAGCCTTTATACTGCCGTAATTCATTGGAGAGTGAAAACAAGTCATCCTTTTTTCCTATGCGCTTCAACTTGCGGACAATGGCTCCGCTTTTTTGGCGTATCTCCATTTCCAGCTTTGCCACCGGGGCCTTACTGGAAATTTCGATGGAATCCAAAAAAAGATAGGGCGCGGTTCCGGCGATGCCTTTCACCGTGATGCCGCGAACGGCGATTTTCTTGACCAGCTTCTGGTTGTAAGCGTCCACGGCGTCCAGACGGTGAATTTTATTGCGGGGAACCTTGTGGGTTGCGGAATAGCGCAGCAGCATGAGCGGTTTGAATTTACGCAAGGCGTCCAAGGTCTTGGGGCCTTCCATCTTCTGCGGTTCGTCCAGAATAAGGATCGGGCGGTTAGCGCTGATAACGTCTATGGGTCTGCGGCTTTGAAAATCGTCCAGGATGTCATAGATACGGCGGTTATCAGCACCCGTCGCGTTGAAGGCCTGGATATTGATAACCATAACATTGATGCCGCTGTCGGAGGAGAAGCTTTCCAGATCGTGCAGGCTTTTGGAGTTGTAAATAAAAAAGCGGACTTTTTTGCCGTAACTTTCCGCAAAATGATCGGCGGTAATTTGCAACGACTTATAGACGCCTTCGCGTATGGCCACGCTGGGAACCATAATGATGTACTTGCCCCAGCCATATTGTTTATTCAGTTCAAAAATTGTCTTGATATAACAATAGGTCTTTCCGGTGCCGGTTTCCATTTCCACGTCAAGGTTGCAACGGCACCCGGCGCTTTCTTCCAGGCACTCGGATACAAACAGGTTTTGCCTGCGCTGCACGGCCTGGATATTTTCAAGCAGCTTTTCGTCGGAGATGGTCAAGTCCGCATTGCGCCAGCCGGGCAATTCTTCTTCGATTTCGTTGCCCGGCAATTTTGCCTGTTCCGCCTTGGTGGGCTTGTGCTGTTTGCCGGGGTCAATGCGGTACGTCCAGCCTGTGGGCGGTTCCTGGCCGATGAAACAGTCCACTACCGACTGCACGGCTTCTGTCTGGAATGGCTGAATTTTGAACTTCAGCCGCATGGGGAGCTGATTTTTTACCTGAACGCTCATATGACTTTCACCTCAGTGCTCGGCGAAAGCTGTTTGAAGATTTGCTCGGCATTAATGCGGGCGGCATCAGAGGCAAAACCCGCATCGCGGAACACCACGCGCAAGGGCTTATACTTGGCCAGTTTCTGGATAAAGGCTTCGGTAATGCCGGAATCAAAGCAGGCGACCAGGGCGTTTTCATCCACAAAAAAGACCTTTTTGCCCTGAATATTTTCGGGCTTGATGGGCAGATGCAGTTCCACACCCCAATCAATGAGCACCTGATAGAGCAGGTCTTCCGGCTTGTCGCGCCGGTCGGCCTTGATGTTGTCGGCGAACAGAGAAAGCTGTTTCTGATCAATTTGATCCGGCGTGTAATACACGTCTTCCATGCAGGAAGAGTCTATTTTGAGAACGCGGAAGCCGATGTCTTTATTCCATTCAGGATTGCACTCGACTTCAAGGATTTTTTTACCGGCGCGGCGGATGCGCTCTTTGCCTATTTCAGCAATGGTGGCGTACCCAGATTTGAAAGCTTCGTTTTTTTCACAGCAGGGTTCTGGTAGCTGCACCATTATGAATTGGCGGTTGCCTCCGTCTTCAGCGTTGAGTTGCATAGCGGCATGGGCTGTGGTCGCAGAACCAGAGAAAAAATCGAGAACAATGTCATTATTGCTAAAATTTGCCAATTTAATCAATTCGATAAGCAACTCTTTGCTCTTAGGGTTAGTGAAGGGCAAATCAATTTCTTTATGTATTTGAGAAACTTCAATGTCGGTCCATATACTCGTTCGTAGCGCTGTATCGGATGGGGGAACCCAATGCTGCACACCTCCATTCTTCCCCGTACCATTGGGTATGCGCCGGATAAATTGCAGTTTTGTACCCGTTTCAAGCCAATATTCTTCAAGTGACAACCTCTTGGCATGTTTGGATAAATATTCTGTATAATTGGCAACAGCTTTATCTGCTTTCTCTTTTGAATAGCGCCACTGCCCTGTTTCTGGGGTAAACCCTAATACGTCATACCGCATTGTTGGCCTATCCGCATTGCTCCAAAAAACATCCCAGCGCCCTTTTTCCGAGGCATCTACCTTTTTCATTCTAATTGGAGCCATTGAGAATGAATTGCCTTTTGCATATGAAATGACATATTCAAAGCCAATATTTAGACTGTTTAGGCCATTTTCCGCAAATTGTGAATTCAGGCTCTTTATTCTTCTGCGAGTTAAAAAACAATTTCTAAAGTTTTCCTCACCAAAAATTTCATCACAAACCCTTCTTAGATTTGGTAGCTCTCCATCATCAATGCTAATGAAAATAATTCCATCATAACTTAATAAGTTTTTTGCCAATTTTAGACGAGAGTAAATCATAGTCAACCAATCTGAATGAAACCTACCGCGCCCCTCTGGATTCGGAACTAACCGATTTCCCTGTTGATCCTTCTGATTTGATCGCAGAAGATATTCTTCCTTATCTTCCGTAAAATCATCCTCATAAATAAAATCATTCCCTGTATTATACGGAGGATCAATATAAATCATCTTCACCTTGCCGAGATAGCTTTCCTGTAAAAGCTTCAGGGCATCAAGGTTGTCGCCTTCAATATAGAGATTCTTTGTGGTGTCAAAATCCACGCTTTCTTCCCGGCAGGGCCTCAAGGTTTTGGCAATGGGCGCGTTGGCGGTGAGCAAAGCCTGCCGCTTACCCGGCCAATCCAGGCGATAGCGTTCCTGCGGGCCTTCCACAAGCGAATCGGAAAGCTCCTGCCGGAGAAGGTCAAAATCTACCCGGAGTGTAATTTCGCCGTTATCGTCGTAGGCTTCGGTCACGCAGTTGGGGAAAAGACCCCGAATGCGGGCGATGTTTTCCTGGGTCATATCCGGGGAGTGCATTTTGAGTTTTTCCATGACAACCTCTATGAGCATCTTTACTGCAAGGAAGAGAGGCGAGCCTGCGCGGCACGCAATTCCTGATTGATGGTTATTTTTTTATTATACTGCTTTTCTTGTCGCAGCTTCTTTTCGTAACGGTCTATTTCCAGTTGAAGCTTCTTTGCGGCTTCAATACGGGCTATTTGTTCCGCAAGGCTTTCCCCCGGCCTGGCCGCCAGGGGCAACAGAGGCGTAAGCAGTGCGGCATACAGGGCTTCCAGGTTGAGCGCTTGGGGCAACGCTGTGCGCGGTGTATCCTGCGCTATCCAAGGGCCGCTGAAGTGGGAGCTGATAATCCATTTTCCAGGCGTGGCCCCGGTGTCGGGCAATTCTGCCAAACGCTTCCAGGCGGCAACACCGCGTACACGGTTTTGGTAGCACACTTCAAACAGAAGCGGAAATTGCACTGCCCGGTCAATGGTGGCCAGAATTTCCGGCGCACACTCCTCTTGACGAAGCTGGATGCTGAATACCTGAATTTCCGGCACTGCCGGAGTCGCAGGCAGATTTATGGTTTCCGGGGCCAATTTGTATTGCCAGGTAATACGCTCCACCTGGCGCACAAATAGCTCTTTCACTTTGCCGGAAAGTGTGCTGTGGCGATAAATCGCCTCTTTGGAAACCATTCGCCCGAAGGCCGCGTTTTTAGGGTAGGCAAAAAGTGCGGTCATTGAACGTCCTGCACCACGATGAAAGCAATGAGTTCAAAATCGTCCAGCCCGGCGATGGTATTGACCAGAGCCGTTGTTTTGCCGCCGGAGAACAAGCTTTCCACGTCCCTTTCTTCTTTCACCTGGATCATGGAGCGGATTGCCCTGCCGAGCAGGGCTGAACAGGCTTTCATGTTCCGGCCCTCGTCCGTGCGGCTATTAAAGGCCCGGCAGGCTTCCACCATAGGTTCCACATGCCCCTTGCATCCGGCCCGCACCATATCCAGCAGTTTTTTCACCTGGGTATGCCCGGCCACAAGTTGCCCCGCCTCGTCAATGTATGCCAGATAATAGGGATGCAGTAAATTTTGCCGGTCGATATTTACGGCATGATTCCGGTTGCGCAGGGCAAAAATAACGCCCGGCACAAGGCCAATTTCGGGACGCGGCGCAATAACAGCGTGGAGCCCGTTGGGCACGTTTCTGGGCTCACCATGGCTTTTCACATATTCCAACAAGTCCATGCGGAAGTCGTTCAAGCCCAGATCCGTAATAGAGATGCCGGTTTTGACGTCTTCCAGATCAATGACTTCATCCTGCAAACGGCGGAGTTGCTCCTTGCGATAAGCAAGGTCGCTGCTTTGCGCGGTCAGCACGTTTTCATCGCCGGTGGCCACTGTATCCACAATGACCATACGGTTTTCCACGCGCTCTTTCAGATTGATATATTCATCCAAGGTGATGTCCGGCCAGTAGTTTACCAACTGGATGGTCTGGTTGCGCGAACCAATGCGGTCGATACGCCCGAAACGCTGAATTATGCGCACCGGGTTCCAATGGATGTCGTAATTGATCAGGTAGTCGCAATCCTGAAGGTTTTGGCCTTCGGAAATGCAGTCCGTGCCGATCAGCAAGTCCAGTTCATGGGGGTTGTTCGGCATGGAGAGGGCTTTTTCTTTGGAGCGCGGAGAGAAAAGTGTCAGCAGTTCCTGAAAACTGTAGCCTTTGCCCAGAGTGCTTTTGGGCGTTGTGCTGCCGGTTACCAGTCCGGAGTGAATATTTGTCTTGTCGCGTAGTAGGCTGGATAAGTTTTCAAAGAGATATTCCGCCGTGTCGGCAAAAGCGGTGAAGATCAAGATTTTCTTGTTGCCGGGGTTGATGGGGTTGTCCAGCTTGTTTTTGATAAGCCCTTTCAGGTGCATGAGTTTGGCGTCATGCTCAGGCGTGATGCAGGAGATTGCGGCAAGCAAACCGGACAATACAGCGTGATCTGATTCCAGAGAACGCTTCCATGAGTCCACATCCATGTCCCGCAAGTCAATTTTGACCTTGCCGCCCACTGTGGCATTGCTGTTGGCATCGAAATCCTCATCATCCGGTTCCAAGGCGTCCAGGTTGCCAGTCAAATTTGTAACTGGTGCAACCTTTCCGCCAGCCTGGAACACCTCAATCACGCCCAGAGTATTTTGAATGCCTTCCTGCAACTTTTTCGTGGTCAGCCTGAAAGATTGCACGGAACTTTCCAGGCGCTTTAACAGGTTGGTCGTCATCAACGCCTGCAAGCTGCGTTCCCGGTCAGTTTGCTTGAACGTGCCGCCCTGGCCCCGTTCCACTACGGTATCATAGACTTCTTCGTATTTTGCGCGGCGGCTGGACAAGACATAGCTCATGGGCGCGTAGACGGCCAGGTTCAGGCGGGCAAGCTCCGCGTAAATGGCATTGAAGTCCGGCGCGTCAGGAAAAACGGTGAGCGGGCTGCGGAATGAGAGGGGTTTCAGGCGCTCCGGGAAAGAGCCGATTGAAGAGGTGTCGTAGAAGGTCTGGATATGCTTGCGCGACCGAGCGATGGTCACGCTGTCCAATACGCGGAAGAAATCAAAGTCCAGAGCTTCCAGAATAGCTGTTGCCGTCCGCTCCGCCACAGGTAGCTTTGACCAGACGGAAAATGCGGCTTGAGCCTGGCGGAATATCTCACGGACACTTCGGGTTGTGCCGATTTTTTGGGCCAGTTCGTCAGTGTCGCCCTCATAGGCCAAGTTCAGCTGATTATACAGATCATTGAAACGGTTGTTTACCGGCGTGGCGGACAACATGAGCACCTTGGTTTTAACCCCTTGGCGAATAACCTTGTTCAAAAGCTTTTGATACCGTGTTTCCCTGTCCTTAAAAGCATCATTATTCCGGAAATTGTGGGATTCATCTATGACCAAGAGGTCGTAGTTGCCCCAGTTGACGCGATCAAGCGGGATACCCAGAGATTCTCCAGATGTGCGGGATAAATCGGTATGACAGAGCACATCATAGTTGAAACGATCTTTGGCAAAAATATTTGTGGTAAGATTTTTATTGTAATTAAGCCAGTTGTCCGCCAGCTTTTTGGGGCATAGCACTAAAACTGAACGGTTACGCAGCTCATAGTATTTAATGACAGCCAGAGCGGTGAAGGTTTTGCCAAGGCCAACGCTATCCGCAAGGATGCAGCCATTGTGGGTTTCAAGTTTGTTGATTATGCCAATGGCGGCATCGCGCTGGAAATTAAAGAGTTTTTGCCAGATCAGTCTGTCTTGATAGCCGGTCTTTTCATTCGGCAATACAGCGGCGTCCAGGTCTTCGAGAAATTCGCTGAAAATATTATATAAAATCAAGAAGTAAATGCGCTCCGGAGAGTTTTCCTGGTAAATAGACTCGATATGATTACATATTGCGGCGGTAACGTCTTCCAACTGCTCCGGGCTGTTCCATATCTGGTCAAATAGCTGCACATATGCCGTGGCGTGTGGTGCTTCATCAAGGCAAGTCATGATATTGGAAACAGCGTTGCCGGGCTGATAGCCCAAGTCTACAGCCGTAAACCCGTGCAACGGTGAATAAACGGATTTTTGCCCGGCGGATTCTACACAGGCAAACTGCTGCATTTGCGCTGTGGTTTTATTGGATCTGAACTGTGCTTTGCCGCGCAGCCAAGTCGCGCATTCACGCGCGATAGCCTTTTGGGTCATCTTGTTCCGCAGCTGTATTTCAAACTCCGACCCATATAAATCTCGCTCGCGGTTAAGCTTTGGAATGAAGAACTCGCGGCGCTCTTTCTTTATTTTGTCGGTTGCTTCTTCCGTAATAAAAGTAGGAGCGGTAAAAATAAACTGTAATGACTCAATTTTTGACAACTGGGACTTAAGGGCCTCATATGCATAAATGGAGAAGCATGAGGCCGCGATTTTTAAACGCGACTTGGGACGTAGCGTTGACTTTAAATCGTCGCCCAGCAGGGTGTTTATGTTATCAATAATACGCACGGCGACTCCATTAGTCTTTTGTTGCGGCAGCGCCTGACTTCACCCAGGCATCGACCTCATCCTTTTTGAACATCCATCGCCGTCCAACTTTGTGGCCAGGCATACTCTGATGTTCAATCCATTTGTATACTGTCTCATTTGTTACACTCAAATATACGCATATTTCCTCGACAGTCAGCCAACGTTCGTCCAGCTTCTGTTTGCTTTTCATGCTACTTAATCCAAGGTAGGTAGTAAGATTATATTTCAGTCTTCTTGTATAAATCCTAAAGCAGAAATCAGGGAAAAGCAACGAGTTAAGCCGAATAGTGGCGATTTATGGCAAATTAAACCTATACCCTGCAAAAAGTTCAAGACTTGCAAAGCGGTTGAGGCGACATATATAAAAAATAGCCAGGGCGCTCCGAATATCTTTGGTCTTTACTGGCGCATTATTCAATTTTTGGCCATCACCGCCGTGTGCGGGGCGTCATAACAAGGTAGAGCGAAAGCTCTTGCCGCAAAACGCATCATAACCGACACCACCGCCCGGCGGGCCGGTTATGGGCAGACTGGGCGCAGGGCCTTGTCTGTTATGGCAGAACAAAAAACAAAGGAGTCTTGCAACCCGTAAAAGGATCGTGCGCTTGATGCGGCCTGCCGTAATCTCCAAGGAGTTCAACTATGGACAGGCATCACAAAAATACGCATATCGTCACCGCTCAGGCGTGTGAACAGGCGGCACGGAATTTTATCCGTAGCGCACTGGAATTATGCGAAAAGCGCATTCACCTCGGGCTGATGGATAAGTCCGCTGAAACCGCAATGGTTCAAGCGGCTTTGTGTGTAAAGCAAGCGATTGAAACCTTTCTGATCCTTGCGGGGCAAGACCCAGAATAACGCTATGCGGGGAGTGCCCGTGGCCCCTGCGGGCGCTCCACATTAAAGGCTATGCCCTTGGCGGGCACGCTCTTGTTTTTGCTTCCTATCATGCGGGCTTCTGATGATACGGCTCCCCTCCAGCACAACCTGTTTTCCCCATTTTTTCTTGGCATAGAGCATGGCGGTCAGCCTGGCGCTGTCACTGGCTGCGGAAAAGAGCACGTCTTTGCCACTATCACGCACGGTACTGCCATCCTGGAGTGTAAAGACTACCGCGCCTTTGCGATCAACATAATGCCGGAAGTCGTCAACAATCTGCTCCATACGCAATACGGATTGGAGGCGGCTTTTTGCTTTGCCACTGATTCCGTCCTTTTCCAACACGGCGCGTTCCTTGGCTGCAAACTCAGCCCGTGCCTGTCCATGCTGCGACCAGTCTTTGACCGGCGCTGCCTGCTCCGGCTCCACAGCCTCTTTCCGAGAGCGGAGCACCGCCAGGGCGACTTCGCTCCCCTGGTCGGCCTTTTGCTGCAAAAAGCCGTTCCATGAGGTGAAAGGGATATCCCGGCGCACGGCGTTACGCGGCCCCTGAAACTCCAGCCGGGCCTTGGCCAGAGCTTCAGCTTCATGTTTGCGGGCCAGTTGCAGGAGCCGCCGCAGGTTTTTCTTGGCGATATTTTTGCGTTCCAGTTCCTGCCGCTTGGCCACCCATTCGGCCCGGATGGCGGCCAGTGTGGCGTCTTCCTGCTCCTTGACGGTTTGCAGCCGCTCTTTGCGGGCAGCGATCCCTGCCTGGTACTCGGTAAAGAGTTGGCCGCGCTCCGGCGAGCGATGCAGAGGGGCAGCGGAGTAGCGTGAGCGTTCCTGGATGTTCTCAAGATCCTGCGGCGGCTGGTAGGGACCGAATCTGACTTCCAGCTTTTGCCGGGACAGGCTTCGTTCCAGAGCGCTGGCCTTGATGGCGTCTGAGGCGCGTTTGCTGTGCCGGTCTTTCATGACCAGACCGTTGCCATGCGGCTTTATCTCCATACCGCGCTCCGCCAGGGCCGTATGCAGATCCCGCCAGGATGCTGCCGCATCCAGGGAGCGCAATATCTCTTCACGGTGTTCTCTGGCGTAAGCATCAAAAGACTGTTGGCCGGTGTGCGCCTCCACCAGGCTGGCTTTCTCGTTCCGGCGCTGACAGGGCTGCTCGGATGGGTTGATCTCGATGCCGTTATCCACGGTCAGCCCGAATTCCCGCTCCGCAGCCCGGCAGACCTTGTCGCGTATCCAGAAATCGCGGAACTTCTTGTGGCATGTATATTTTTCGGGATTGATCATGTTGTACGCAACGTGCATGTGCAGATTGCCCGTGTTCTTGTGAACGCCGCAATGACGCTGATGCTCGGCATAGCCGAGCGCGGCGGCGAAGTGCTGCTCTATGGTCTTGAATGCCTCCGGCGTGAGCTTGGCCTCGTCTTCGGGCCTGAAACTGATGACCAGATGATAGGTTTTGCTGGCTGCGCGGGTATTCCGGGCCTGCACGTCCACGGCCTCCGCAATGCCCTCGGCGTAGTCATCGCCGCCGAGCATCCCCTCGGCCCAGCGCATCAGGCACTTTTCTCCCGAAGGCCCGGCATCGGCGATGTAGGCTGCAAGGCGGGCATAGTTGTCGTTGCCCGCGTCTATGAACACGCGCTTGCTGATCATGCTATCGGATGCGCCCCACGGCGGCCTGGAGTTCGCGCTGCCGGGCGTCCAACTCATGCAGCAGTTTGTGGACAGTCTGCCGGTCGGCTCCGTTAGCCAGCGCCTGCTTGATCAGGCCACCCAAACGGCCAAGATCGCCCTTGAGGCGGCGCAGCTCCAGCCGGGCTTCCTGGTGCTCCAGGCTTGGCACTGTGTAGCCAAGACAAACCCGCTTACTGAAAGTCGAGAGGGATAATCCGGCCCGGTCGGCTGATGCCCGGATTTCTCCAAACTCCTGCGGACTGAGGTAGACTTTGAGGATGTGTTTTTTGCTGGGCATGATGCCCCGCCTCCGTTTTCATGGAGGCGCGTGGGCCTGCGTAGTGATGGTAAATGCGCCAGGCGTATTGCCTGCCGCGCTCCGAATCGGGGGAGTGGTATTTGCCCACAGCCTGCCAGTTCAGACCGTGCCGGGCGATTTCTTCTGCCAAAATCCGCTTTCCCCAAGCCTCGTTCACGTCCGGATCAAGCAGGGATACGGGATCAATGCCGAAGCGATTCATCCACCAGCTATTGATCTGCATCCTGCCGACATCAAACGACTTCCCGGCTGCGATGGCCTCACGGATCAGCCGCTCAGCCTCTTCCCGCGTGGCCGGATAATAGGATTTACCGGCCACATTGACGGCCAGCGGGTTCAGCCCGGATTCCTGCCGGGCAATGGCCTTGACCAGAGCGGGCGGCGGCTCCTGGGCCTCGGCTCAGTCGAAGGGAAGAAAGCAGAGTGCAAGAGTCAGGGCAATGATGCTTTTCATGGAGTTCAAACCTCTTGGTTTCAGCGTTGAGCAAAGCGAATAAGCCAGCCCCGCAGGGCAGGACGTGAGTAGGAACACCCCAAAGGTGGGCCTACCTCGCTTGTCCTGTCCGACTTTCTATTTTTATATATTTATATGAATTTATTTAATAAAAAATATTTATAAAAATATTTCTATTGGTGCAACAACAGTAAAAAATCATGATGGAAAACTTGAACTTCTCTATCAACAAGTTATTAGAGATATGTTTCATGCTGAAAAAGATGGTGGA
>OGXN01001844.1_pt1 | contig 18098 bp, 20 predicted proteins | sample 1576281 | NCBI WGS metagenome assembly OGXN01 (sample SAMEA3541494, study PRJEB24748) | human gut metagenome | biome: human gut; feature: human-associated habitat; material: faeces | place: China | collected 2012
TAAATGTAAAATCTCTCTTTCTCAATAGTAGTTAAAACGGTGTATATACAGTTCCATCTGCTGCAATTTGCTCCATTTTACCACATTTTGCATTCGCTATGAACATATGGCAGTCGGTTTGCCGTGGCACACGAAAAGCTAGCCGCAAGCCAGGCCGGCCGGATGCGCATTGATTAGGTGACGGCACCTCTTCCTGACTGCGAGTTTCAGGGAGCAGCCCTCCATGGACGCGCAGTTCCTGATAGTACCCTTCGACACGCTAAGCCATCTGACGATTTTGTGCATGGCATACCTTGGGCGTCAAGAATCCTCACACATTGTTGCATCGACATCTATCTCATCATTTTGGCGGATTCTAGTGGTGGTTGCAACGCCGGAGTTTTGTGCCGTGGCTTCAGGCTAATCGACGGCGTCGAGCAATTCGATGATCCTCTCGCTGGGCTTCATGAATCTAAGGGTCTTGCGTGGTCGGTCGTTGAGTTCCTCGGCGACCGCGTTGAGGTAGTCCTCGGGGTAGACGGATAGGTCGGTGCCCTTGGGGAAGTACTGGCGCAGCAGCCCGTTGGTGTTCTCGTTCGTGCCGCGCTGCCACGGGGAATGCGGGTCGCAGAAGTACACCTGCATGTCAATGCCGCGGTGATGCGCTTGTGCAGGGCAAGCTCGGCGCCTCGGTCCCAGGTCAGGCTGTTCCTGAGGAGCTTGGGCAGTTCCCGTATTTTGTCGATGATGTCCTGCTGGACGTGTCCGGCGTCGTGCCCGTCCGGCAGGTGCAGCAGGATCGTGAACCTGGTGGTGCGTTCCATGAGCGTGCCTATGGCGCTTTGGTTCCTGGCGCCGGTGATCAGGTCACCCTCCCAATGGCCCGGTATCGCCCGGTCCTCGATCTCCTGGAGGCGCTTCGAGATCTTGGCCATGGGAACCGGGATCTGCGTTCGCCGTCGCCCCGGGTGTATGTGATCAAATAAAGGTGTTCAGCGGGGGCTGGTGCCATTTTGTTGGACTCGTCATTGATTCCATCACCACCAATCATGCCACAAGACCGAGCTCGCGTCGACGGTCCATGATGCTCATGCCGAACTCCGTTTTGATCCTCCTGTCCCGGTACCAGACCATGTACTCGTCCAGCATGCTGATGAAACCGTCCACCGAGACACCCGCGAAACTGCGCCTGTGGAAGAACTCCTGCTTGAGACGGCCGAAGAACCCCTCCGCGGCCGCGTTGCCCGGAGAACAGCTTTTCGCGCTCATGGAGCGCGAAGGGAAATGCGGCCGCGGAGGGGTTCTTCGGCAGAATGAAGACGGATTACGTCTACCCTGAACATTGGGAGGAGCATGCCTGTGACGAGGTGCTCGCCCTGATTGACGATTTACATCCGCTGCTACAACCATGAACGCATCAAGGCAGTCGTTCGGCTGGATGAGTCCGGTATAGTGCTGTCAAAGCTAAGGAATGGCCGCGTGCTTATCTCCGAGAAAATGTCCGCAACTCCTACTGTATATTGCACATATTCGGTATATCATAAAGCGTAATTAAATAGGTAAGACTGGAGAGTAAGAACGGAGTGAAGTGATGCTGAATACACGTTTTCTCACCATGGGTGCATGCCCTGCGCTCGTTGCCGCCTAGTTATTGGGGCAAGAAAACAGGACAATGACTATTCACGATCTCTGCTGATATATAACATGTGGTGAGGAAGTATATTTATGGTATATGTATTCGATACCTCTGAGGCAACGACCTCATCTGGGAATAGAGCTGAGACTAAATCTTTGCTGCATCTGCTTTGCTTTGATGAGGATAAAGATGACATAGACGCTTTTGCTATTGATTGTTTCAATGATGTTACCGGAATGAATAATTTCTCTACTCATTTATATGATGTTCAGTCAAAGGCAACGAAAAAGACCAGTCCAAAGGAAATTGGAAGAGACCTTGTAACATTATTCAAGAATTATATTTCTGAATTTTCTCATTATTTTAAGAGCTATACTCTTTTTGTCGACGGTGTATCATCGACTGTCCTGACGGATAAAACATTAGATTTTTTTAGATTTAAAGACGTTGCTCCAGAAGCGCAGAAAAGTATTTATAATGGATTAAAGGAAGAGTGTAGTAATAAAAAATATATTAACGATTCACTGGCTTCGGATAAAAAGATTAATGATTTTCTTCATGAGGTAAAATTCGCACTGTCGAAACCTAGTGAGGCTGATTATATACGTCCGTTGGTTAAAGTGTCATCTGCAATTATGCCAAGTTCAAGAAGACTTCAGGCAATTTTCAATGAAATAAGAAACGCTCAATCAGTTTTTAAAAATAAACCTTCTATCGTAAATAAATCAATTAAAAAACCAGATCAAGTATATGAATGTGCTCGGGTTCTAGAGCGAAGAAAAATTGAACTTCTTATTATTCAACGTGTCATTAATTACGATATAATGAAATCCGGTTGCCCGTCTAGCTTTAATGAATATCTGCGTTCTATGCCGCCAGAAGATGAGGATGCAATACTTGAAAGTTGTCAACAACATATTAATCTTCAATTTTTTGATAAAAATAGCAAAGAAGCTTTCTGGGAGTTGCTTGATAATGTTGTATCAGAATTAACTAATGATCATGATGCAGATATTAATACAATTTTTGATAGACTTGATAAGAAAAAGGTGTTGGCATGTCAGCAGTTAAATAAGCAGTCTGTGCTCTATTTCATTGCGAATATTAAGGATCATTTGAAGTTATGATTATAATAAAACAAATAGCTTTTGGTAATAGTTCGGAAGCCTATATTCAATCTGGTTTTACGAATGGGCTTAACATCATTTCTAGCAGTGAAAATCATGTCGGGAAGACTCTCATTATGCAAGCGATGATGTATGCACTTGGTTCTGTCCCAATGTTTCCTGCGAGCTTTCCTGCTGAGGATTATGTTTTTTTAATCGATTTAGGGATTGACGGGAACCGATCCCTGTCGATTTTGCGTAGTGGGAATACTTTCATAATAAAAGAAGGAGATGCCGTCACGCCAATCGAATCAGTTCATGATTTTGATCGTTATTGGAGCAACCATATTTTTGAACTTCCTCGAATTATCAAAGATGACAAAGTGCATATTGTCTCGACTGATTTATTTGAGCAAATGGCTTTTATGCCTCAGGCTAAGCGTAATACTGCACGAATTTATGGAGGGCGTTACAAAAAAGATGATTTCATGGAAATGATATATGCTCAGGCTGGTCTTGTAGGCAAAACTCTCAATGATGGGGAATTGACTGAAATAAAGAATAAAAAACAGAAGCTAGAGACTCGTAAAAAAGAATTATCCAAGAAGTCAAAAAAACTCAGCAAAATGGGCTCGGCACTTACTGCCATTAGTCCAACTGCGGATCGCGAAGAAACCGATAGGTTGATTGCGGAGCTCGAAAAACTAGGGAATGAAATTACTGAATTACAAAAACAGAAAAACAGATTTTTGACTCGTAAGGTGAAAAATGAAGGGGTTCTTTGTCAATTGCGGTCACTTAATAACAGTCTTGATGTCAATTCGCTTGAATGTCTCGTCTGTGGATCGCGTGAAATCGGATATCGAATGAATGGTTCTAAATTTATATTCGATATAACTACAAGGGATATGAGAATCCAGATTATTAATTCTCTGAAAGAACGAATTAGTGAACAGGAGAATACAGCAAAGGAACTTGATCTAGAAATTCGGGAAAAGCAAGCTCGCTTTAATAAGATAACTGATTCTCGTAATATTACTCTGGAAGATATTTTCGTATATAGAGAAGATTATATAAGTTTAGAGGATATCGATAAGGAACTGACGTTAATTGCTGATGAGCTTTCGAGCGTCGACCGCATAATCAAAACAGATAAGCAGATTAGCGCGAAAAATAAGGTAGATAGGAAAAATCTAAAAGATAAAATTGTCGCGAAGATGAATAAAATACGTAGGAAACTTGGGAATAATGATGGGTCTCCTGATTACTCTGATTTATTCACAACAGATGGGAAACCCTACAGTGGTAGCGAAGCTACAGAATTCCTGATGGCCAGGATATATGCCTTGGTAGACTGTTTGCATCATCAATTGCCTATTCTTATGGATTCATTTAGAGCTGAAGAACTTTCAACTGGGCGTGAAGAAAAAATGCTTCCGCTCTTTAAAGATCTTGAAAATCAAGTGATTCTTACGGCTACGCTTAAGGAGCAGGAAATTGGGAAGTATCGGGGAATCGATTGGATTAACAACATTGATCTCAGCGACTATACTCCGAATAAATTGCTGTCCAGCAAATACTGTGCTGAATTTGCGAATAAGATTGAGAGATTTGGAGTAAAGCTCGTGTAGTCGTAATTTATTATGAAGGCGCTTAATGATTATGCATTCTCGATTTTCTGAAGGTAATAAATTTTTAATGCGTTATTTTCTGGGGCATGTTGGCTAATCAATCGGAAGATTAATGGTGGCTTTTGTCCCACAGCAGCTCAAACCAGTGTCCTTGCCGTCGGTCGACGGTGACGGCGAACAACGCCTGGCGGATGAAGTCGAGCAGTGTGCAAGCTGCGTAGTGATATGGCCTGATTTTTGTTCCGCCTTTATAGTGAGGCGGAACAAAAATCAGGCCATATCATGTCTTGGTATTCCGCGGCTGGGTTGAATTGCGTTTGGGTGTGTCCAAAGACCAGTTGTTTCAGAGGCTGCGGAGTGATCCGTTAATTCATCCGTATGTGCGTGTAGGGCAAATTTAGGATGTCGGATGAAGTGACGATGTATATGTCGAAGCGTGCAGGGATGGCGGCAGAGCGTTATTGTAAATGAACGGCATAAGATAACGCATAAGGCATTGATTGAGTGCGGATATCACATATCTTGAGGGGTGGCAATTTGTTCGCAGCAGATAAGCCTATACGGCATGTTGAAAACGACGAATATGGCCGGAAGAAGTACATCGATAACCTTGCCTACGCCATTCTGACCGATGACGATTCGGATGGTCTGATAGTTGGCGTGGAAGGCGAGTGGGGCAGCGGTAAGACGTCCATCAAGAACATGCTCATTGAGCGACTTCAGCAGATGCCCCTCCCAAGTCGTAAGACTCATCTCATTGAATTCGACGCCTGGATGTATTCCAGATCGGGAGAGATGGTATCCGCATTGTTTTCTGAGATTGCGGCGGGCCTTTCTCCCCGATTGAAGTGGTACCAACGACAGCGTGTGCGACTTAGCGGATATAGGGGCAGGGCTTTCAAGCATGTAGTTCAGCTAGGTCTTGACATTCTGGGTGCTTGTCCTTTCCCAGCAAACGTCAGCATTGTCATGGCAGTTATTTCTTGGGGTTTTCAAGCTCTTTCGGAAGAGCTTTCGAATGATACATTACAAGGCGGAGCAACGCCGGGAAGAGGAGTGAAGGCCACCGACAATTTGCGTCAGGCAAGAGATGTTTTAAAGAGAAACCTTGACTCGCAATCAGACAAGATTATTGTTTTTATTGACGATTTGGATCGTCTTCTGGACGATGAAATCGGTTCGCTTATTCAGGCGATGAAAGCGGTGGGAGATCTTCCTCACGTCACATATGTCCTGTTCTATGACAAGTCCTACGTTGCGCAGGCGCTCGATAAAGTAAGTCATGATCGTGGCGTTGAATTCCTTGAGAAGATAGTTCAGATTCCTGCCGTGGTTCCTGAATTGTCCCTTAGTGATTTGCATAAGTCATTAAAGAACGAAATCTTGCGTATCGGATGGCGCGATAACTTGTCACTGGGAAGAGAACAGGATATTTTCAATCAGTGTATTTGTCCATTCATCCGGAGCAAGCGAGACATGATGCGCTTCCTGAATGATTTCCGTCTGTATTACGCGGCACTTGGCGATGATGTTGAGCTACTGGATTTGGCAGGCATCACCGCACTGCGTATATTCTGTTCGGAACTGTATCGGTGGATAGGCGAGAAGCGTAATTATCTGACGGATTTGGAATTCGTCGATAATAATAGTGGAATGTATGTTGACAGGCAAAGGAAAAAGCAGAAAACACTAGAACATGAAATTCAGGACGCCAGAGATGCAGGTATCTTTAATGGATTTCCGGCAAACTGGAAAGAAATTGTCAGGGTGCTATTTCCATTTGCTAATAAAGCTTTAGGCAAGCAGAATCTATCTCGGGTTCCAGATTCATATCGAGCAATATGCAAGAAAGATCATGTTGACACATATTTCCGGCTGGTTCCATCGCCGGAGAATATTTCAGAGAAGCGTTATAAACAATTTGTCTGCGAAATAAATCTTGACAATGCTCAGCCGGATGCTGATCTGATGCAGGTCGCTTATTCTCCTAGATTGAAAGGGAGAATTGGGAGATACTTATATCGGGATACACAACAGAATGCGAGGAGAATGTGCATGCTGCTTCGCTTTTATTTGAAGCATCATTTTTTGATTGATCTACAATTCCCATTAAGTACAGTGGAAAAGTATTTCTATCCTTATGTGTTGAATTTATTTGAGCTAGCATGCGAGAAAAGATGGAATTCAGCTAATGCTGAGGCACTTTTGCAAGAATGTATTGATAATGAAAATATAGGGGCATTTCCAATCGATATTTATTTAGCCATGCTATGCGGTTTGCGGTCTTTGCCGGCACAGGAAGAGGATTGGCAGAGAAACAGATTGTCCGAGATTTGGGATGTTGAAGTTGGGCGGCATTTGGGAGCTAGAAGTCAGATGCCGTCTGAGCTGGACAAGAAGGTTGACTGGGGAATTTATGTTGATCGCTTTGAGAAAAAGGTTTTGTCTCTTGCAAAGAAACAGCTTCAGGATAAAGGTTGTGACTCATTACCAGTACATTTGAGTTTTTATGATTTACGTTTGACGATAGCGATGCTGGGATGGTTGTTTAAGGATGTGCCAGATGCTTTGACAGATGCGTTACTTGCGCTTCGTAAGTATGCGGATGAAGACCAATTTGTGTTTCTTTCTGCGGCTGCATTAGTAATAGAACAAGATGATGGTAGCTATGCCGTTGACGTCCAAACCGCTAAACATTTGTTCAAATCTGCTGACTACCTAAATATGGTCAATTCGTATGTCAACGATAATGAATTACAACATAAGACTGATAGACGATATGAGCAGCAGTTACATCATGCGGCTTATGCCTTTGCGCTCAAGGGCAATGGGATAGTAATTCAAAATGGCAAAGTTCAGGTTACTGCTGACCAGGCGAACAATGTCCTGAAAAAATGGGGGCTAGATGGCTAAGAAATTTGCTTTTGATTTTCTCTAGGTGGATAGACATCCTAGTGCGAAAACAGTTTAGCTTTATGCTCTTCCTGAGCTGAATGTAAGTACTGCGTGAGCTGCCGTCATAGCAGGTGCGGACGTTTTCTTGGAGACTGAACGAAAGGATTATCGTATGTTCAGCCCCGAGGAACGACAGCGCGCGGTGGACTTGTATTCCGCCACGCCGATGACCACGGCCCAGATCGTGAAGTACCTGGGATACCCGACCAGGCGGTAGTGCCTGGAATGCTGGCTGACAAAGGATTCCCGGTATGCCGGCCATATGGCCAAACCCATCATCCCACTGGAGACAAGGACCAAGGCGATCGAGCCGGTGCCGGGAGACATGCGGCAGAAGCAGGCCGCCGAACGGCTCAGCGTGAGCATCGGCGCGGTCCACAAAAGAGCGGAACCATCCCGGCTTCCGGTGACGGTGTCCATTTTGAACGCCGATGGTGTTCAGATTAACTGGTGACTACGAGGTGGTGACGTTTTCTTGGACTTCCTGACCGGGAGGGGGTCCAAGAAAACGTCACCACCTCGTAATCCCAAACGACTATTCGACACATTTTGTAGCTATCCCTTGACGCATGATTTTGCGGCAACAATATGTGGTTTCCTTATCCTTGTCGACAGCCCTAGCGTGCGGAATGCTGCCAAACTGAAAATGCAGGATTTCTTATAGCGTCTGATAAATGCATTATTGAATGCTACCTTTGTGTTTTGAGAGAAGGACTGGTAATATACATCCTTTCAAAAGCAAGCTTCATATATCTAAACATAGAAATTTCCATGACAGAGGAGGGGCCATGAAGTCAATACAAGTAGCGAATGCTTTCATTCTTCGCCATGGCTCTGATATCGACATTACGAATCTTATGCTGAACAAGCTCGTTTACTTCGCGCAAGTCGAGTCTCTGCGCGCAACCGGGAAACCATTGTTCGAAGACAAGATTGAAGCGTGGCCTTACGGTCCGGTTGAGAGGAACGTTTATTTCACTTTCCAAAAATACGGACGCAACAGGATTCTCAAGCCCGAGGGCGAAACCGCAAAGGATGAACAGGCCTTATCCGTCGTAGATGGGACGGCAAAGAAATACGGTTTTCTGACGGCATTCGATCTTGTGGGATTCTCCCATCGAAAGAACTCCGCTTGGAAGAATGTCTACAGGGAAGGAGAAAACGTCGAAATCACCAACGATGCCATTCTCGCATCCGACGACGGTCTGACCTTCCCCAAAAACACTCTTGCATCTAGTTTGGATGAAGTAAATGCAAAATGGCAGAACACCTTCAGGATTCTGCGCAATGCCTGAGCAATACACTGACGAGTGGTGGCATATCCAAGCGCCGCCACTCGTTTTTCCATCTGATGATTTCGCAGAAGCAATGACACAAGCAATCGTCCGAGTACACAGGAAGCAGCTTGACGACATTGGCGGATTTACCGTGGAAAGAGCCAATGACGCCGATTCCGTAAGTGGCGTTGTAGATTCGACATTTCTGCCGGTATTCGGTCAATCGTCGAAAGAACGATTCGAAGATTTGTTTCGACAAATGGCGCATTTTACCTTTCACCTAGCCAAAAATCATTATTTCGCTGATGGCAACAAGCGCACCGCAATGGCCATATCCTTGGCCATCCTGAAAATGGAAAGAATTGATTTGGATATCGATGATGATCCAGAGCCAGAACGAAATACCCTATATAAACTCATTTCCAGACTGGTGACAGAAGAAATCACGGAAGAACAATTTGCCGCAAGCCTGAGGAGAAGTGGACGTTTAATCGATGAATGATGACGGGCTGCCGCCGGCCCGTGCAGCACAAGGTCGACCGGCCCATGCGAGTGCTCGGCTACCGCACGCCTGCCGAGCCATTCGCCGACGAACTGCCAGACCTACAAGCCTGACGAAGGCGTTGCACCTGCAAATGAACAACGGGTAGCATCCATACATCATGATGAACGAGTAGGGTTGACGGGGAGGGGGAACCACATGAACCAGGCATGCGTACGCAACGACACCATCGACGCGGGCAACCATCATGGCCGACCGCAATACCGGCCGTTCCTGCGATTTCTGACAACGCAGGAACGCAACGTCATTTGGCTGCTGCTGGCCATCGCTTTTCTTCCGGTGGACGGTATCACGCTCGGCCTGTACGCGCCATTCTGGTCGCCAATCAGTCCGGCGCTGTTCGCCGTGTACTGCCTATGCAATTGGCGTTAACTGCGTATCGCAGCCAACCGGTACCTGCCAATGTTCCTCCTGCCGGTGGCCTGCATAATCCTGTCCATCCCGGGATGGCTGAAGTTCGGCATCCACCTCAACGCCGCGTTCATGAGCATCACCGGATTATTGGGCGTGCTCGCCACTTTGGGTGCGATCGCCATTGCGTTCGGCATCAAACGCATTCCATGGCGTACGCCATTGCGGATTCTCATCGCTTCTTACTGGTTCTCCTTCGGCGTGGGTGTGGTGCAATGGCTATCCATCCATCTGCATATCAAGCCGTTGACCGACTATTTCGCGCACCTCATGTACCGGCAGTACATCAATGAAAGCTCGGTGTGAGGCGGTGGCCACCTGCAGTTCCTGTTCGCGGAGCCCAGCTATATCGGCATGCATCTGTTCGGCGCATTGCTGCCGCTTATGTGGCTTATGCGTGGACTATGCCAAGCGGTTGCGCAACCTCATCGTTGTGTATGCGATTGGCGCTGTGCTAATGCAGGCCGGCACCCGGATCGTTCTTCGCGCGAATCTACCAGAGTCTTGACCCGATATGCGGGCTGCTCGCCCATCCGTGGACGGTGCTTACCGGATATGGCGCCGGCAACATCATCAACGCGGTATGGGCCGGCGCGAAGCATGCGGGACGATTGCTGAATGGCCTAGGCATGAATGGAAGTGCTGCGGTGGGATTCGCGGCTGGCATTAGCAATCATTTGGGTAGGTAATGTTCGACTGTTCAGTTTTTTGAGCCTTGCCGCTCTAGAGCTGCCATAAGCGAAATGAGACGTGTTTCGTTGCCTAGGACGCAGCGGTCGCGGCCTGTTCGGACCGCAGCTCCTCGATACTTATATGCAAGACGGCAGCCGATGGCCGTCTATGTTGGGTGAAGTGATCTGAAGTGATTTTACAAGCTGCGGATTTGCGAGCCGAACGGCCATAGCGCTAATTTGGCCATCTTGAACGACTGGATACCGAACGGAATACCGATGATGGTGACGCAGTTCAGCAGGCCGGCAAGTATGTAGCCAATCGCCATCCACACACCAGCCAGTACGAACCAGATGATGTTCAGCAACACGGATCCCACACCTCCGCCATACTCCACGGTCTTACCAAACGGGGTCAACGTGAGCCCCGCCATCTTGAACGCCTGAATACCCAGTGGAATGCCCACAATGGTGATGCACAACACCAAACCGATAATGGCCCAGCTGGCGGCGAGCAACAGTCCACCCAAAATCAGCCACAGAATATTACCAAGAAGTCTCATACGCACATGATACTGACATGCCGTGCCGATGCCGACAAGTGGCAACGGATAACAACAAAAGATACAAAAAGCAGCAAAGCCATGTGGGAAGGATGTATTTTGCTTCGCCATAAGCAAAAATGGCGAGGCGGATTTATCGAATCTTAATCGAACCAAGTTTTAATACGGTTACATTGCTTGGCGATGCCTCCGAATGTATTGGTCAAATTTTGACTTTGCTTTCCGAGGTGTTGCTGGCAGCAGCGTATTGAATGGATTTTTGCAGTCACTTAATTGATGCGGCTGCAAAAGCGATCGGTATTTTCTGGCTGAATTCTTTGAGTACGGAGCGGCAGAAAACAAAATCTTTGATAAGTGCCATGTAAAACTGCTCAACATCTGTTTGATTGAAAGCCCGCTACAAATCTGCCATACATAACGCAGATAGACCGGTTGAAATGGGAAAGATGCGCAGAGTGTGGGGCGTTCGACTTGGGAACGGACGCCCCACACTTGTTGTGCGGGAATTTATAGCATTCCGATCAGTCCGTGATCGTGGCCGTCGCGTGCGAAGGCTGGAATCGTGTCTATTCCGGCGTCGACAGTGATTTTTTGCCCCCCTCCATACACTTTGCCAGTGCGTAGATCCGTCCATGTGATGCTAGCGTTTCCGGGAAGCGTCACCTCACGCGACCTAGCTCCGGCCTCAACTACGGGGGCCACTAGGATATCAGGACCGAACATGTATTCATCGGCGATATCAGACACCGACTTGTCTTGAGGGAACTCGTAGAAGAGTCCGCGGACCAAAGGCTGGCCATCGGTATGTGCTGATTCGAACAGTTCTCGAGTGTAAGGGCGCATTTTCTCGCGAATGGCAATGAACTTTCGGAAGATCTGCTCCGTCTCGGGGCCATAACTCCAAGGCTCATTGTCGGCACCACTTGGCGAACGGTGGTCTCCGGCCGAATTGGTGATGGTCTCCTTGCCGGTTGTCGTATGTAGACTACGGTCGCCATGGTTGCGCATGACCGGTAGGAAGCATGAGAACGCGCACCAGCGGGCCAACAACTCCTTGAAATCGTCCGAATCAATTATCCCATCATGGAAACCGCCCATATCGGTGGTGAACCAGGGGATACCGGCCATGCCCATGTGGATGGCGCAGGTAATCTGGGCACGAAGGTCGGCGAAGGTCGAACCAACGTCTCCAGACCAAACAAGAGAACCATAGCGTTGCGAACCAGCCCAAGCGCAACGGGTGAGGTTGACGATGTCACCATCCCTTCCTATGGTTTGTTGTCCCTCGTAGAAGCCTTTGTTATAGTCTCTTGGGTAGATGTTTGCCACCTGCTGGTTTGGGCCGGCGTAATATCGATAGTTGTCGAAATCGTACGTTCCGTATTCAGGTTCCGCTTCATCGAGCCAGAATGCATCAACCCCAAGCTCGGCATAATTTGTTCGGCACTTCTCCCAAACATATTCGCGAGCTTTTGGATTGGTGGCGTCATAGAACTGGCTGGGACCTTCGAACATCATGCCGACGTCTTCACCCTTATCTGCGCGCACGAGAAGGTTCTTTGACTTCATCTCAACATAATTCTCTGAGGCGAGCGCGACCTGGGGCCACACAGATACCATGAGTTTCACTCCCATGCTGTGCAGCTCGTCCGCCATAGCTTTGGGATCTGGCCAGAATTCATTCTCAAAACGGAAGTCACCCATATGCGGCCAGTGGAAGAAATCTACAACGATGAGATCCAATGGAATATTACGCTGTTTAAACCCATGAGCGACGTCTAGGAGCTGACGTTGATTCCAATATCTAAGCTTGCACTGCCAGAATCCCAGTCCCCATTCAGGCATGTGAGGAGCGTGCCCTGTGGCGTCGGCATAATGCTTCATTATCGAAGAAGGTGTATCGCCTGTGGTAATCCAGTAATCAATCTGCTTGGCTGATTCAGCGTGCCATTCCGTACGGTTCTTGCCGAACGTAACGTTTCCAAGTGCCGGGTTATTCCACAGGAAGCCATATCCGGCGCTGGAAACCACGAAAGGAATGGATGCCTGTGAATTGCGATGCGCGAGTTCGAGGGTACAACCTTTCAGATTGAGGATGTTCTGTTGGTACTCGCCCATACCATATAGTTTCTCATTTTCCGGTGTGGTAAAGGAAGCAACGATGGAATAGTCGCCTCCGGTGATCGGTTTGAACCATCGCGCTCGAAGATTTAGTGATCCGCCAGATGGTATTTCCTGAATGAGCGGTGTGCCGTCTGCCTTATAGAAGCTCAGTAAACAGCGTGGCTCTTCATATCCTGATCCGGAGTACAGGCCGCAGGATGCTTTCGCTTGAACTACAATATCGCCATTGCGTAATTCGGCGGTTCTACTGGGCTTGTCAATGGTGATGCCATAGTTGTGGCTGCCTGAGGCCTGGTTGTTTTGTGGCAGCAAAGCTCCGTCTTGTTCCTGTATCTCATGCATTTTCGAGGCGCGGACGCGGACTGAATTCTTTCCCCATGGTTCGATGCGAAGATATTCGCCGTCACCAGTCCACAACAGTGCATCTCCATCGATAGCAAAAGTTAGTTCACTCATAGTTGGTCCTTGTTAATTATGTACTTAAGGGTTGGATCAGTCTTTCACCGCTCCGGCTGTTACGCCGGCGGCAACGTATTTCTGTGCGAAAATTAGTAATAGCGCTGTTGGTACTGAGGCCAATACTGCGGTGGCCATCATTGGCCCCCATTCTTGGTTCTGTGAACCGATAAAGTCATATAGACCCATGGTGATTGGCCTCATCTTGCCGCCACCGGAATCGAGGGTCGAAGCAAACATGAAATCTGACCATGCCCAGAGGAAAGCGAACAGCGAAGTCGTGACAATGGTATTACGGGAGAGTGGAATCACGATTTTGGCAAAAACACCCCACTGCGATGCTCCGTCGATTTGCGCTGCCTCCACCAACGAGCGTGGCATACCGGACATAAATCCCGTCATCAGAATCACCGCGAACGGTACCGACAAAGTGGAGTCGGCAACGATAAGTCCCGGAATACTGTCGAGAAGGCCGATGTCATTGTAGATCTGGTAGAAGCCTAGCGACATAACGACCGCGGGAATCATCTGAGCAACAATCAACAGGAAGTTCATGGACTTTGAGCCTTTGAACTCCAAGAAAACAATGGCGTATGACGAAGGTAATGCAATTGCTAGCGTCAGGATCACGCATCCTATGGCAACCAGCAATGACGTTCCTAGGTAGGGGAGCTGTGAACTTAACGCAGAAGCATAATTGCCAAGCGTGAAATCTTTCGGGAACAGATCACCTGAACGGATGGAACGACGTTGCGTGAATGATATGTTGATCATCCAGTATACGGGGAAGAGCATAATCAGCGTCAAAATGATGCCTATAAGTGTTTTCCACCATGATGAACGATGTTTCATTTTAGTTACCTCTTCTCTTCATTCCGCTCGGCCCACAGGTAAATCAGAGCGAAAATCAGTGCTACGACAATGAGAATCGTGCCCACAACGGATGCTTCCGAATACCGGATGGTTGCTGATGTGCCCTTTCCGAAAGCCATCTCATAAGCCCAAGTTGCCAAGGTTCTCGAAGATCCAGTGCCCTTGGTCATAATCCAGATGATGTCTACTGTTCGTAACGTGTAGACGAAACCTAGCAGGAGCGTGATCATCGATACCGGCTTGAGCAACGGGAAAGTAATCTTCCAGAAGCGCTGCCAAGCATTGCAACCGTCCAACGCGGCGGCTTCATACAAGTCGCCATTGATGTTTTGCAAGCCCGAATACAGAATTACGAGGTTGAAAGGAATACCAAGCCAAATATTGGCAATGATAACCGCCCACAAGGAATGATCGGCTTGCAGCCACCAAACTGGGTCCAAACCAAATAGTTTGAGGAAATTATTAATAACACCGCTGTCGGCGTCCATCATCCATTGCCAGATCGTACCGGAAATCATTGGCGGAAGTAGCCATGGTACAAGGAATGCGCCGCGCAAAGCCGCGGAAAGTTTGAAATTCTGATTGAAGAAAACCGCTAATGCCAAGCCGATAGAGTATTGGAAAACGATAGAAGCGAAGACGAAAATCAAAGTCTGTCCGAGAATGGTCCAGAACTGTTGATCGCTTAATATTTCCTTATAGATATCGAATCCAGACCAAGGGGCATCGCCGGTCACAAAAGTACGGCGTGTGTAGCGGTGCATACTCATGGAAATATTCTGAATCAGCGGCCAAACGTAGAAGATAAGCATGTAAATAATCAGCGGGGCCGCGAAACCAATGGCGGCCAATGTGGTTGGCTTGATTCGCCTTGGTTTATTTACGGTGATTGTTTGGGACATAGTTCACCTGCCTGTTGATGGAAAAGATGGAATGGGGCGTCTGATTATCGCAATGAATGACGGACAGATGCCCCAGAAAAATGTGAGACCGCGAATCAGCCCTTATTCAAGGCAGCCTGTAGATCTTCGGAAAGCTGTGCAGAAATGTCTTCGTATTGCAGACCGACGTCAGTGGTACGGCCTTCAGCATTTTCTACGGCGTCAACCCAAGGTGCCCAGGCGCTGTTCTCTTCCACCTGCTGCTTGCGGACGTCACTTTTGGCGGCAAGATAAACCATCTCATCATTGGTCTTCTTGAGATTATCTCCGTCAATGAGGCACTGAATGACTTCCGCGGTTGCCTTCATCTTGTCACTGTCTTTGGTTTTCTGGGTTGGAATGGTAATGAACTCGCCACCGCTTGGAACCGGGGCTACTCCGCCATCTTTGGCCGGAATGGAAATCATCTTGTAGCCTTTCTCGGTGGCCGACTCCATCTGCCATGAACCATTTTCGGAGAAGCCGTAATCGCCGCCAAGGAATAGATCCCACGCAGCAGATTGGTTGTCCGTTGCGACCGATTTCGGAGCCCAACCTTTTTGGACCCAGCCGGATACCAGATCAAGCGCATCCTGTTCGGCACTGGAACCTGAAGCGTCCTTCAATTGACCGCCGGCTCCCCAGAACCAGGGAAGGAACTGGAATGTTCCTTCTTCGCCGGAAATGCCGGAGAACGTGATGCCCTTATATCCTGCGTTTACTACTTTTTCGATGGCACTGTTGAGCGAATCCCAATCGGTGATCGATTCCGGGTCTACGCCAGCCTTATTGAGGACATCGGGGTTGTAATACAAGCCCAATGCGTTAGTGCCGTAAGAAACCCCATATTGTACGCCGTCGATGATGCCGGGGCCTTCGATATTCTTGTCGAACCCTGAAACGTCGACTCCCGCTGCCTCGATATCCGTAACAAGTCCTGCGTCGACAGCGGTAGGCATCTTTGGGTTATCGATCAGGGCGATCTGAGGTGCGTTGCCGGCCTTGACGGCTGTTGTGAGATTGTTTAATAGGTCTGACTGCGCATAGCCGATGCGTTTTACGTTATACCCCTCAGGAGCGCAATTGGTAACGTATTTCGCCCATGTGCTGCTATCGTTCTTCTGAGGGTATGGGTCCCAGAATTCGATTGTTTTGGAATCTTGACTCGAGTTGCTACCGCAAGCGGCGAGACTGACTGCCGCGGCACTTGCGGCGATTAAAGCTATCACGCGCTTCATATTTGAACCGATCATTTGGTATTTCCTTTCATTAACAGCGCACCTATGCGCTGAATGATTAATTTATTGCGTTTGGGAAGTTTTAATCCCAAACTGTTGAACCGGTTAAACAAGTTAAATAATAAACCCTGATCTTTGAAAAGTCAAATCGACGAACTTAACCAATGTAGAATCTCGTGGTTGTTTTCTGCGCGTAATCTACGTAGCTGCGATGTTACTCGGGCTCTTGGGTGAGTGGATAATCAAGATAGCGGGTGACCGTCGGGGCTTTCGGATTGTTTATTCGACGCAAAAGGGCTCCCACGGCGGCTTCTGATAGTTGCGCAATGTCCGGACGCACTGCAGGGAACGATATCTTCATTGATGTTGCTAGCTGTTTCGGGAAGACGGTTACGACCTGCAAGTTATCCGGTGTTCGGAGGTTCCTGCGTGCCAAGACCTGAGGGGCAACGATTGTTGCTGGCTCGTTGTGAAGTATCAGAGCGGTCGCTTTGGTGTGCGTATCTAGTGCATGCTCAATGAGGGGCGAAGGATCCGAATCGTCGTCTTTCGGATATTCGACATGCATTTTCAGATCAAGACGTTTGGCGGTCTCTATCGCTGAATCCAGAAAGCGCCAAGCGTAGCCAAGACCCTGATCAAATATTGTGTGTGACCATGGAATAAGAATCACCTCTTTATGCCCTTCAGAGGCTAAGAAATTCAAGATTGATGATGCAGCCTTGGCGAAATCGGAATCCACTGTATCCAAACCGTGTGAGTTCTTTGGCGAGCCGAATGCAACGGTCGGAATGTGCTCTTTTGCGGCATAGCTGACTCGTGGATCCTCATCTTTGACGTCCATCAGGATGAACCCATCCACTTTCTTTGACGACCATGCTTCATGCATTGCCTCGAAGCCGTCGTTCTCGCCAATGAGTAGGGTGTCGTATCCTCTCTTTGTCGCTTCTTCGGATAGCAGGTACACGTACAGTCCAAAGAGGGCTGACAGATAGTTGCCGTGAAAGGCGGGGGAGACCACACCTATTGTTTTGGTTTTTCTTACGGATAGTGCGCGGGCTGCATGGTTCACCGTATAGCCTAATTCGTCAATCGCATGTTGCACCTTAAGTGTTGTAGCTTGGGTGATTCGAGGATCTCCCGATAGTACATACGAGACTGTTGCCTTGGAAACACCGGCTGCGTGCGCCACGTCAGAAATTGTTACCATATATCACCTGCTCTTGCTTCGTCGCTTCGCTAGGTTAAGCAAATAATCAACATGAGACAAGTTTAGCGTTATCTGTTTGCGCGCGTCGTCATGATGGTCGACAAAAGGCAATGACTCTATTCCACGTTTCCTCTCGTCCAATGGAGGTGTGGACGGCTATGCGCGCGAGTATCTACCAAACTACTGATGTTGGCGGTTTGGGTTAAGTCGCGTTGCTGTCTTGGCGTATGCCGTTGACGGTGCGAACATTGGTGAGTTTGATTCGCATCGGTGCTTGAGGCGATTAAACGTACATGCGTGTGAAGAAAAGTACATCGAACGCCGTAAGAAAAGCACATTGAACGCCGGGGTAAGACGAAGAGGCTTGTCTGCGGCTCGCATCTCGTCTATGTATGGCAGATTCGGAGGCCTGACCGGAGACATCTCACTTACATATGGCAGACACATGCGGCGAAAACCTCAAAAACGTACCCCCGAAGTGGCTGT
>OGXN01001848.1_pt1 | contig 18066 bp, 19 predicted proteins | sample 1576281 | NCBI WGS metagenome assembly OGXN01 (sample SAMEA3541494, study PRJEB24748) | human gut metagenome | biome: human gut; feature: human-associated habitat; material: faeces | place: China | collected 2012
ATTTGCATCATAGTCCCCTGCATTATATATTTTACCGTTCGTTAAAGCGGAGTTTAGCGCATCAACTTGTTTTTTTAATTCACTCCCCTGTGGCGCCGCCAATGCCAAATCCGGATTCGTTCCGGCCAGGTTGTTCACTGGCGCCGTAAAAGCATGTGATTTTAAATCTCCGCAGAATTTTGCCAGTTTTCCAAATGCAACTTCCAAGGTATCTTGTGGCTGTATATTTGCCCTCTGCGTTGCTACTTCAAACGTTACAGCGGTTTTGGAAGAATCCCCATTTTTTTTCAAAAATTCCGTTTCTATTTTATTTCCACTATAGGCGGTTGTGTCCGAGGGCTGTTTGTCATTTATTGCAACTTTACTCTGTATGTTTTCAACTGCTTTATTCGCATTATCTGCGGCTTTATTTGCGCTATCTGTTGCCTTATTTGCATTTGTGGTCGCCGTATTCGCTTTTGTCGCTGCGCTTTTGGCAGATGTTATGGCTGCGTCTGCCTCTTTTATTTTCTCATCTACACCGGCTGTAAGCGTTCCCTGTATCTCTTCTGTTGCATTATCGATATCTTCCTGCATATCTTCGTAGGTAGATAGCCTTTTCGGTTCTCCTGCTTCAAAAGCTATGTATACAGCCCGTCCATCTTTGCTGTTCGGGTCCCCGGATTCCACAATTTGGAATTCACGGGGCAACGTTTTTGTTTTATCAAATTTGCTGTATGGGCCGCCTCGCTGCCGCTGCCGCGTTTTTTTTATTGCCATTCTTATTCACCTTCCGTCACGGTTACATTTTCCATAGCTGCCTGTCTCAGCGTTTTGAACGCATTTTCCAAGTCGTCTCGTCCGTCCGGTATAATAAACTGTTTACGGACATTCTGCTTTACTGGAATACCGTTATCATCAATTTCTGAATATGTGTATGACACCACAGTTCCATCACCAGTTACAAATGTTGTAACACTTGAAATTCTAATCATAAAGAATAGCCTCCTTAAAATTTTCTATATATTTTGTGAAAAATTTCATACCACTTTGAGCATAATTGGGGCCTTTAGTAACGAAACTCTCGTAAAAGTCCCCTCCCTCTTCTGCATAATTCACATCTTGATAATGATACGAATGTACAGAAAATTCTTCTAAACGTTGCGTTTCAAAACCTTTTTGCTTCGCCTTAATTTCCCAACAAAATCTTAGATTTGGCGTTCCGGCTACCAAAAAATAACTTGATGTTTTTTCGGCAATCCATATATCACCCTCTCCTTCTTTCTGCAGGAAGGCTTGGTACTCACATTGATTATTTATGGTTTCTGCAAATATATCTTCCAAATAAATTCTGCATTTCCCACTTTCGTCAAGCTGTCCCTGTCCTATATCCCCAAAAAAAGGCGATGTCATTTCATAACAATATTGAAGCCTCTTGTCGTAATTGTTCGTGTCAGCAACTCTCGACTTATTTCCCGTTACATACAATCCATTTGTGGATATATAATCCGATGATATATGTTTTATTTTTGCTTGAATAGAAGTTTCTATGGACGAAAAATAAGATGTCGCTCTGGAATTTACACTACCGCAATTCACGTCAAAAGCTTGAATATCTCCAGTAACATTCAATCCATTTACGTTCAAAATCCCAACTATATTTGCCTCTTCCGCTCTGACCCAAAAATATTCCCATACTGTTATCCCTTTATTCAAAGACGAAGTTCCGTTACCATTGAGTATCATGGATATATCACCATTTTTATTTCTCATAATCATGGATGACGGATAAAAATTGCATACTCCTTCATTACTTGAAGCTATTTGCAATGCTGCGTAAGCAGGTTCTGTTCGGGAACCTAATGTCAAGCTTGCAGAGTTCCATTCCCCTATTTTTTTTCCAGAAGGGTTTAACATAATGACCTTACCATATGCATTATCTTTCCCGCCCAACGTCAGCGTACCGCCATAAATCCTATCTGCGCTCACAGTACCGGAATTAATCCAGTCCGCATTTATTCCAATGGCATTTAAAATTTTTGCTATCAGTGTACCGTCCACAGTTAATCCGGCGTTCCAGGTCTTTCCTCCGTCTGTAGATACTGCCATAGCCTCTGCTGTCATTTTCCAAACAATTTTCGACTGTTCTTTTGTGGTTTTATCGTGCATATAGTAGATATAGCTGCCGTCAGACTGCTTTTCTGCTGTCATATATAGGCCAGAGGAGTTTTCAAGCCTGCTGCTCAAATCTTCCATGGCTTTTTCCCATTCTGTTTTCTGCTTGCTCAGTTCCTCTCTGGCTTTTCTATAAGCTGCGCCTGCCTGGGAAAAATAGTCTGCATTGTTTCTGGCCGGACTTTCTGTGCTGTTGGAAAACGATGTCGTTGACATATATTCAAATTCTATATCCGTCAGAAACGTTTCATATACATTGTTTTTTGTATCAACAACATAAGCCGGGTCCATGAATTCAGCGGTAGGATATGCCGTGTGTATGGCTGTAAACGGCCGCACTTCAATTCCTACTATCCACTTCCCTATCAGTCCCAATGCTTCTTGTTCCTTGCCGGATATCAGCGGATTGTCAATGCTCAGAACATATCCCTCTTTCCCATAAAGGTATTCCAGTTCCTGCTCTTCCCCATTTACAACTTTTTTGTATGTAGTAGACAATCCAGTAATAACCACATCATCTGTACTAATCTCTGGTTCTTGCGGAAAATTTGACAGCACATGGTAGTCATCGTTATCTCCAAACTCTCCACCAAAAATGATATCCTGTACAGTTTCCCCGAAATCTCCGCCGAATGTCGTGTCCGCAACTGTTTCTCCAAACTCTCCGCCCGAAATATATTCCTGGCTTTCAAATATGGATAAATCGTAGGTCTTAATCAACAGTCTATTGTTCTCATCACATACCGCATTTCCGCCCGCAATCTGGGCTATATACCCTATCACTTCTCTGCAGAGCAGGTCTTTTTCTATGCTTTCTACAATAAAATTCTGGTTCGTAAAGGACGGGCTGCCTAAAACTAAGTTGCATTGCTTACACACATCCTGTAAAATCTGCATCGTTGTAGCCGGAAAAGCAATGCTTGGGCTATATGTAATGTTGGTTTTATACATATCATTTACGGCTTCAATTTCTATTGTGTCACCGTTTGCCACAGGAGAAGTGACAGTGAAGGTACCTTCCTTAATCCGTTCTGTTGTGCCATTCGGCAATTCGGCTTCTGTGTACAGCGTAATGCGCGCATAATAGAAATCGTATTCGGAATACTGCTGCTCCGAATTATCAAGGGCAATCCTCATAGTTTTGGCTGCTGCTATACCAAGAGGGAATGAACTTGCCCCGCCGGACTCCGAGTATCCGTTTCCGTCCAGCAAAAAATCTTTTTCGGAATTAAGTTCTAAATTCTGCCCGTCTGCCAGCACAACTTTGGCATATGCGTAAAACGGTCCGCCGTTATGGATAATCTCTTTAAAATCGTAGCTTACATTCTTCATAATTCACCTATATTCTTAAGGGGTTTATGCCTGTTACCTGGAAACTTAATTCTTTTACTGTTTCCTCTCCGTCTACCAGAGAATAAAACGATGTTTCTATGTTATTTACCATAAACGGTCCCGTTTCCCACCTGGCAGTATAAGTATTAAAGTGGTAAAATTGGAACTTTTCTTTTCCGAGAACCCTTTTCTTAATTTCTGCCGCAGCTTTGGCCGAAATATTACTCCACTTTAAATTGTAGGCCTCGACGGTGAAGAGAACTCCACCTTTCATATAGCCTTTCATGGTCCTTGTCCGGTTTGAATCAGATGTCACCGCCTCGCTTACGGAATAACCGTCTTCATCAACATCCGGCGCTTCGTAGTCATCAAACATCAAATGTCTCTGTGCCATTCTCTCCACCTCTCAATCATGCCAATTCAAAGGGATTTCTCCCTGTCTGCATTTGCATTGTCTTCGCTTCATCAATTACAATACGCATAATTTCTCGTTTGCCTACCTTTGCGCTCACCTCATATTTGTTTCCGTTGCTGCCTCCGGTTTCTTCTCTCACAATACGTCTTATAAGCCCCTCTGGTGCCTCTATATTGTTTCCATACTTCTGGTCTCCCAATACTGCCATAAATTCCTTATTCGGCGGAATAACGGCACCAGACGCAAGATATGGAATGGTGGGAGGGGTTATTGTCGAAATACTAAAGCCGAAACTGTTTCCACCAAATCCCGGTACCCAGCTTGGAATTGTAAAGTGAATCCTGTTAAGCATACGGATTACCGCATTTAACCCCGATGCAATTGCACGGATTATGGTGTTTACCGCGCCTATAATCGCGTTTAATGGCATTGCCGCAATACCTCCCAGGGTTTCAAAGATACCGGAGAAAATATCTATTACAGACTGCCATGCACCTTTCCAATTCAGTGTAAAAACATTTTTGATGAAATTAATAATTCCACTAAAGGTATTCTTAATTCCACTCCATATATGCTCTACACTGCTCCAAAATCCCTCCAGGATGTCTCCCATAACGCCAAACTGCTCCTGGAAGTCCTGCGTAAAGATTCCACTTAGGAAATCATCAAAACCTTGTAAAATACCTGTAATGCCATTCCAGATGTCAGAAGCCTTCTGCTTTATGGAATCCCATGTATCGCTCAAGAACTGCTTAATGCCGTTCCAAATGTCAGAAGTTTTCTGCTTTATGGCGTCCCATGTATCACTCAAGAACTGTTTAATGCCATTCCAGACAAGTTCTGCTGTTACTTTTATTGCAGCCCATGTGTTACTGATGAACTGTTTAATTCCGCTTAAAACAAGTTCTATTGTTACCTTTATTGCAGCCCATGTGTTACTGATAGACTGTTTAATGCTGTTCCAGATAAGTTCTGTTGTTGTTTTTATTGCTTCCCATCTTAATTTTATTTGCTCTGCGAGTTCTGCTGCTGCTGCCTTTATGTCGTCCCAGTGTGTTATTAAAAGGATTCCTATAGCAATAATCGCAATAATTGCCAGCGTAAGAGGGCCTCCCAGCAATCCTACAATATAGGAAATTGCAGCACCCAGTCCTCCACCATTCATTAAAATGGAAATTAATGGTCTTATTACTCCAAAAACCTTACCAATTGTCTTGACTACTGTCATGATTGCTGTAATTAACTTTGAAGCCGCAAAAGCCCCTATCAGAGCCGCACCGACAGCCTCAATAATCCATTGGTGTTTACCCAGAAATTCAAACAATCCTGCCAAAGCATTTATAATAGCCGGAAGAGCTGTTTCTATCAGGAATTTTGCTACCGGAAGGATGATAGTGGTATAAATTTTATACAGGAAATCTCCTATAGCCTGTACAATCGGCTTAATAGATTCCAGCAGTCTTGCAATGGATTCCAGCAATGGGTAGAAGTCTAAATTTGCAGCCCAGTCAGCCGTCGCCTTTGCAATCCTTTCCACAAAATCAAGGACCGTCTGTATAATGTCCGCTATGGCCTGTATGATTCGTGTTCCCACATTGTTTGTTTCCCATGCCTCTTTCAGCTTCGTGGCAATATTCCCAATCAGAATCAAAACCTGCTGTGCGATTCTGAGCATGGTAGATAACATTTGCGTTCCTGTTCCATTTGTCCACACTTCAAGAAGACTTCTGCCTACACTCTTTGCTAAGTCCCCCAGGCTTGAAAGCGCATATTTTGCAGCGTCAATGGTATTTTTTCCTTCTGCCTGCCACGCTTCTTTAAATGGCTTAAAAAGACTTGCCAAAGTATCCTTTACCTTTTGCAGGATAGGAATGTCCGTAATTTCGACTTCTTCAAAGAACGGGCCTTCTGGGATAGTTCCTCCAACGCCTCCGTTGTTCCCTCCACCATTGTTTCCACTACTGCTGCTACTTTGTTCCGTATAGCGGTTTATATCATCCAGCGGGGAAAGATAATCTTCTGCTGCTTCTGCTGCCTTTTCTGTTTCCTCCGCGGCGTCTTTTGCCCCTGTCGCTGTATCCTGCAGACTGGAAGCATAATCCTTTTGTACCGCAACTGCCTTTGTGTATGTACTTTTTCCCGACAAGAACGCAAAGAACATACTCACATAACTCGCCGCTGTAGAGAGCATATCTATAAACTTTGTTAAGATAGGCGCTATAACATCCAGGATAGGTGCAAACGCTGTAGCAAGGCTGTTCTTTAAGCGTTCCAGGCTACTCCATAGCATGGATATGCTTTTATTCGTACTACCAGAGTATTGCGCAAGATTGGTAAAGCCGTCTTTAATCGCGCTCGTTGCTGCGCTTATTGCCCGGAATACAAAGCTAAACAAAAGGGATGTCCCCAACATTTTCCCAATACCAAATTGGGCGGATTTAGCAGATTTTCCGGTGTCTTTAAGATTTTTTGAGAACCGCCTTCCCGATGCAGATGCTTTTTTCTGCGCACTGTCTGTTTTTAACAGAGTTCTCTTATAATCTTCAACTTGCCTTTTAACCCCGGAATATGCCTTACCAAGAGGCTTTTTCATATTAGAAAGCTTTTTTTCTTCTACGGCCAACTTTTCCATATTTTCTGCCGCTTCTTCTGCCTTATCCCCAAGCGTAAATGCTTTTTCGGCACTTTCTAATTTTTTCAACTCTTTTTTTGCTTCTCTTATTTCATTTGACAATTTATCTATATCTTGCTGTTGGTTCTTATACCAATCATCATTTACAGAACCTCCCAAGTCCATAAATTGTTGCTGTGCACGAATTAAGTTATCCATCCTCTGAGATGTTTTATCTATAGTATCCTGTATGCTTTTATACTCCTGCGTAGGAACTTTCTGATTTGCGTATTCCTGGGCTTTTTGTTTAAGTTCTTCAACCTTTTTCTCCTGCGCAGCGTATTCACGGTTCATCTCTTCAAAAGTATTTATTTGTTCATTAAGGGCAGCTTTGAGTTTTTTTCCAAGTCCGTCAACCGCTGTTGCCATTTTTCGCAAATGGTCTTCTACCTCTTTGCTTCCAGCTTTCATACCGTCCGCTTCTATCTCGGTATCAATAATAATAGAGCCGTCAGCTTCTGCCATATTCTCACCTCTTCTTATTCGGCTCTGCGTCTGGCGTCTGGCTCTATATTTTTCCAAACAGCAAATCGAGAGCTTCTCTCTCTTCTTTGCTGCGTTCTACTTTCTGTTTTTTCTCAAAATCAACCAATTTCTGGTTATCTCTGCAAAAATCTTTCTCCCATTTTTCCAGTTTTTTTCCTTTGCGTTTCTTTTCCCGGATACTCACAATCGTGGAAAATGTACTCTCCCCGACTTCCATGTATAGTCCGAAGAAAGTCCACCAGTGCATATACTCTTCTGACCGCACATCTTTATGTGCAACCTTATTAATTGCCGGGATTACAACTGGGGCGTCATGCTCCCAGTCCATAAGCCGGGGCTTCGGACTATCTCCCGGCTTTATTCCGCAATCAATAAAATCCACTGCTTTTTCTGCTGCTTCTTTCCAGTCCTTCGGCGGCATGTCCTCAAAATCCACATACAGTATCTGCAGCATGGTAAGGATTTTCTCCCACTGCTTTTCGTCTTCTGTCATGTCTGGAGATAAGATTTCCGGGTCATTCATAGCTGTCAGTACGTCCAGCACAACCCGAAAATCCGTCCGAATCGAATACTCCTTACCACAAACATCAATGGAAACCGGGAGTTTCCAAGCGTCCATTATCGGTGGTACTTCGTCACATATTTGTTCATGCGACGCTGTACCTTTTTACTGCGCACTTTAAATTCTTTTTCAACGATGTATGCAATCGCCGTGAGGACGTTTTCCACAAACAATTCCCCGGAGGCCAAAGGGGAAAACGGGGACAAAATATCGAAAAATGCTTCCTGTGCATCTGCGCCGATAAGATAGCTTACCTGTTCCACCAATTCCTTCTCCGCCGCCCGCATTGTTTCCTCTGAATTATCCGGCAACTGCAAATTGTTAAAGAATTTCGCCACTTCCTCATAGCGGTTTACAATTCCTGTATCAGACGGTCTGAAAACGAATTTCCCAAGTAACTTTCCATGCTTATTCTTGATGTTATAGACCTTACTTCCATCGTCGATAATGATGTCGTTGTTCTGGTTGTTCTGATTTCCCATGTTTTTTCTCCTTATCTGTGTCTGTTCAGCTTGGGATTTCCCCGGCTTTAAATTCCGGCGCTCCTGTTTTTAAAGAAGCTGCTGTGACATACCCTTTTGTGCGTTTTCCGTCTTCTGAAATACTAAATGGAATATTTAATCCGGCCGTGTCGCCACCATAACTCTGTGGTTTCACAATAACTTCCTGCACAAAAGCCAGGTGGTTTTCTGCCGCTGTGTCCTCGATAATTACCTCTAACGTAAGGGTCTGGCAGGCTGCGCCTTTCTTTCTTTCCAGAGCAATATCTCTAAGCGGTTTGTACAGTTCATTATCCGTGTCTGCATAAAACGGGTCTGCGTCTGTGGTAGGCTCATATCCGTTATCTTTTGTTTTTGTCTGTCCCAAGATATTCTTTGTAGTTTCCATATCCGGGTTCAGTTCTGTGGAAAGTTCTTCGATATCATCTCCGATAAGAACCCATTTCGCGCTTGCGGTTACTTTTTTAAATGTAGAATCAAGATAGAGCATAAATGCTTCACGATTTAATTTCATATGTTTTCCTTTCTGCTGCTTTGCAGCTATGTTATTTATTCCTGTAAAAAATGTTTCTGTATCTGAATACAAAGCTTATTACCCAGTTCTGTACATTGTTTTCGCTTACATAGTCCAGATACGCTGGTGCCTGCCTTACAATCTCTGTAATAGTCCTGCCGTCTGTCAGCACCGGGTATCCCGGCAGCTTATAAGTTTCACTGCCTATCTTTATTGTCTGTCTTTCCAGCCACCGTCCCAGGTTGTCCAAAAATTCTTTTATATCTATTTTTGAATTCGCCGATTCCGTCGCTGTCCGGTACACAATATAAAACGGGTAGTTGCAAAGCTGATTCACTTTCCCGGTGACGGATACTTTCTCACTGGAAATAGCAGCGCCTGTAACCGGATAGAAAGCAATCCCGCTCTCCTCCCCCAGGGTTGAAAACTTAATCTGTTCACCCTCCAAGAGCCCCGGATACTGATTAAGCAAATCGTTGATAGCATTGGTAATAATGTCGTAGCCGTCCACATCATATTTGAATGGCTTGCGTTTATCCGCCTCCTGCAATTCTCTTCACCCCTCGTATCCATGCTTGTCCATGGTTATTTTTTGCTGTATCGAACCAATGTGGTGTAGCTTTTGGGTTGCTGTAAGTAAGAGCCTCGTCTGTCGGCACTTTCTTTACACCCTTTCGCGCCCATGGTAAATCCGTCACAGGGTCAACCATTATCTTTCCTTCGTATTGGAATCTGCCGTAAGGGGTATAGGCTGCGTACACTTTACCCGTACCTTGATATACCGCACTTCGTTTTGTTGTTAAATCCACAAGCGCTCCGTCTCTAAGCGGCATATACGGCTTCATGCCATTCATAACTTCCCTGTCAAGATAAATCTGCGCATCCTGGTACTGCTTTTCAAACCGATTCAAATTTATATCCACTCGGATATCACCTTCGACCAGAGACCATTTAGGAAAATGAAAGGTTCTTCCTGCCATGTTATTTCCCTCCAATCTCAAAGTGTGGGATAACTGTATAAGGGCCTTTTACGTTTGTTACCAGGAATACATAATCCCTGCTTTTGTTCAGATAATCATAAAAGCCGCCGTTTGCTCTGTTTTCAAAATCCGAATTTTTTACCGGGTCTTCCGTGTATTCTCCTGCCATAAAAAAATCCCCGGCCGCAAATGTAATGCTTTTTAATAAATCCCCTTGGGTTTTCCATTTTTCCGGCGACAGCCACAAAAGTTTCCCTATCATTCGTTTCCCGGCTATTACCCTGTATTTAATATGCAAACTTGCTGTATCTGCGCTGCCCGGTCCGGTTTTAGCCGCATTGGCAGCTTTATCCATATTCAAGTACACATTGGACAAAATGTGAGGATACCAATATATATCCCCTGCCTCATCGACATATTTATTAAAAAATGTCACGGTATCGGTATACATTGATATCCTCCTCTCTTACCAGAATTCTTTTCCGCATTTTTCACATTTCCAGATATGGTGCGTCCGGTACCTCCCCGGAGAAACGTCGTCCAAAATTGTTCTGCAACACACTGTCCTTTCGTGTTTGCAAAACAGTCTTCTAAACAGTTTTTTAAACAGCTTTTTCATAACGCCCCCACCTCCTGGAACGCTTTCATCATTTTAGGGAACTGTAAGGCAATCCAGTCAGTGATTTCTTCTGAAACGCCCCATGCGTCTTTGGTGCTGCTGTCACACCATAAACCGCTTTCGTGTAAAAACGCATGTACTATCTCATGCCTTAAGGTGTGTTTGTAGTAATCCGTTTGGTTTTTTGTGGTCTTTTCGTCTGCCTCAATCAGGGCCACAACAATCTGTTTCGTATACGGGTCCATATATCCATCTACGTTTTTCAACATCGCATCTTCGGATTCTTTCACATACAAAATCTCATATTCTGTTCCTAAAATATTTACTCTACATTCCTGCATACAACAAATATTCTCCCTTTTTATCTGTTACTCCGCATAAGTATTCTGTGGCAATCTGCCGCAACAGCATGTTCTCTACTTTTTTATCCATAGCGGCCTGCATATACACATCTGTGCTGCTCCCGGTTACTCCAGTAACATAGGTAATGCTCTCAGAACCAGAAGAAACAGAAGATACCATTTTTCCGGTTACTGTACCGTCTTCTCTCTTTATGGTCCCCACAGTTTCCATGCTGTTATTTCTAACCGTATAGGGCATCAGCAACCGCACAGACAGCCTTTTTAATTCTCTTTTTAGCCCGTTCATTTTCTGGGAGCCCGTCCTCCAGACGATTGTATGTAAGATTGTCTATACGGTCACTGGCCGCCTCTAAGTACCTGTAAAGAAATTCTCCAGGCACAGCGTTTCCGTAGTAATCATTTGCATAAAACCCTTCATCTGCATATGCCATAGCGTTTCTCCTTAGCCTCTGGTTTTAATCCGTGCAATCGGAATTGCCTTAATCGGGAAATATTTTGTACTGCTGGAATCGTTATTCTGTGCAAGCTGCCAATTACTTCCGTCTTCCAGTTCTGCGTCTGTAGGGGAAATAATAGAGCCTGCTTTCCAGGAAATTCCGTACGGAGAGAAAATCTTCCGCTGACGGGAGTAAAGCACATCCACTCCACCTTTTGTCTTGGGGTCTCTGTCCATTTCATACGGAACTTTTGCACCGACATTTGTGTATTCAATGGCGCCTGCGCCCATAACATAGGTTGTATAAACCGTACCAGCCGGAAGCTGTACTACATACTCATTCGCTTTAATGTCGGAGATGTCAGCGGTTACATCGGATTTATTAATTTCCTTGTCTCCTGCTGCACCAGATTCTTTTACCAGCTTCGCACCCTCTGCGTTTTTATCCGCTCTTACATATTTTGCTTTTACGGATTCCGTCGGCATATTATCGTCGATAAGCACTGTTCTTCCGTTTACGGTAGCCAGAGTAAGGTCCCTTTCAACGCCTTCTGCGTCTGTGTACTTCATGTAGACCAGCAGTTTTAAATTTTCAAGGTTTGTAGCAATCTGGGAATGCATAACTGCCAGACTAAACTTGCCTTTATTGTCCCCCAGTGCTTTCTGGATACCGTTATTCAACGTAACTTCTGTAAATACGTTTTTGTCTGCGTTGTTTGAAATATCATAAGTGTGCTGCTCAACAAAATCTTTGTCGCCTTTTGCAGTCATGGAGAAAATACCTTTTAAAATTGCAAGCAGCGTAGCCTGGTCTACATCGTCCCAGTATTCTGCCACTTCCTCGGCCGCCGGCGTGAAATCCTCTCCTGTAATATCCGTAGAGAAGTCTTTTTCCGTCCAGCCATGCGCACGCCCGATAACAATACGTCCATGCGTGTATGTATCTCTGGAATCTGCTGTAATATCCGTATTTCCGTCGTAGTTATCAGCTTCTCCGCCGATTCTCGCCTTAATCGGAATTACAATATAGTTTCCGCCCGTCTGGTCTGGCAGCATTGCAGCATATTCACTCTTTTCTACTATCGCACCAGACTTCAATAATTCGTTTCGGTTAAGATTTCCCACACGTTCCACGTATGCACCAAAAACCTCTCCATTAAAATTCTTTTTGTCAAATAATCGCATTTACATTCTCCTTTACATATACTGTGTAATATCCAGTCCCGGATTTTCATTTTTCATCCGCATTAAATCACCCATATTTAATTTGGTTCCCGGGTCTGTCTTTTTTCCTGTTCCGGCAGTAGTAAAACGAGCAGCATGCTCCTGGGCTCTCTGCTGTTTTTCGTCAATAAAAGCTGTGGCGTCCTTTTCTTTAATCTGTCCAATTAAGTCATTTAAGCCAAGGATTTTGCCGTCTTTCAGCTTCAGTCCAGCCTCTTTTACTTCTGCCATAATTGCTTTCTTTGCCGCTTCGGAACTAAATTTAAGTTCTTCAAACGCTGTGTTTAAGGCATCAGAAAAATCTCTTTCATAAATTTTCTGGTTGTAGTCCTGCTCTGCTGCTTCTGCTTTCTCTTTCCAGTCTGCAATCTCCGTTTTCAGACCTTCGACATCAACCCCATCGAACTTATTCAGCGTTTCTTCTGCTGCCTCTGCTTTCTCTTTCCAGTTATCCCGGTCAGAGGTCAGATTTTCATTTTCTTTCTGCAGATTTTTGAGGTCTTTCCCGTTTTCTGCCATAACAAAGGCAATCTGTTCTTCGGTCAGTCCTTTTTCTCTTAAATCTTCTGTCTTCATTTTTCTTCTCCTTATCCGCTATTAGGTTATTTATAGGTGTGTAACCGTCCACCAACGGTTTGCCGTTTTATAGGACTTGGCTTGTCCGGAATCGGGGCACCCGGAATCGAACCGGGGACTTGCTGTATGTAAGACAGGCGCTATGCCCCAATACTGTGCACGCCGGAAATTGCATCCGCTTTTCAACCTCCGGCATATAACCGTTTCTATTAAGGACGTGCACCTTGGAAGGAGGAATTAAATATAAGAAAAGAGCCAGTGGAACATATCACACATTCCACTTGGCTCTGCGTCTGGCGTCTGGCCTATTTGTTCTTAAATATTGTTTTTAATCCCTTATGGACTTCTGCCAAAAAAGTTTTTTTGCATTTCGGGCAGAACACAGGGAGATTCTTTGCGGTGGTATCCACCTGTATTTTGGTTCTGGTCTTACTGCCGCACTTAGGGCAGTGCACCCAGTCTTCTATCTCCTCTGTTCTCATACATTTTATCACCTTTTCATCTTTCATTTGTCCCCACGTTATTCCCCTTTCGCACTCTCGTACCGTCTTGCCGCTCCTGTTGCTTTCCTTGCCTGCTCTCTGTTCCATTTGGCTACCTGTAACCTTTCATGGTACGGTTTAAGTTTGTTATCTTCGCAAAATTGCCGATAGGCTTTATTTTGCTTGCTTAAAAGATAAGATTTCCGGTCAAGTTCCTGCTGCAACTCAAATTTTAATTGGGGGTCCTGGCAATTATCTACTGCTGTCTGCATATTCTGTATTTTACGCTTTGTGCCTCGCACACGACGCTCTAATGTCCGCTGGCGCTGTTTTTTTTCATATGCCTTTTTATTTTCTTCGTTATCATATTGTTCAAAATAGTTGTTTTCTCCGTCACTGGCGCCAAAATTGTGCAAACAGTTCGCACCGCACAATCCCGTTACTGTCCCGTATCCAGTTTCTGTAAATGGCGGAAACCGCTTATCTTTGCCGGAAAGACTATAAAACTTCCCCTGCCACCAGGAGTGGTTTCCCGGATTCCCCCCGCCGTCTCCAATGCGGGCCCCCAAATGACTGCTTACAAGGATAGTATCCCATTTCATTTCTTTCATGCGTTCAATGGATATTTGCCCCGCCGCCTGGCTTACACCTGTTCGCAAAATCATCATAGTAGCAGCTTCTATACTCATTTTGTATCCCGAGGGATACTGCACTTTCAGCCCGTCATCGGAAACCTCTTTTATTACGTCTCTGACCGCCTCTGTGTACGATACAGCCCCAGAAGTGACCATATGGTACGCAGTATCCATCTGCTTAATAAAAAGCCTCTGTGCTCCGTTTGCGGTGGTTCTGGTAAAGTTTCTCCACTCTCCCGCCGTAGCTTCGTAGTTGCGCTGCATGAGCCGCATAAGCGCCGGAGACTGCACCAACGGAACCGGAGACAGCCCTACTGCACGATATATTTTATCGTCCCACTGCAAGGCCGTTACTCCTGTTTCTTCCATGGCTTCTTTTATTTCTTTAAGCTGCACTTTTGTTTTATCGGACAACTCTTTCTGTATGTCCTCTAAAAGGTATCCCGCTTCCTGTAAAACCTCTATCTGCCATTTATCCGTAGCAGTAAGCAGGTAGTCTTCCCCCCTCCCGAGCCGGGTCATTATGCGAGAGATTATTTTGTCCATAATGTTCTTGTGCAATACCGAGGCTATTTCTTCGGCGCCTTCTGTTATCCTGTACAGATAATCCGGTGTCAGCATTTCTTATTCCTCTCTGTAGCTATCAAATATTCTTTCTTCTTTTGGCTGCGCTTCTTCCACCATTTTCTTCGCTTCTTCTTCGGACATCTTCTCAAATTTAACGTAGTACATCCACGGCGGCACATCTCCCTGAACTCTATATTTCCACCAGTTTGCCATATCTTCCTGATAGTTATATGTAATGTCCCCAAAGCTAAAAGATATAGATTCTTTTAACGTTTCCCACAGTTCCGGTGGTGTATCTCCGTAAAGGTCTGCCATTACATTGCAAGCATACAGCAGATTTATCATGGTGTCCTGCAGCGCATCTCTGATATTTTTAATCGTTCGGATTGTTTCCTGGTCGTCTGCCTCTACCTGTGTGGCCGTCATCATGCCTGTTTTTTCATCCAGAACAAACATCCCCTGGGAAAATCCACATTTGGTCGAAATCATGGCAAGAATCGAGTTGATATCCTTGATACGCTGCTCTGTAAGGAGTGTGGATACATGCTCATGTACTTTGTTATCTTCTGCTACCCCATTTCCCATTTCCACTCCACGGACAAAACGAGGCAGTTTTACAGAATGCTGCTCTGCGTACTTAATAGCCGACTGAGGCAGGAATGTTATGTGTTTACTATCCTCAATCTCTCCACTCTTACGACACCATGCAATATCCAAATCCCGCAACTCTTTTATACAGTTATGCCAAACAGGAACCCCTAACGGGCTTGTCCGGTCAATTCTGTTTGGTGCCGGATTTTTGAAATAAGCATATAGCGGATACTTTACATTTTCCAAAGCAATGTCTGGCTGTATATTCGCCCATTCCTTCACCTCTGTCAAAGAGCATATATTCCCTATTCCTTCCTGTTCTGCAGAATTAATACCACCTCTTGCTTTATATGCATAATTAGTAATGCGGTAAATTTGTTTTTCTTCTCCTGCATCCATGCGCATAGTCTCAAATCTATGCCACTCCAGTCGAGTATACCTCCACTTTCCACGTTCGATTTGGCTCTGGAATACACATCCCAGAATATTCCCATTGCTATCCGTCTCTGTGGGTGCAAAACTTCCAGGCTCAATGTAATCCACATCCTTTCCGTTTGGTTTAAACATTAAGCCGCAATTTCCCAACGCCTCCGATGTCTTATCATTTATCACTGCAAGAACGTAGTCTGCCTGTTCCTGCAAGTAATCAGCCCTTGGACTCCCAGATATATCAATCCCTAAGTCAAGCGTTACAAGTCCAGCCGTTACATCATCTATATACCCCGCAAAATTAATGCTTTTAATATCGTCCTCTTCATCTTCCCATGGTGGTTTCCCCGATGTAATGCAACTGTATTCCCATATCGCTTTTTCCATAATGCCAGACAGTTGTATATCCGCCTGGAACCTCTCCTTTATTTCTTTATTAAACAATTTATCCCACACCGCCTTTACCCATGTGATTAATCCCATTTCACCATTCCTTTATACAATCCACCTATTTAACATTCTGGCCACTCCATATATGTAATATCGTAACAGGTCCATATGGTGGTCGTTTTCTTTTATTACTTCATCTTCTGGCTTATCATCATTCCAAGCATATGCCTGGAACTCTTTTATAGTTTCTATGCAACTATCATGAATTTTGAGTAAATCATAATTAAGGTATTTTGTGACTTCTTGTATACCATTCATGACATCATTGTTTGCACCCTTTACTATATATTTACCGTATTTCTTTATTGTTTCGATAAAGCCTGCTGCCGAAGGGTCTACAATAATGTATTCGATAGGTAAATCACCTATCATACGTTCCAATATTTTATAATACCCCTCATTATCCAGCCTATCTCTGTCGCGGCCAGAATAATGCAGTTCTTTAATCATTGTGCTGCTCCTGCCGTCAAAATCAAAAATCCCCACAGCAAACGGATTTCCCGTACCATAGTCAATGGATACATAATACTGGTGGCTGCACTTATATTCCACCGCCCCACTTACAATATGCCGTTCCCGACTAAACATGGGGTATACAAGCCCCTCTGCCAGAGCCCACTCTCCCAATATGTACCGGTTATAATATACAGAGCCTTCGTATTCTCTACATAAGTTCTGTACAAATTCCGGGTCCAGAAACGGATTATCAAATATTGTATATTTCTGGCAATAGATATCAAAATCACTTTCCAGAAATTGCTTTAGCCAGTGGTTGGGCCCTTGTGGATTCAACGCCCCGTCAAAACAAGAGTAAGGTTTATCCAGACGGGATTTAAGCATTTCAAATACTTCCTCGTTCCAGTCTGCCACCTCGTCTCCGTAGACGTATTTAATAGAACTACCACGGAGTTTAGACACCTGGCTCACTTTTTCAGCACCCAGACAATAAACTCTTTCTCCAAAAAGATTACAAATATTCTGGCTGTTTATTTCTCCTACCAGTTCCGTCCCCCACATATCACGCATAGGCTCTAATATATTTCGCTCTATTGTAGACTTCGTAACTCCCAGAATAACAGCCAATCCCGGCTTCCCAATTCTGGCTCTTATCCTTTTGGGTATAACATAGTAATCCATATACGTCTTACCGCTACGAGTAGCGCCGCTCTTAAAATTCCAGCGCCGATTTGCATTATCGAAATATTCCCTTTGTTTCACGCTGAACGGCATTAGACTACGCCTCCTATACTTTTCAGCACTTCGTCCAATTTTGCCAGTGCATCTTCATTGGCCTCCTGTTCCCCGTTCCAGCCCTTGAAATTATTCCTTAGACTAAACTGTGCGCCATTACTACCGTCTTTATCAAACAGTCTTTGCTCTGCATATTCTTCTACTCGGGATTTCGCACGCGTAATTGTGTCATTAAATTGTTTTTTCCCCTGGTAATTCAGCAATGCCTGTCTGCTTGCAAAGCCCAACGCAAGGGCGAGTCCTGTGACTGTGGGTGGTTTCCTGTCTATGATAATTGGAGACCCATATTTATTGAGCACTACTTCTCCTGCTGCATCTGTTAAAGGGCGCCCTTCGCATTCCTTAAAATAACTCTCAATTTTTTCTTCAATTTCTTCTTTTGTTTTATATATAGGCGGTCTTCCTGCTTTTGCCATTTGTATTCACCTCTTCAAATATACATTTCTGCAAATTTTCGTAATTTCTTTTGCCTTTATACATAAAAATCACCCCATATGCGGTATTGTCCTTATTTTAATTTTACCGCATACAGGGTGATGATTTGTCCCCACGTTATATTGTTATTCTATTCCACCTAAGACGCCTTTCAAATTCTTCCAGCGCTTTTCGCTGGTATCCCTGGAAGTCGTCGCGTTTTATTGGTATATACTGTTTTTTACTCATATTCACATATCCTACTCCGGTTGTAAGACTGTAAAATAGTTCTGCTGCAATGTCTGGACAAGCGTTTTGTGCAGCCTCAAAAAGCCACTTTTGTTGCTCTCCCCTTACACTTTTGCAGTACTCTCTAAGCCGTTTAGCATATTCCCGTGAGATTCCATAATCTTTTA
>OGXN01001849.1_pt1 | contig 18065 bp, 16 predicted proteins | sample 1576281 | NCBI WGS metagenome assembly OGXN01 (sample SAMEA3541494, study PRJEB24748) | human gut metagenome | biome: human gut; feature: human-associated habitat; material: faeces | place: China | collected 2012
CTTCTTCTTTCTTTAAAATGACGTTCTTGTGTAATGGTTTTAACATTTCAAAGTACCTCCTTCATCATTTTAGCACTCGCAGTTCATTACTGCTAACACCATATATTATACTCACTTTTAGCACTTATGCAATAGGATTGCTAAAATTTTTTGAAGAAATTTTAAAAGGATGAAAATAAACATAAAAATACGTTGTTAAGATATATTTACCTGTTGTTTTCTCAATATTTATAAAGAAATGAAACTAACATCTACAAGATATGAATATTATAAGTTACGCATACAGCTTCTTAAATATGTATAAAATAGCGTTTTAATATTTCTTTTCCATCTTTTACTTCATTTTCAAAAACTCCACCATTTGATAGAATTGTATGAATGCTTGCCAAATTATCTTTCTTTGCCACAAGTAATACATCATGAATTGCAAATCGTCTGCATATTGCCAAAGCTTCCTTCAGCATCTTTTTGCCATAGCCTTTTCCTCTTTGATTTCTAGCGATACTATAACCGATATGTCCACCATATTGAAAAAGGTAGTCATTTAATTCTAAGCGGATATTAACCATTCCCAATAATTGATGGTCTTCCACAAATAAATATTGTCTGGCACATACCCTGCCTTCTGGCAGCGTCTGCTTTTGTTCATGACAATCGATCCATTTCTTCCAATCTTCATAATGCTCATAGTTTTGAAGATCACCACTTCCACAGATAACTGCTTCATCTAAATGCTCTAATCGATACTGCATGATAGCTTCTTTGTATTCTTCTTGTACATTTATTAGCATATATTCTCCTCCCTATAAAAAAGACAATCAGTGAAATAATCGCTGATTGTCTGCGTGATTAATGATGACATCCACCTTCACTGTGATCTCCACAGGTGTGTCCTTCTTCATGATGATGGTTACAGCTTCCACTTGGATCATCTTTCAATGTACCTGCTTTTAAGGCATCAATGATGACATCCACGTTTCCATTCGCTCCAGCAATCACCTGGATATTGTTTTGTGCCAAAGCATCTCTAGCACCCTGCCCAATACCTCCGCAGATCAGCGTATCTACATTTGCCTGCGCAAGTAAGGTAGCAAGTGCACCATGTCCACTTCCTCCACTTGATAATACTTCTTTGGATACGATTTCACCATTTTCCATATTCACTAATAAGAATGAAGGACACTTTCCAAAGTGCTGGAACACCATATTGTTTTCCATTGTAATTGCATATCTCATTTTGTTCATCTCCCTATTTTGTATACATCTCATCTGTAAGTGTTAATTTAAACTGTTTTAAGAATGTTTCAATATCGGTTTTTACATCTGTTGCTTTTTTGATATGGATATTTTGACGTTCCCATGTTTTCACTGCGATTTCTGCATTTGGAATACCAAGTTTTTCAACAGTTGCGGCTTCTACCTGCGCTTTGATTTTATCGCTGTCTTTAGGTGCTGTTTCATTTGCGAATTTTGCGGCTTCTTCGATATAGCTTGCGACTTTATCTTCACTGCCTTTTTTCACAAACAATGCTGCCTGTGGATATCCGCTGGATTCCAGATTGTTTTTTTCTTTGTATTCTTTCTGCAGATCCTTGATAATTTTTAACTCAATACCTTTTTCTTTTGCTTTCGCAATTGTAGCAGTCGCTGCAGGTTCTGCCATTAAGCCAACACTAGCTTTACCACTTAACAACTGTGCCTGTACATCATTCACGGAATTGAAGTATGTAGGTGTTGCTTTGATTGTGGATAAATCCATGCTTGCATTTAATACTTTCTGAGGTACTGCTTTTTCACCGAATACTGCAAATGTACCTTCTTTATCTAAGGCATCATCACTTGTACCAACGATATACAGATTACCCCAAGTCACAACCTGGCTCAATGTATAATTGCTTTTTCCTTTATTCATCAAAGCTGCTCCCTGGTTGATTGGTGCTACAATGATATCATAGCTGCCATCCTCCTTGGATAACTCTGCCGCAAGCGTGTCCGCACCATCTACTGTTTCCATGGTCACCTTGTCATTTCCATATAAGCCTAATAAAGAAAGACTTGGTGCTCCCATTGGTGTCAATACTTTGATTGGTTCTTCTTGCTTTGCTGTTGAGCATGCAGTAAGCGTTAAGGCTAATACTGCTGCCAGTGCTCCCTTGAATAATTTCATAAACGTTTCTCCTTCACTTCTGCACTCAACATAGTGATAAATTCATCAAGAGGCATTGTGATGGATTCTTTACTCATCGCTTTACGTATTGTTACACTTCGATTTTCGATTTCACCATCACCAATGACCAACTGATAAGGTACCTTCTGCATCTGTGCTTCTCTTATACGATACCCCAATTTTTCATTTCTTGCATCTAATTTGCTTCTAAATCCTAAAGCATTCAGTTTTTCATTGATTTCTGATGCGAAATCTACATGTTTTTCATAGTGTACGGGTACGACCATGACTTGTGTTGGTGCTAACCAAGTTGGGAAGTGTCCTGCAAAGTGTTCAATCAGGATACCGATGAAACGCTCGATGGAACCAAAGATAACACGGTGTAACATAACAGGACGTGCCTTGCTGCCATCACTTTCTACATAAGATAAATCAAAACGTTCTGGCAGGTTCATATCCAGCTGGATTGTTCCACACTGCCATTCTCTTCCTAAAGAGTCTTTGATATGGAAGTCTAATTTAGGGCCATAGAATGCACCATCGCCTGGATTGACTTTATATTCTTTACCTGCGTGAACACATGCATCCGCAAGTGCTTTTTCACTCTTTTCCCAAATTGCTAAATCTCCAATATATTTCTTTTCAGGACGAGTAGATAATTCAATACGGTAGCTTAATCCAAATACGGAATATACACGGTCAATAAATTTGATCAATTCCATAACTTCGCTTTCAATCTGATCTGGACGCATGAAGATATGTGCATCATCCTGTGTAAATGTACGTACACGGAATAAACCATTTAATGCTCCACTTGCTTCATGGCGGTGTACCTGTCCAAGTTCACCCATACGAAGTGGTAAATCTTTATAGGAATGTAAAGCGTTTTTAAATACTAATAAAGAACCAGGACAGTTCATTGGTTTGATTGCGAATTCACGATCATCTACCATTGTTGTATACATGTTTTCTTTATAGTTTTCCCAATGTCCACTGACTTCCCATAATTCCTTACTCATCATAATTGGTGTTTTGATGAATTTATAGTTTTCTTTTGTATGTTCTTCATACCAGAAGTTTTCTAACAGATTACGGATAATCATACCATTTGGCAAGAAGAATGGCATACCAGGTGCATATTCACTCATCATGAACAAGCCTAATTCTCTACCAATCTTTTTGTGGTCACGTTTTTTTGCTTCTTCCAACAGATTTAAATGTTCTTCTAATTCCTCTTTTGTTTCAAAGCATACACCATAGATTCTCTGTAACATCTTATTGTTGGCATCGCCTTTCCAATAAGCGCCTGAGTGTTTTAACAGTTTAAAGTTCTTTAATTCTTTCACAGTATCTACGTGAGGTCCACGGCATAAGTCGATGAATTCTCCCTGTTGATAGCAAGTGATGTTTCCATCTTCTAAATCTTGAATCAAATCGATTTTATAAGGATCATCTTTAAACATTTCCAAAGCTTCTGCCTTTGAGATTTCTTTACGTACGATACGTTTTCCATCTTTTGCGATTTTCTTCATTTCTTTTTCGATTTTAGGAAGATCCTCATCACGGATTACTTCATCTCCTAAATCAATATCGTAGTAGAACCCTTCACTAATCACTGGTCCTACCCAGAATTTTGCGTTTGGATATAAACGCTTAACGGCCTGTGCCATCATATGTGCACAGCTGTGATTCATTACACTTAATCTTGCATTTTCTTTAATGTCGATCATGTTCTTCATTCCTTTCTTACATTTATACATATAAAAAAGACTGCCATCAAAGGACGTCAGTCTTACACGCGGTACCACCTTTGTTCATATTTCAAATGAAATATGCCCTCTTACCTGTTAACGCTGGTTATATGCGGCACACCTTTTCAGGGGCAACTCCAAGGGAGTAAGTACAACATCTTTCAGAAAGCTTTCACCTGCCGCTTTCCTCTCTACATCAGAATATTTGTACCCATATCCTTTTCTTCGTTTTTGTTTTACTTTTATTTTATACAACTTTTTTTAAGATATGTCAATTCTTTCGCGTTTTTTCCTTCCTTTTTCCTCCAATTCCAGTATTTTGATTTCTATTTTACCATTCAGAATGCTAAAAAATAAGAAAAATTAACATTATATGAATTAAACATTCTATGAGTACTTGTGATAGAATAATCTCATGTAGATTTCATCAAAATATTGGTAACTGTGAAATTTACCAATATTCAGTATAATCGACATCATGAAAGAGGGTGTATTATGAGAAAGACTTATGGCTATGTTCGTGTATCGAGCCAGGATCAAAACGAAGCACGACAGTATCTGGAGTTGATTGAATTCGGGATTGAAGAAAAATACATCTATATGGATAAATTAAGCGGAAAAGATTTTAACCGTCCTTCCTATCATCAGCTGGTATATAAGAAAATAAAGCCGGGAGATCTGCTGGTCATCAAAAGTATTGATCGTCTTGGCAGAAATTATAATGAGATTCTAAATGAATGGAAATACATCACAAAGGAAAAAAATGTAGATATTAAAATTCTGGATATGCCATTATTAGACACGGATCAAAGTAAGGACTTAATTGGAACTTTAATAGGGGATATTGTTTTACAGCTATTGTCGTTTGTTGCGGAAAATGAACGCATCAATATACGACAGCGACAAGCAGAAGGCATTCGTGCCGCAAAGATACGCGGTGTTCATTTTGGAAGGCCAAAAATTGACTTTCCAGAGGACTTTGGAGAAATCATCTATTTATGGGAAAAAAGTGAGCTGCAAAGCAAAGAGGCCATTGCATTATCAGGATTTAAGTATTCAACTTTTTATAAGAAAGTAAAAGAGTATAAAGAAATCATGCATAAAGCATAAAAGGTAGGAAAAACTCCTACCTTTTCTACAGCTTACCAGCTTCCACCACTACCGCCGCCAAAACCGCCGCCGGAGAAGCCTCCACCGCCAAATCCACCAGAAGAGAAGCTTCCACCTCCACTTCCAGATTTCGCAGGTGGGATATAACAGACTGCTTTTGAAATATCACGCATACAATAATGGAAATGATTCCACCACAACATACTCATAAAGACATCTCCCTGATTGCCTACATACCAGCCAGGGTTTGGCAAGCCGATGTTTTCAAATTTTTTCACCCATACATCACTGATTCCAAGTACATACGCATAAGGCAGTACTTTAAAGAATGCATATGGATCATCCTTTGCCAACGCTTCAATTCGATCTTTTTCACAGCTTTCAATAAACTCTTTTAACCCAAGAATCTGTCCCAGCCATGCATTGCCTTTCTTACTGCGTTTATCCATGAAAACCATAATGACCAATAGTCCAAGTGTCACAAGGGTTGTCAATAAGATTACATACCAGCTTGTTTCCAGCTGCATTTGTAAAATCACACCAGCACCAATACAGATGCCGTTACATATCAATAAAACGATCATCAGGATAAAGAAAGTAGAGCGTTTCATCGCATAACGTTTTCTGATGAATAAAATCCATGGAATGATTGTGATTAATAAAATCAATGATGGTATCATAAATGGTAAAGAAAGTGATATTGCATCATATTTGGCATATGCCCCCGCAAAGGATGCGATTGCCTGTGGCAACACAACAATAAACAACATCACACATTGTAATACCAAAGAGGCTTTCATATATACCTGATTCTCTTTTTTAAAATGATTTTGAATCTGTATTTTTGTTTCATTCATCGCTTTACTCATTTTCTCCGTTTTTAAATCATCTTCTTTTACGATATAATCCTTAGAGAAGATTGCAGAAAACAGCGTTCGCTCATAATCATTAGCTTCTATGCCAAGTTCTTTACGTTTCTCAAGCTGGAAGCCTTCATTTTCATCATGAATCAAAATATTCCCATTGTTTGCCCACTTCAAAATCAAAGATACCGCATCCCGATCATCTACGATATGATCGATTACATAGCCCACACCTGCACTATCTAAATCTTTTGGTGGATCAAATTCCACTGTCACAATGACTTCATCATCTTTACCAAAACGAATAAATAAAATCAGACTGCCAAGCAGGATGATCAGAGTAATACCAATCACATACGTATCATAGTTTTTATATTTTGTAAAAGTAAAATAATCTTTTGGTAGATTAACCATAATGGTCGCCTGCTCTTGTGAAAACAACATTTTTGTATTGTGTCCACTGATGATATTACCATCTACTTTTACACTTAATTTATTGTTATTTTGACCATAGCGCCCTGTAGAAACATATATGTTTTCACTATCAAATACTTTTGGCATGGTAATACGATAGGTAAAGTCCTTAATGGTTGTGTCAAAGCTTCCTATCAGATTCCAGTACAGCATCTGTATGCCATCAAGATCTAGATCTTTTGTTTGTACACGATAAGAAAGACGATAAGACTGTTTTCCTATGACTTCTTCATCTTCATCGCCTAAACGTATGGAAATCCCATCATAGTTCTTTTCTACCTTATATGGTCCATCACATTCTATATGACTAATAGGAAAGTAATAGGACTTCTTTTCTTTTACGCCATCTACATTCCAATCCATATCATATACGGTTGGAATGTTACGATAAAAGCCATGACGTCTTTGCAGGAACTTTAAATCATAGGTTTCAGTGATATCAATACTGCCATTTTCATGTACGACCATTTCTATGTTCGCCTTTTCAATATCGAATGCTTCCTTTGCGGACAGCGGTGTCAGTGACATCATGCAGCAAACCATGATCATGATCCATAAACTTATCTTTTTCATAGTCCCTCCTTTGAAAAAAGGAATCGTATGCATAATATGGTAAACGATTCCTTCAGATTATTTAAAACTGTACGTTTACATTTTCTCTTTGTGATGCGTCATTTACCTCATACATTGGTTTCTTTGTAAAATGGAAGATACCGGCTAATATATTGGTAGGAAACATCATGACAAGGTTATTAAACTTCAGACATACAGCATTGTAGTATTTACGTGCATTCGCGATATCATCCTCAATTGACTTTAAATCAGCCTGTAAAGACATGAAGTTTTCATTAGCTTTTAATTGTGGATATTGTTCACTGATTGCAAATAATGATCCAATCATGCTTTGGAATTTTTGTTCACACTTGATTTTTTCATCCATTGATGTGGCATTCATTGCACTGCTTCTTGCTGCAATTACCTTTTCCAATGTTTGAGATTCATGTTTGGCATAACCTTTAATTGTTTCTACCAGATTAGGGATCAAATCATAACGTTTCTTCAAGAATACATCCATAGTAGAGAATGCTTCTTCTACTTTATTCCCCATTTTGATAAATTTGTTGTAACTGCTGATCAGCCAGATGACTGCAATTACTAATACGATTCCTATAACAATCAACGCAATTTGCATATATATTCTCCTCTCTTGTTTTTTTGATTATACCATTTATGAAAACAGTACGCAATATTTCTTGTAATTATGGAAATTTATATCATCAGATTGCTGTTTTCTTACAATTTTATATGCAATATCCAAAAAAAGACTAACGCATATACGTTAGTCTAAAATACAAAGTTTCCATTCTCAAAGACAGTTACCTGTGTGCCATCTTCTTTGATACCGATGACTTTCATATCTTCATTACCAAACATGAAGTCCACATGCGTTAATGACTGATTGACATCTGCTGCCAGTAATTCTTCTTCACTCATATCTGTTCCATGTTCAATATTGCCCGGATAGGCACTTCCAAGTGCCAGATGGCAGCTTGCATTTTCATCAAATAAAGTGTTATAGAATAAAATACCGCTTTGTGAGATTGGTGATTCATAAGGAACAAGTGCTACTTCACCTAGGCGATTGCTGCCTTCATCAAAATGAACAAGGCTTGCCAAAGCATCTTTTCCCTCTTTTGCATCAAAATCTTTTACGACGCCATCTTCAAATGTCAGCCAGAAATCTTTTACCAGTGTACCATTATAATCTAATGGTTTACTAGCAACAACTTTACCATATACCCCACTGCGTGATGGTGTGGTAAAGATTTCTTCGGTTGGCATATTAGGATTAAATGGAATATTTGTTTCAATTGTGACATCATTTCCACCAGCCCAGATATGACCTTTCACAAGTCCTACATGTAAATCTGTACCTAAAGAATTTGTGAAATGCAATTCTTTGAAATTGTGATCATTTAAAATCTTCACACGTTTTTGGAAGCTTTCATTTAATTCTGTCCATTCTTCAATTGGATCATTATCCTCACGAACATGTACACAGGATAAAATGCGTTCCCATAATTCTTCTACAGCTGCATCCACATCTTCAAATTCAGGGAATACAAGGGCTGCCCATTCAGGATTTGGTACTGCGACAATGCTCCATTGTGCCTTATTGGCATTGGTATATGCGCGTACTTCTTTACTTGCTGAAGCCATTGCCATACGACGTTTACTGATTTTATCAGCTGGCACATCTTTCATAATACCTGGAATATCACTGATGATATGCAGGATGCATCCACCTTCTTTAAAATAATCCAGCTTACTATCTACCTGCCATGCATGAACATTGCTTAATGTTTCTTCACTTTGGTGTATATAATCTTCTCTGATATTATAATCATCTACATAGGTTACAATTACCTGTTTTGCGCCATGTGCATAAGCTGCTTTTACACATGCACGTGTCATATCTACTGCATCAATGCTTGCGTTGATCATCAGTGTCTGATCTTTTTGAAGATTGACACCTTTTACGATAGCAAGCTCTGCATATTTCTCTAATCTTTTTTGGTCAATCATATGTTCTCCTTGTCAACATAAGATCTAGGCAGCATTGCTGCACCAACAATACCTGGTTCTTCCAACTGTGCTTCTTTGAATTCTACTGTCTGCATACCTTTATGAATCATTGTACGATAGTAAGCTTCCATCTTATCGAAGAATACATCTTTACCCTTCATAACGCCTCCACCAACAACGAATACATATGGGTCAACAACATGTGCGATAGCTGAGAACATAACCGCTAAATCATAAGCAACTTCATCACAAAGCTTCAATGCTTTTTCATTGCCTTCTCTTGCTAAATCAAAAACATCACCTGCATGTCTGATCTTGTCATCACCAAAGATTGCTTTTCCTTTTCTTGTGATTGCAGTTCCACTAGCTTCATTTTCTACTGCGCCTACATTTAAGTAATTTACTTTTTCACGGTTACGGTCAATGATGATATTTGCTACTTCACCTGCGTGACCATTTTTACCAGCAACTACACGCTGATTTACAACCAATGCGCCACCAATACCAGTAGAGATGGTTACATAATATACTACAGGCAGACCTTTTCCGGCACCAAGCATAGCTTCACCCATACCAGCAACATTTACATCATTGTCAACGAATGTTGGCATATGGAAATGATCACTGATTGTTTTTGCGATTGGGAAGCCTTCAAATCCTGGAAGGTTGGTAGCTAAAACCATTTTTCCTTCAATGGTATTCACTGGTCCTGGAACACCCATACCGATTCCTTCACAATCAGCATAGCCATCAATTTTTTCAATCATAGAAATGATTTTATTAATCACATGCTCTGTTCCCTGTGCAACTTCTGTAGGTTCTTTTACAATCTGTAAAATATTACCTTCTTCATCAACTTTTGCTACACGGACATTTGTACCACCTAGGTCTACTCCAATATACGTTTTCATAAAAAAAACTCCTCCTTTAAAATCCTTGTATATCAATATTTTACCACTTTTATGTGTATTTTCCCACTTAATATGAACGATTTTAGAAAAATAAAACAAGATATCACAAACGTTTTTGTTTTCACACCACAATCATACAGAAAATGCTATGATTGATAGACAAAATCAACAGTAAACTGACGGTTTCCATCAATTGGATGCTCCCATGATGGAACGATTTGATAACTGCTTATGGTATCTGGACATTCTTCTGCTTCTTTTTTCGCATAGTTTTCCGCTTCTTCATAAGTCATAAATACCTGTCCACTGTTTCCAATATATTGTGTATTACTCATGACGACAACTTCTTCTTTTGGAACCGTTACTTCTTCTTTTACCACTGTTTTCTCTTCTTGTTTTGTTTCTGTCTTTTCTTCTTTTTTATCTTCTTTCTTATCTTCCTTTTTTACTTCTTCTTTTGGCTGTTCCTGTTTCTGTTCCACTTTTTCTTCTTTTTTTTCACTAGCCGCAATCCGCTCTTCCAACTCGGCTGGGGTTATTTCTTTTGGTTTGATTTCTTCTACAGGTCCTTCTCGATCAAGACGTGGTGTTAAACTGTTCCTTGTTTCTCCCAAGGTATCCAGAAAAGCATAGCCAGGCTTTTTTTCCTGTACTTCCGGTTTCAGATAGGTAATACCTGCAAAAAGGATAATCGCAACTGCAACCATTGTAAATAAATGATCTGATAGCTTTTTCTTCATTGTCCATCCTCATTTCTCTTTTCAAGTAGTTTATCATTTCTTATAGCTACTGTCTAGATATTAAAAAAAATTTGGATATCCGTATATAAAAGTGTTCAATTCTGACAAAAAAAGCATAGCGTTTCTGCTATGCTTTCATAAAATCTGTTTTGATTATTTTACTTCAATGATCTTCATTGTGTTTGTAGCACCGCATCCTACAGGATATCCAGCAACGATGATGATTGTTTCACCAACTTTGATTCCCATATCTTTTGCGATGGCACGAGCCAATTCACATTCATTGTTCTGGTTGTTTGTTACTTCAGAAAGAACAGTTGTAACACCCCAGTTTGCAGCTAATGAACGCTGTGTCTTTTCATCAAAAGTAACAGCGATGATTGGTGCTTCTGGACGGAATTTAGAGATTCTTCTTGCAGTTGTTCCACTCTGTGTAAATGCGATAACAGCAGCAACATCAAGTGCCATTGCAGTATCCGCTACAGAGATAGCGATTGCATCGTTCTTTGTTCTCTGGCTAGTCTTGATTGCATTCTTTAAACGTACTGCATAAGGAATTTCTGGTTCCATAGCTTTTGCAATCTTATCCATTGTCTGAACAGCTTCTACTGGATATAAACCAGCTGCTGATTCACCAGATAACATGATTGCATCTGTTCCATCAAGGATTGCATTCGCAACATCACTTGCTTCTGCACGTGTAGGTCTAGGGTTGCCCTGCATACTTTCCAACATGTGAGTTGCAGTTACAACTGGTTTACCTAATGCATTTGCAGTCTTGATAATTTTCTTCTGATAAATAGGAACTAATTCAAGAGATACGTCAACTCCCAAGTCACCACGTGCAACCATAACACCATCAGCAACTTCAAGAATTTCTTCCAAATTATCGAAACCTTCTTGGTTTTCAATCTTTGGAATAATCTGAATATCTTCTCTTCCTTCTTCTTTTAAAATCTGACGGATAGCTAATACATCATCTTTTCTTCTTGTGAAAGATGCAGCGATGTAATCAACACCCATTTTACAACCGAAACGGATATCTGCATCATCTTTTTCTGAGATGAATGGCATACTTAATTTAACGCCTGGCAGGTTACATCCTTTTTTGCTCTTTAATGTATGAGGATTTTCAATACGGCATGTTAATTCACCGTCTTTTTTATCGATTACTGTTAAACGGCATTTACCATCATCAATCAGGATAGTTCCATCAACCTGTAAATCGTCAAAGATTTCTGGACACTGGATGTGGAATTTTTCGTGTGTTCCTTCGATTTTTTCACGAACGATTTTTACGATTTCACCTTTTTCATAAGTTTCTGATCCATTAGCGAAGTCACCTAAACGTACTTCTGGGCCTTTTGTATCAAGTAAAATCGCAACACTTTTTCCTGTTTCTTTTACAACTTCACGAATCGTTTTAATACGATTTCCATGTTCTTCATAATCTCCATGAGAGAAGTTTAAACGGATGATGTTCATTCCGTTGTTTACCAGCTTGGTCATCATTTCTTTGCTTTCAGAAGCTGGACCAATGGTACAGATGATTTTTGTTTTTCTTTTTTGCAGCATAAATTCAATTTCCTTTCCTAATTACCTACGTGTTTGTAATTTTTTTTGTTTCTGATTAAACCAGTCTTTCAAATAAGTTAAGCAGTCGTTTACGTGACTCTCTAGGCATACTTAATGCTTCTTCAATAGGAACTGATATAATCTGGTTGTCTTTGATGCTTACACATTGTCCACCAATGCCTTGCATCAATAAATCAACAGCTTTTTCACCCATGCGGCTTGCCAATACTCGATCACTTGGTGTCGGTGATCCACCACGCTGTACGTGGCCTAATACCGTGGCTCTACCAGAGAATCCAGTATTCAGACTAACCTTTTTCGCAAACTGGTGTACGTCTGTGATTTTTTCAGAAATTACCACAATTGCATGACGTTTCTTTTTGATCAAATCAAAATCACGCAATCTCTCCAGCACTTCGCCTTCCTCAAAGCCAGTGGAAGAAGTAATAACGATTTCAGCACCACAGGCAATGCCTGCCCATATTGCTAAATCACCACAACGGTTTCCCATTACTTCTACAATAGAACAGCGGTGATGCGAACTGGAGGTATCTCTCAGTTTATCGACAGCTTCTACGATAGTCGTAAGTGCAGTATCAAAACCGATTGTAAAATCAGTACATGTGATATCATTGTCGATCGTGCCAGGCAGACCGATACAGTTGATGCCCATTTCCGTTAAGGCCAGTGCACCACGATAAGATCCGTCCCCACCAATTACAACAACTGCCTCGATTCCACGTTTCTTCAGCTGGGATACAGCTTTTTTACGAACTTCAATATCCTTGAACTCCGGCAAACGTGCAGATCCTAATATAGTCCCGCCACGGTCAATGATTTCACCAACGGAGGCCTTCGTCAAAGGTTCTATATAGCCTTCTACCATTCCCTTGTATCCATCATAGATACCGAAAACTTCAATTCCACTATTTAATGCAACCCTTGTGACGGCACGAATGGCAGCATTCATTCCCGGTGCATCTCCACCAGATGTCAGAATACCAATACGCTTTACCATAATAATTCCTCCATTCACTTCTTTATAATACCATTTTCTTACAATTTTGACTAGCATTTCTTTACGTTTTACGTGTATTTATTTACGATTTATGTACAAGTTAGAATCTTCGCGTTTCTCCTTTGACGAATATTTCATCTGATAACGCTTTAATTCTTTCCATTAATCGCTCTGCGGCAATCGGCTCGGATGATTTGTTCGTTGTCACACGCAGACGTTCTTTTAAATCCTTCATAGAATAATTACTTGTAAAGATGGTTTTCTTTTTTGCCTGCATTCTGGCTTCCAATATCGTTAATAAGATATCATCACGACTCCAGCTGGTAATACTTTCTCCACCGATATCATCTAATACTAGAACATCTATGCGTTTTAACATATTTAATTTTCGTTCCATGCCTTCTGGATCTTGAAACATCAGTTTTAAATCCGAAATGAGCTTTGGCACATGGACAAATGCACATGGCACATTTCTTCTTGTATAGAAATTGGTCATACCAGCCGCAAGATAAGTTTTTCCCACACCTGGTTTTCCCCATAAGTATACCCCTTTGTCATTTGTTTCATCCATCAGATTCTGGGTAATCGACATGACGACTGATTTGTAATCTGCACTTTCTTTTTTTAAATCCAGACGTGCAATATTGACAGACAGCATTTCTTCATTCATATCTGCCTGGCGATAGTATTTTTTATGAGCAAACTGTTCTTCTCTTTGTATTACATATGCACAATGTGTTAAGCGATTTTGTAAGAAACCATCTACATACAAATCAAGATAAGCACCTTTTTGTGGCTGACGACAAAACATCAGTCCTTCACAATGCTCACATTTTTCTTTGACCTTTACCCAGTCAGAGAATTTACCGCTGTGTTCTTCCACAAAGTGTTCATCTAATTGTTGCTTTTTCAGCCATTCTTTGATGTAAGGATGAGCCAGCAGTTTTTCTACCAGCTGTTTCTTTTTTACTTTTTGTTCTTCGCTTAATTCATAATGAAAACATGCTGCTCACCTTCCAGTTCTTTCAACATTTTTTCTAATGCTTCCTCATCCACCTGTTGATTGCTTTGTACACTGTCCTGATCATGATACCATGCAGGCAACTGTTTCTTTTCGACATTTGGTTTCGGTTTTCCTTTTTGCTTTTCTTCTTCTATCTGCGCCAATGCTTTTTCTTTGGTATCTATACCTAAGCGCACCCATACACCAGCTACTTTTTCTACATAGTTTCTGGTAAAACGCTGATTGGTGGTTTCTAATACATATTCTATCAATACATTCACAACTTCTGGTTTCATCTTGAAATCTGTGATCAAATTCTCTATTAAAAACTTGTCCGCATGACTAACTTTTACACCGCGTTGTTTCTTTTGTAAGAAAATAACTGGCGGTAGCCCATAAGGATCTTGTTGCTTTTCTTCATAGACAGGTTTGGCATTTCGGCATTTTTTCTTTAACGCTTCCAGATTTAACCGCCCATTTTTTAAATCGATACATTGGGAAACCAGCTTGCGCATTTCCATTTCTGATATGCCATGAATGGTCGCAAGCTCCCCTATGGCATGCAGATTTTCTCCACTTCTTGCCTTTAAAGGGAATATCATTGTAGAATATCCAGTTAAGAACCGATCAAAATTAAAGCTGAGCGGGATATCATTTTGGGTTAAGATATCCTGCTTTGGTTTCATCTTTTTAAACAGTTCTTCCTGACTATCCTCCCAATCTTCTTTTAATACGTTTTCAAAAGGAATCGTGATTTCCTGATAGCCTTTTTTATCCTCGATGGCTGGGGCAAAACAGAGTTTATTGAATTCATAGACCTGTTTCCCCATTTCCTTCATATATAGTCTGCCAAATACTTCATGACGCAGAAATTCACTGCCTTTTTTAGGCATGAACACCTGATAGATATAAGCATTATGTAAGGCGTCATAATAGGTTTTCATTAACAGATACTGTTCTAGAATGCGTCTATTTTTTTCTATGACTTCCATGCTTAAGCCAGTGATATTGGCAATTAACAAATGGTTTTTTATTTTCGCATGGCGGGTGCCGATGGCAAGCAGGGTCTGATACAGAGTAACTGCATCCTGTTTGATAAGGGGGGCATACAGCATGGTAAATGATGCAAGTGTTTCATTGCTGATTTCCCCACAGATTTCTATTTTGCATTTATCTTCCTTCATCAGCATCCAAACCACCTCTATTCTTTATTCAGTATATCATGAATCTGCTGTTTCAAAGCTTTTTTATCTCCATTATTCCAGAATACGACATCACTTTTGTTAATCTTTTCTTCCTGGGGCATCTGGGCATCTAATCGTCTAATTGCCTCTTTTTGGGATACATGGCGATACATCATCAAGCGCTGTAAGATGATATCACGTTCTGCTGCCACAACCCATATTTCATCAAAGAAGCTTTCCCAATGTACCTCAAATAGTAATGGTACTTCTACAACTGCCAGCTTTTGATTTTTTAATGTATCTAGACAGTTAGAGATTTCTTCTTTGATCAAAGGATGCAAAATACCCTCTGCTTGTTTTTTCTTTATCGGATCTGAGAATATCAGATCACTCATTTTCTGTTTATCTAATTCTTTTTGTTCATTTAAAATATCATCAGAGAATACTTCTACCAGTCTTTGATATCCTTTGTTTCCTTTTTTTAATAAGTCGGCGTTGATGGCATCACAATCTAATACAGTAACATCTGCTTCTTTCAGTATTTCGATTACACTGGATTTCCCAGCGCCCATCACACCTGTTAATCCAATCTTTTTCATTTCCTTTTCTGACATACAGGACAGTAGCACGTTCCTCGCTGTGCGACTTGGATCTTTTTGATTTCCGTGCCACAGACACTGCACTTTTCTCCTTTTTTCGCATGTACTTTCAGTTTCAACTGAAATCTTCCATCCACCCCTAAGGAGGATGTATAGGAACGAATGGTTGTTCCACCAGAACGGATGGCACCATTCATGATTCTTCTTGTTTGATAGATCAATTCTTCAAAATCTTTTTTACGCAAATGATTGATCATAGTTTCTGGATGCATCTTCATCGCAAAACATATTTCATCCGCATAGATATTACCAATACCACACATAATACTTTGATCTAACAAAACAGCTTTTAAGGCTGTTTTTTTATGATGCAGGCGGTGATACAGATAATCTGAGGTTAATCGTTCATCAAATACATCATAGCCAAATTTCTCAAAACAGGGATATCGTTGCTCATCTGTTTTAGGATACAGCCACATTCTGCCGAATTTACGTGTATCATGATATCGTAATTGCCGCCCATCATCTAAGGTAAATATCACATGCGTATGTTTATCGTATGCCTCAGATGGTCGTTGTACATAGAATTTACCTTCCATACGCAAATGAACGATCCATACCATATCATCTAAATCAAAGATAAGAAACTTTCCATAGCGTTCATATGCCAGTATTTTTCTGCCTTTGATTTGTTTTATAAAAGTATCAACATCAGGATAGGCGATGATAAGTGTCCAATAGACTTCTACATTTTCAATAACGGGATGATTCAACTGATGCTCTAAGGTACGAAGAACGGTTTCTACTTCAGGAAGTTCTGGCATTATTTTGCCTCATACCAGTTCTTGCCTATGCTTGCTTCCGCAATCAAAGGAACCTTCAGCTTCATGATATTCTGCATACCATCTTCTACCAGTTCTTTCATTAATTCGATTTCATCCTCACATACATCAAAGATCAATTCATCATGAATCTGTAAGATCATGCGTGATTTCACGCCCCGTTTCTGCATGGTGTCATAAATAGAAATCATTGCCATCTTGATCAAATCAGCAGCACTTCCCTGGATAGGAGCATTCATGGCAGCGCGTTTTCCAAATTCACGCATCATATAATTCTTATCGCTGATTTCTGGAATATATCTTCTTCGATTAAAGATAGTTTTTACATAGCCATTTTCTTCACAATAGGCAATTGTCGCATCCATAAAGGTTTTGATGGCTGGATAAGACGCAAAGTATTTTTCAATAAAGCTGTGTGCTTCTTTTCTGGATATACCCAGCTGTTCACTTAAGCCGAAATCACTTTGTCCATACACGATACCAAAATTAACTGTTTTTGCGCTTCTTCGCATGTTGGAAGTTACCGCATCATGGTCAACATCAAAAATCTGCATGGCTGTTTTGGTATGAATATCAATACCATGATTAAAGGCATCAATCATCTGTTCCTCATTTGCCATATGTGCTAACATTCTTAATTCAATTTGTGAATAGTCCGCACTTAACAATACATGGTTGGGACTGGCCACAAATGCTTTACGTATTTCTTTGCCTTCTTCATCACGAACACTGATGTTTTGAAGATTTGGTTCACTACTGGATAAACGCCCTGTCTGGGTCTGTATCTGATTAAAAATCGTATGGATTTTTCCATCGCTTTGGATATGTTTACTCAATCCAACTGCATAGGTACTATAAATTTTCTGATATTTCCGATGCTCCAGCAGTAATGGAATGATAGGATGTACATGAATCAGTTTCTCTAATACATCTGCGGCAGTACTGCGTTTCTTGCCGGCTTTTAAGCCTAATTCATCATATAAGATGACTGCCAGCTGTTTTGGGGAATTGATATTAAATTCCATACCTGCCATTTCATAAATCTGTCTGCTTAAATCATCAATTTTCTTTGCGGTTGCCGCAGCGATTTCATCTAATGTTTGCAAACTTGTATAAACGCCTTCTTTTTCCATCGCATATAACACACGTGTTAATGGCATTTCAATATTCATAAACAGATCCATCATTTCCATTTTATTCAATTCATCTTTTAACGGCTTAATCAGATCTGATAGATCATCT
>OGXN01001899.1_pt1 | contig 17624 bp, 14 predicted proteins | sample 1576281 | NCBI WGS metagenome assembly OGXN01 (sample SAMEA3541494, study PRJEB24748) | human gut metagenome | biome: human gut; feature: human-associated habitat; material: faeces | place: China | collected 2012
TTGGCCACCAGCCCGCTGAGGGCCAGCAGCGCCAGCAGGTTGGGGAACACCATCAGCGCATTGAACAGGTCGGAGAGGTTCCAGACCAGGGGAGCCTCCAGCACAGCCCCCAGGGCCACGCACACCACCGCAATGCAGGCGTAGACCTTGACAGCCTTCACACCGAATAGATACTTCACGTTCTGCTCGCCAAAGAAGTACCAGCCGATGATGGTAGAGAAGGCAAAGAACAGCAGGCAGATGGCCACATAGAAATTGCCGAAGCTGCCGAACACCGTGGAAAACGCCACCTGGGCCATGTTCTCCGCCGCCGGATTGGCAGCCATGTCGCCCACGTTCAGCGCGCCGCTGGTAATCATCACCAGGGCGGTTATGGTCAGGACCACAAAGGTGTCGATAAACACACAGACCATGGCCACAACGCCCTGGTCCTGGGGCTTTTCCACCTTGGCCATGGCGTGGGCGTGGGGGGTAGAACCCATGCCTGCCTCGTTTGAGAACAGGCCCCGGGCCACGCCGTAGCGCATGGCCTCCCGCACGCCGATACCCACGGCGCCGCCCAGGATGGCCTGGGGGTTGAAGGCACCCTCAAAAATCAGGGCAAAGGCGTGAGGCAGGTTGGTAATATTGGCAATCAGCACGACGAGGCCGCCCACCAGATAGAAGCAGGCCATGACAGGCACCAGCTTCTCCGTAACGGAGGCAATGCGGGTGACGCCGCCCAGGAAGATGAAGGCGGCCACCACCGCCAGCACCACGCCCACGATCCAGGTGGGGATGCCCAGCGCCTCCTGGAAGGCGTTGCTGATGGCGTTGGACTGGACCATGTTGCCGGTGAAGCCCAGGGCGAAGATGATAGCCAGCGCGAAGAAGCCCGCCAGGATCTTGCCGAAGGTCCCCTTGAATGCCTGCCGGATGTAGTAGACGGGTCCGCCGATGACGTGCCCCGTCTCGTCCTTGGTCTTGAAGGTCTGGGCCAGCACCGCCTCGCCGTAGATGGTGGCCATGCCGAAGAAGGCCGCCAGCCACATCCAGAAGATGGCGCCGGGGCCGCCGGAGATCATGGCGGTGGCGCAGCCGGTGATGTTGCCTGTGCCCACCTGGGCGGCGATAGAGGTTGCCACCGCCTGGAAGGAGCTCATGCCCTCCTTGCCGGCCTTCTCGCCGTTGAGGTTCACGCTGCCGAACAGCCGCCGGAAGCCGGCGCCGAATTTGCGCACCTGGATGAACCGGGTGCGGATGGTGAAGATGATGCCGGTACCCACCAGCAGATACAGCAGCAGGCCGTTCCACACAAAGCCGGCCAGTTCGCTGACCTTTGCGGCCAACAGATCCATGTCCATGTTTTCTCTCTCCTTGTCCGCAAACGAAAAGGGCCGGACAGACCCTGCCCAGCCCAACAAAGCGCCGGCCCCCTCCGCTGCGCGGAAGGGCCTGCCCTTTACTCTGTCCTTTTACCTGAGAGATTCAGCGGGATTTCCCGCCTTGCACCTTCGGTACTCATCTGAGCTTCTCCAGAGCCACATCCATCCCTAGTCCTCATCCCGTGCCGGGACACCTGAGAGTTTCACTCCTTCGGCAGGCTTGCGCCGTTTCTCTAGGGACTTCGTTTGCCTTTATGTAATTGACACTTGTTACCTTATCACGGACAATACCCGTTGTCAATGGAGTTTTTGTACAGGAGCCGTCCGCTGTCTGAGGACGGCTCCTGTGCCTTCTCAATAACACTCCCGGATATAATCCAGCACATCCTGTCGGGTGCCCTGGAAGGGGCCCGGCGTCTCCATCTTCAGGGAGACCAGGGCCGTGCAGTACCGCAGGGCCTCCTCCACCCCGGCCCGCTGGCGCTCCGAGATATAGCCGGCAAAGGTGGTGTCGCCCCGCCCGGTCCGGCCGGAGAGGTTCCGTGCCTTGATGGGACAGGTGTAGGTGGTCACCCCGTCGTAGGCCAGCACCTCGGTGTTGTGGGTGATGAGGACCTCCTTGGCGCCCCAGCTGTGCAGGAGCTTGGCGGCCTCCGCCCGATCGGTGAGGCCCGTCAGGATCTCCGCCTCCGCCGCGTCGGTCTTGAGGTAGTCGATCACCGGCAGGTACTGCTTCTTTTCCGCCCAGTCGTGGAAGGCCATGGTCCTGTCCGCCTCCACATGGCGCAGCAGGCACTGGACATCCACCGCCACCTTGCCGTGCCTGGCTGCCTCGGCAAAGAGGGCACCGTCGAAGTCGCCGTACACCAGGCCGGCGAAGTGATAGATCTTGGTCTCGATATCCGGCAGCTCATCGAACCGGAAGGGATCGCACACCCCCATGGAGGTGCAGGCCCGCTTTTCTTTGTCGGCGGTGAAATACTGGTTGCGGATGGAGCAGGTGGCCTGAGACGGCTTCCAGTACACATCCGCACCGGACCCGGCGAACCGCTCCTCCACATCCGCATCCGCGGGATTCAGCTTGGTAAACACGGCGGTGCGGTTGCCGCTTTTGGCAGCCGCAAAGCCGGAGGCCACCACGGCGCCGCCCACCTCCTTGCGTTCGTTGCCCTGATAGTCGATGTTGTGATCCAGGGACACCGGGCCGATCACCAGTACGTCATACGTTTTTTTCATAGTCTCTCTCCTATTCTTCCGGCTTGCGCCGCTGTTACAACTCCTCTACCGACACCACGCCCTCCGTGGCGTTCATCTTGGGGATCAGCTGCTCCACCCGGCACCGCTTGTTCAGCCGCAGGGTAAAGAGGGCGCAGGCATTGTGCGTCTCCGTCTCCGTAGAGCGGGTAATCTCCATGTTCAGCACCTTCAGGTTCAAATCCCGGAACAGCCGCAGCACATTGTCCAGGCAGGTCTTGTTACTGTACTCCATATAGAGGTTCACCTCCGGGGCGTTGTCCAGCATCCGGTACTCCAGCTTGGACAGGAACATCTCCGCCGCCAGAATCAGCGCCGTGGCGAAGATGCCGCCCTCGTAGAACCCGCCGCCCAGGCACAGGCCCACAATGGCCGCCGCCCAGAGTCCCGCCGCCGTAGTGAGCCCCTTCACCCGGCGGCGCCGGGTGACGATGATGGCGCCTGCGCCGATGAAGCCAATGCCCGCCACCACCTGGGCTCCCAGCCGGGCCATGTCCGTGTAGTAATGGAGGTTCAAATAAAGGAACTGGCTGGTGAGGGTCGTCATGGCCGCCCCCAGGCAGATCAGGATATGGGTGCGGAACCCCGCCGGCCGGCGCTTGTACTCCCGCTCCAGCCCGATGAGACCGCCGCACACCACCGCCAGCAGCATCCGCAGCGTGGTGGACAGCACGGTCACATCCCGCACACCGTCAAAAATCGGCAGCAATCTCCGCACCTCCCTCAGATTTCATCAATGGTGTAGACGCTCTCCAACTCGGAGATCGCCGCCAGGACCCGGACGTGGTAGTGCCTGCCGGGCAGCCGAATGGAGAACACCGCGCTGGGATTCTTGGACCGCTCCTCCCGGCCCCGGTCCAGATCCACTTCATAAATCTGTCCGCCCTGAGACTTGATGCGGGCAATGATGTCCCCCAGATTGTCCAGCGTCTGGAATTCCACATAGATGTTCATGTTCCGGGCGCTTTCGATGATGGCATCCTCCACGAAGGGCAGCAGCCGGTTGGTCAGCAGGATCAGCAGGAAGCCCAAAAGTACGCACTCGTAAAATCCCGCGCCGATGGCCAGACCCATACAGGCGGACGCCCAAAGGCCCGCCGCCGTGGTCAGTCCCTTCACCTCCTGCTTGCCGGTGACGATGATGGTGCCCGCACCCAGAAAGCCGATGCCGTTGATGACCTGGGCGCCGAAGCGGGACACATCCGTCCGCAGGCCGATCTCCATGGCGGTCTCATGCCAGGCGTGGGTCACCATGTAGCTCTCATACTGACTGAGCAGCATGGTCAGCGCCGCGCCCAAGCATACCAGCATATAGGTCCGGAAGCCTGCCGGCCGGCGCTTCCGCTCCCGCTCCAGTCCGATGAAGCCCCCGAAGAGCATGGCCACAGTCAGGCGCAGCAGGACGGAGGCCACGTTCATCTCCCGCAGGTATGCCAGTCCTTCCATCATTCTGTGCACACTCCTCTCTCCGCCCCGCGCCGGGCAGTCAAACAATAAAAAGGGGAGGAATGGCTCCGCCAACTCTCCCCTCTCTTTCGGCAGGTCACCTCTGCGGCAGATGTTGCCGCATATTCCCGGAAACGGTTGCATGGTTAAATAAAGCTGTTTGAACGGCGCCATTCTCAGCATTCTTGACAAATTTCGACGAACCCAAAGCGCCCAAATTGTTTCTTTTATGTTTATCACAAGCCGGAAGAGAAGTCAATATCTTCCACACTCTGGCGGAAATCTTCGGCTGATTGCCTAAAGCCTGGAGAAAAATTTGGGCAATTTCAGTCCAGCCGGGTCCCGGGGATACGAAACGGTTTTGAAGGGCACATGTTTGAAAGTAAGCGCTGTCATAAATTTTATAGTTTCACCAATTTCCCCTTCCGCTTTTTAACAAAACTTCCGGAAAAAGCCAGCGCCGCCGCCATTTTTGTCTCTTATACAAATACATTTTTTCTATTTTTGTCTTTGCCTTATGGGGTTCCTCCTGTGTGCAAACGTTACCAATTATTGACACTCTTTTCCGGAGATGCTACAATATCCCTAAAATCCCGGAGGATCCGGAACCTAAAATTGGTGAAAAGGAGACACTCTTATGAAACAGAGCAAACGTCTATTCGCGCTGCTCCTTACCCTGGCCATGACGCTGGGAATGCTCACCGCCTGCGGCGGCAACAGTGACACCTCCTCCGAAGGGGACGGCGGGGAGTCCAGCGGCAGCAACGAGCTGACCGTCTACACGGCATTCCCCGAGGCCGAGGTGGCCTACTACTTCAACGCGTTTGAGGAGGCCACTGGCATCAAGGTCAACGCTCTGCGGCTCTCCGCCGGTGAGATGCTGACCCGCGTGGCTGCTGAGAAGGACAATCCCCAGGCCTCCCTGATGTTCGGCGGCTCCACCGACAACTACATCGCCGCCTCCAGCCAGGGCCTGCTGGAGGCCTATCAGTCCCCCGAGCTGTCCAACACCCCGGAGAACTATCTGGACCCCGACGGCGTGTGGAACCCCATCTATGTGGGCGCCATCGCCTTCGCCTGCAACAAGGACTGGTTCGCGGACAAAGGGTATGATTATCCCACCAGCTGGGATGACCTGCTGGATCCCAAGTATCAGGATATGATCATTATGGCCCACCCCGCCACCTCCGGCACCGCCTACACCGTTCTGGCCACGCTGATCCAGCTGAAGGGTGAGGATGCCGTGTGGGATTACCTGAAGGAGCTGGACAAGAACATGTCCCAGTACACCAAGTCCGGTTCCGCCGCTCCCAACGGCGTGGCCCTGGGCGAGGCGGCCATTGCCCTGACCTTCTCTCACGACGGTCTGCAGCCCACCACCGAGGGCTATCCCATCGAGCTGTCCTTCCCCACCGACGGCACCGGCTATGAGGTGGGTGCCATGGCCCTGATCAAGGGCGGTCCCGCTGACGAGCAGGAAAACGCCAAGAAGTTCATCGACTTCATGTGCTCTGCAGAGGGTCAGAACCTGTATGCCGAGAACAATTCCTTCCGGGTGCCCACCAACTCCCAGGCCACTCCGGCCGAGGGTCTGGTGACGCTGGACTCCGTGGCCGTCATCGACTATGATGCCGTCTGGGCTGCCGAGCACAAGGACGAGTTCGTCGCGCAGTTCGAGGCGAACATCGCCAGCTCTGAAAATCTGGAGTAATTCCGGAAGATTCTCTCTATGCCTGCAGGACTTCCTCCCCGGCGGGGAGGAAGTCCTCTTGCCAAACGCTTGAAAATCAACAGGAGGAACCCAAATGGCAAACGCTGCTGGTTCGGGCGGCAAAAGCGCCGCCCGCCTGAAAAGGCGGAACGAATCCAAGATGATCATGCGTCAGCCCATCATGCTGATCTCGATCCTTACGGTCATCGTGCTCCTGCTTTTATTCGTCATCTATCCCCTGGTGAAGATTCTGCTCTTCAGCCTGACCGATGCGTCCGGGACTTTCTCCCTGGCTACCGCGGCGGAGATCTTTTCCACCTCCCGGTATTTAAAGACGTTCGGCCGCACCATGGTGCTGGGAGTGATCGTGGCAGTGATCGCCACCTTCATCGGCTACATCTTCGCCTATACCATCACCCGCACAAACGTCCCCTGCAAGGGCTTTCTGAAGACCATCGCCACCCTGCCCATCCTGTCCCCGCCCTTCATTCTGTGCCTGTCCATCATCTTTCTGTTCGGGCGGCAGGGGCTGATTACCAACGGGCTGCTGAAGATCACGGACAACGACGTCTACGGCATGGGCAGCCTGATCGTGGTGCAGGTGCTGAGTTTCTTCCCCATCGCCTATATGACCCTCTCCGGCATCCTCTCCTCCATCGACGCATCGGTGGAGGACGCCGCCTGCAACATGGGCGCCAGCCGGGGGCACACCTTCTGGACGGTCACCTTCCCGCTGTCCCTGCCGGGCATCATCTCCGGCTGCCTGCTGGTGTTCATCCAGTCTCTGGAGGACTTCTCCAATCCCGCCACCATCGGCGGCGATTTCACCACCTTATCTGTGGAAGTCTATCAAACCATCACCGGCAGCTATGACATGCAGAAGGGCTCCGTGCTGGCGCTTTTGATGCTGGTGCCTACCATGCTGGCCTATCTGCTGAACAAATACTGGGTCAACAAAAAGAGTTTCGTCACCGTCACGGGCAAGCCCACCCAGGCCCGCAAGCTCATCGATGAGCCCCATATCAAATGGCCCCTGTTCGCTGTCTGCCTGGTGGTGGCCGCGGTCATCATCCTGTTCTACGGCACAGTGGTCTTTGGTTCCTTCGTCAAGACCTGGGGCTACGACTACACCCTCACCCTGGACCAGTACACCCGCGCCTTGCAGCAGGGCTGGGACAGCCTACGGAACTCCATTATCCTGGGTCTGATCGGAGCGCTGATCGGCGGCCTGCTGGGCATGGTCATCGCCTACATCACCGCCAAGCGGGACTACTACGGCAAACGGTTTATCGAGGTGTCCTCTGTTCTGATGTTCGCCGTCCCCGGCACTGTGCTGGGCATCGCCTACATCCTGGCCTTCAACACCGGCTTCCTGGTGCTCACCGGCACCGCTGCCATCCTGGTGATCGTGTTCGTGTTCCGGAATATGCCGGTGGCGATTGAGTCCGGCACCACCACGCTGCTGCAGATCGACAACTCCATTGAAGAGGCCTCCACCATTCTGGGTGCCGGCAGCGGCTACTCCTTCCGCCGGATCTCCCTGCCTATGCTGCGCAACGCCTTCTTCTCCGGCCTGGTGTACTCCTTCGTGAAGGCCATCACTGCCGTCAGCGCCATCATCTTCCTGGTCTCTCCCCGCTGGGATCTGGTCACCAGCAAGATCTACACGCTCTTTGACCAGGCAAAATACAGCCAGGCCGCGGCCTTCGTCACCATGATGGTCGTAATCCTGCTGGTGTTTATCGGCATTTTCAACGGATTGATCAACCTGCTGCTGGCCCCCCGCTCCAGGGTGCCCAAGGGCGCAGGCATTCACGAGAAAACGGAGGAAACAAAATGAGCAAGCAGATGGAAAAGTCGGCGCTGGGCCAAAAGAGCTCCGGCGTGGTTTTAAAAGAGATCACCAAGATCTTCCAGCAGCCGGATACCGGCAAGGATTTCGTGGCTGTGGACCACATCAACCTGAACATCCAGGACGGCGAGATGGTGACGCTGCTGGGCCCTTCCGGCTGCGGCAAAACCACCACGCTGCGGATGATCTCCGGCTTTGAGTACCCCACCAGCGGCAGCGTGTTTATCGGTGAGCGGGATGTTGCCAAGATCCCCCCCAACAAGCGGGGCATCTCCATGGTGTTCCAGAGCTACGCTCTGTTCCCCCATCTGAACATCTGGGAGAACGTGGCCTACGGTCTGAAAGTGGCCAAGGTCTCCCAGGATGAGGTGGTCCGCCGCACCAACGCCGTCATGGAGCTGATGCAGCTGACCGGTATGGAGCGCCGGTTCCCCAACCAGCTCTCCGGCGGACAGCAGCAGCGGGTGGCCCTGGCCCGCGCCGTGGTCATTGAGCCCAGCGTGCTGTTGTTTGACGAGCCCCTGTCCAACTTGGACGCCAAGCTGCGGGAGAGCATGCGGGACGAGCTCCGGGCCCTTCAGAAACGGCTGGGCATCACCTCCCTTTATGTCACCCATGACCAGTCCGAGGCCATGGCCATCTCCGACCGGGTGGTCATCATGAAGGACGGCGTCATCTGCCAGCAGGGCACGCCCACAGAGATCTATGAGCAGCCCAACAGCCGGTTCGTGGCCAACTTCATCGGCAAGGCCAACTTCATCGACGGCACCTTCCGCGGCATGGACGGCGAGAACGCCCTGGTGGAAGTGGGCGGCCACACCTTCCCCATCCCCGCCCCCGGCAAGATGGAGGGCGTCCAGAAGGACGGCCCCTGCTGCCTGGCGGTTCGTCCGGAGTCTATTCTCCTCTCTGAGGAAGAGGGCCCCCTGTCCGGCCGTGTCTCCCGGGCCACTTACTACGGTGCCAAAGTGGAGTACGAGGTCATGCTGGGCGACCAGCCCATCATCGTGGAGGTCTACAACCCCCAGCTGTCCAAGCGCTTCGCAGAGGGCGAAGCGGTCCACATGACCCTCATCGACCGCTGCGTGCGGGTGCTGGCCTGATCCGGCACAGTTCTTCATCTAACTGAAAGAGAGCGCCCGGGCCACGTGGTCCGGGCGCTCTCTTTCACGCGCACTCCGGGGCAGCGCCTATTCCTCCCGCAGATAGTTCAGCTTCCCCAGGTCCAGGCCCATTTGCAGCCCCAGAAAGAAGTGGGCGGCGCAGGCCCGTTCTCCCGCGCCAGCCCAGGCGTCCTCCATCTCCAGGACCTCCTCCAGCAGCGGCACGTCCCCGCCGTGGGTTTCCCGGAAGCTGGCCATCAGTTCTTGCTGCTTCCGCTCCAGCGCCTGCCACTCTTCGTCCCGTCCCTGAAGCCTGGGCCGCAGATGCGCCAGCATCAGGCGCAGAAGTTCCATTGTATCGCTTTCCATTTTTTTCCTCCTTTTGAGTTTTTCCTAACTATACACTAGGGCCCCGCCTCTCCTCAAGAAAAACTGTTGCAGCGGACCGCCGGCAATGCGCAGAAGGGTACCGCCCTCCGTCCCCACAACCGCAAAAAACGGCGCCCTGTCCATCTGCTTGGACAGGGCGCCGGAGTCGATTTTATTTTTTAAAAGTCCGCACTGCCGACCGTTCTCGGGTGGGGCAGGACGTCCCGGATGTTGCTGACGCCGGTGAGGTACATCACCAGCCGCTCAAAGCCCAGGCCGAAGCCCGCGTGCTTGCAGGAGCCGTAGCGCCGCAGGTCGCAGTACCACCAGTAGTCCTTGGGGTTCATGCCCAGCTCCCGGATGCGGCTTTCCAGGATTTCCAGCCGCTCCTCGCGCTGGCTGCCGCCGATGATCTCGCCGATGCCGGGTACCAGGCAGTCCGCCGCGGCCACGGTTTTCCCATCGTCGTTGAGGCGCATGTAGAACGCCTTGATCTCCTTGGGATAATCCGTGACGAACACCGGCTTCTTGTACACCTGCTCGGTGAGATACCGCTCGTGTTCCGTCTGCAGGTCGCAGCCCCAGGAGACCTTGTAGTCAAACAGGTCGTTGTGCTGCTCCAGAATCGCCACCGCCTCGGTATAGGTCACCCGGCCGAAGTCAGAGGAGGCCACGTGCTCCAGCCGCTCCAGCAGGCCCTTGTCCACGAAGCTGTTGAAAAAGGCCAGCTCCTGAGGGCACTTTTCCATCACCTGACGGATGACGAACTTGATCATGGCCTCCGCCACATCCATATCGCCCTTCAGGTCTGTGAAGGCCATTTCCGGCTCGATCATCCAGAACTCGGCGGCGTGGCGCTGGGTGTTGGAGTTCTCCGCCCGGAAGGTGGGGCCGAAGGTATATACGTCCCCGAAGGCCATGGCGAAGTTCTCCGCGTTCAACTGGCCGGAGACGGTGAGGTTCGCGGGTTTACCGAAGAAGTCCTGGGAGAAGTCCACCTCCCCATCCTCGGTCATGGGCGGATTTTTGGGGTCCAGCGTGGTGACCCGGAACATCTCGCCGGCGCCCTCACAGTCGCTGGCAGTGATGATGGGGGTGTGGACGTAGACGAAGCCCCGCTCCTGGAAGAACTGATGAATGGCGTAGGCCGCCACGCTCCGCACCCGGAACACGGCGGAAAACAGGTTCGTCCGGGGCCGCAGGTGCTGGATGGTACGCAGAAACTCCACGCTGTGGCGCTTTTTCTGCAGGGGGTAGTCGGAGGTGGAGGTGCCCTCCACCTCGATGGAGGCGGCCTTCAGCTCCAGGGGCTGCTTGGCCTCCGGCGTCAGGACGACAGTGCCGGTGACGATCAGGGCGGCGCCCACGTTCTGGGCGGCGATGTCCTTATAGTTCTCCAGCGTCCCGGCCTCCATGACCACCTGGAGGTTCTTGAAGCAGGACCCGTCGTTCAGCTCGATGAAGCCGAAGGTCTTCATGTCCCGGATGGTGCGGACCCAGCCGCCCACGGTGACCGTCTGGCCGGAGAGCGCCTCGCTGTCGGCGTAGATGGCCGCGATTTTCGTATAGCTCATAAACTTCACCCGTTTTCTTGTTTTTGCTGGAAATGGCTGCATAATCATGGATATTGTACTCCATTTCAAATAGTTTTACAAGAGGGAACGGGCGTTTTCCCGGTTTTCAGGCGATCGCCTCCGCCCCCACGGTGTAATCGCCCCACTGGCCGCCGCCATTTCGGACAGCGGTGCAGTCTGTGAAGAAATAGGCCCCCAGGCCGCTGCGCCACTTCTCCGCGTCAAAGCGGACGCCACTGTAGTCCGGCATCTCGTCCCCAGGACCGAAACTGGGCAGATTAAAGGTCACCGGGTTTTCATCCTGGGTCTCTTTGACGGAGAACAGGCAGCCGTCCTTCCAGAACAGTGCTTCCCCGTCGATATACCCGCTGTCCACGAAGTCCTGATATGTGCCCTCCATAGCCATCAGCCCGTGGGCGGAGCCGAAGGCATAGGCCACCGCGGCCTGTTCGCTTTCCGGCAGGGAGGTCCCGGACAGGTCCACCCCCAGCTCCGTGATGCCATCATTCAGGCTGGGGTCCACCTCCCAGAGATCGTTCAGCACGTCCAGGTACAGCCGGCACAGATCGTCAAAGCCGTCCTCCAGGATGCGAACGGAGGCCACCGTGCCGAACCGCATGGGGTAGGACTCCATGACGGAGCCGTCCCAGGTGACCTCCACCAGAGCGCCAGGCATGGGAGACCAGTCCAGCAGGTCCATCTCCTCCTGGGTGTATCCCTCGATAGTCAGGTCTTCCACACTGAAGAGGTCCAGGGTGTACACAGCTCCGGCCCCGCCGTCCGTCCCGGCCAGCACAGAAGCCGGATCATCGCCGTCCCCCACAGTCACCAGCCGGAAGGTCTCCGTCACCCGGCCGGGCTCCGTCGTCTCTCCTCCGGTCCGGGTCTCCTCCGCGGGTGTGCCGCCGGAATCGGCCCCCGCACCGGCGGAGACGTCCCCTCCGGCGCAGGCTGCCAGCAGACAGATACAGAAATACAGGCTCAAAAACAGGCACCATTTTTTCATGAAGCATCGCCTCCTCTGCCTGTATAGTCGGCAAAGGCGGCGGTTTGGTTCCACTTCCGGCGCGATTTTCATTCCGCTGGGAGAACATGAAGCTCCCGCCCCATCAGCACCTCTCTGTCCGGTGCCTGCGGCAGGCGAAGCGGGCATCCCCGTCCCACAGACGGCAGACGGCTAAAAATTGGGTCTTGACTTTTTCAAAAAAACAGATAAACTAAGCATTAGATTATATATCTTAATTTTTGCTTACAAGGAGGCGGCGCCATGACCCAGCGGGAACGGCAGATTCTGAACTGGATCGAAGAAAACCCTCTCATCTCCCAGCAGGAGCTGGCGGAGAAGGCCGGCATCACCCGGTCCTCCGTGGCGGTGCACATCTCCAACCTGATGAAGAAGGGCTACATCACCGGCAAAGGCTACATCGTCCATACAGCGCCCTATGTCACGGTGGTGGGCGGCGTCAACATGGACATCGGCGGCTGGCCGTCGGAGGTGCCGGTGGACCGGGACTCCAACCCCGGCGCGGTGCGGATGAGTCTGGGCGGCGTGGGCCGGAACATCGCCCACAACATGAGCCTTCTGGGCCTGGACGTGCGGATGGTCACCGCCTTCGGCGACGACCTGTACGCCCAGAAGATCGCCGCCAGCTGCGGGGAACTGGGCATCGACATCTCCCAATCCCCGGTGATCCCGGAGGGGCACACCTCCACTTATCTCTTCATCAATGACGAGAAGGGCGACATGCTGCTGGCGGTCAGTGACATGGACATCTACCGCCATCTGACACCCCAGCTGCTCTCTCAGCGGCAGAAGCTGCTGTCCGGCAGCCAGGTGCTGGTGATCGACACCAATATTCCCGCGGAGAGCATCGCCTATCTGGCAGAGAACTGCCCGGTGCCTATCTTTGCCGACCCGGTCTCCACCGCCAAGGCGGTGAAGTTGCAGCCGGTGCTGGGCAGGCTCCACACCCTCAAGCCCAACCGCATCGAGGCGGAGCTGCTCTCCGGCGTGGCCATCACCGATGAGGCCAGCCTGCGCGCCGCCGCGGACGCCCTGCTGGCCACCGGTCTTCACCGGGTATTCATCTCTCTAGGCGGAGACGGCGTGTTCGCCGCCGACCGTTCCGGGGAGCGGGTGCACCTGCCCGTCCTGCCGGCGGAGATGGTGAACACCACCGGCTGCGGGGATGCCTTCATGGCAGCCATCACTTGGGCCTATCTTGCGGGCACGGATCTGACGGGCACCGCCAAGGCGGGTCTGGCAGCCTCCGCCATCGCCATGGAGGGGGCGGAGACCATCAACCCCGCCATGAGCGCGGAAGCGCTGAAGCTGCGGGCTGGGCTTTAAAGTTCCCGGTCCCCCCATTTCCAATTCCTGACACCCCATTCCCCATCGAATAACCAAAATTCAAATCTGGAGGTTTTTATCATGGCTCTGAACAAGTATCTCGACATCGCCCCTGAAGTGCAGAAGGCCCTGGACGAGGGTCGTCCCGTGGTGGCACTGGAATCCACCATCATCTCCCACGGCATGCCCTATCCCCAGAATGTGGAGACGGCCCTGAACGTGGAGAAGATCATCCGGGAACACGGCGCCACCCCTGCCACCATCGCCGTCATCGGCGGGCGGCTGAAGGCCGGCCTCTCTCCCGAGGAGATCGACTACCTGGGCAAGACCGGCCCTGCCGTGGCCAAGGCCAGCCGTCGGGATCTGCCCGTGCTGGTGGCGGAGGGCAGGGACGGCGCCACCACTGTCACCACTACCATGATTATCGCCCACATGGCCGGGATCTCCGTGTTCGCCACCGGCGGTATCGGCGGCGTGCACCGGGGGGCTGAGACCACCATGGACATCTCCGCCGATCTGGAGGAGCTGGCCCACACCCCCGTGATGGTGGTCTGTGCCGGCGCCAAGTCCATTCTGGACCTGGGGCTGACCCTGGAGTACCTGGAGACCCACGGCGTGCCCGTCATCGGCTACGGCACCCGCGAGCTGCCCGCCTTCTACACCCGGAAGAGCGGCTTTGCCGTGGACTATGAGATCGACACCCCGGCGGAGCTGGCCAAAGCCTTTTATGTCAAGCAGGATATGGGCCTGGGCGGCGGCATGCTGGTGACCAACCCCATCCCGGAGGAGTACTCCATGGACGCGGACGTCATCAACAAGGCCATCGACGAGGCCGTGGAGGAGGCCAAGGCTCAGGGTATCCACGGCAAGGAGACCACTCCTTTCCTGCTGGCCAAGATCAAGGATCTGACCGGCGGCGACTCCCTGGCCTCCAATATCCAGCTGGTGTACAACAACGCCAAGCTGGCGGCAGCCACTGCTGTGGAACTCAGCAAGCTTGCCAAAAACTGAAACTTCTGCTACACTGGACTGGCTGGGAACTCCCGGCCAGTCCAGTGCTGTTTCAGGAGGCGGCCGTTATGGAAGAAAAGACACTCTATCTGCCCACAGAGCACAATGACCGTATCGTTGCCTTCATCGGCTCTCCCCTGGGGCTGCTGGCCGCCTGGCTGGTGCTCATCAACACTGTGACCTTTTTGATCTTCGGCGTAGACAAGCTCCTGGCCAAACACCCCCGGTTCCGCCAGCGGGTGCCGGAGAAAAATCTGTTGCTTCTGGCCGTGGTGGGCGGCAGCGTGGGTGCCCTGCTGGGGATGTACCTCTTCCGCCACAAGACGCTCCACCGGGTCTTTCGGGTGGGCGTGCCGGTGATCCTGGCCGTGCAGCTCCTGCTGGCGGCGGCCATTGCCCTGTACTGGAATTTCCTGCGGTGATCCTGTTCTGAAAAAAGCCCCGCCTCGTTCGTGAGGCGGGGCTTTGCGTATTTCAGGCGGGCAGCGCCTGCCGCAGCAGGGACACGGCCTTCTGCAGGGCCTCCTCCAGCGGGATGGTGTAATCCTCCTGTTCGATGCTGAGGGCGCCGTCGTAGCCGCAGTCCTGCAGCGTCTCCAGAAAGCGGCGCCACCAGGCGGCGTCGTGGCCTGTGCCGGGGGTGACGAAGTTCCAGGAGCGGCTGGCGAACTCCAGCACGCCCTTGGTGTCCAGCAGGGTGTTCTGCCCGGCAGCCGGCTCCAGGCGCACGTCCTTGATGTGGACATGGTAGATGCAGTCCGCCAGGGCGCGGGCCACCTCCACGGGGTCCGCCCCCATCCAGAAGAGATGGCTGGGGTCCAGATTCACCCCCAGAATGTCGTCCCCCACCTCACTCCGCAGGCGGCGGAGCGTCTCCACATTGTACACCAGTTGCCAGCCATGGAACTCCAGGGCGATGCGCTTCACCCCGTGGTCCCGGGCCCGGGCGGTCAGCGCCTTCCACACCGGGACGGCCGCCTTCCACTGGTAGCGGAGGATTTCCTCCGTCTCCGGCGGCCAGGACGTGACGATCCAGGTGCTGACCCAGTGCCGGGACCACATCATCCGCCGGACCTTTGAGGCGGTGAAGGGCGCCCCCCGGGCCATCATCCACTTCTACAACTCCACCAGCGAGGCCCAGCGGCGGGAGGGGTTCCACAAGTCCAGGGAGGAGATCAAGCAAATCGCCGTGGACGGTGCCAAGCTCATCAAGGAATTGAGCCGGGAGTACGAGGGCAATTTCCTCTTTGAGTACAGCCCGGAGAGCTTCACCGGCACAGAGCCGGAGTACGCCGTGGAAGTCTGCAACGCAGTGCTGGACGTGATGCAGCCCACGCCGGACCGTCCCATGATTATCAACCTGCCGGTGACGGTGGAGATGAGCATGCCCCACATCTACGCCAACCAGATCGAATGGTGCTCCAAGCATCTGAAGTACCGGGATGCCGTGGTTCTCTCCACCCATCCCCACAACGACCGGGGCTGCGGCGTGGCGGACGCGGAGCTGGCGGTACTGGCCGGTGCCCAGCGGGTGGAGTGCTGCCTCTTCGGCAACGGGGAGCGCACGGGCAACGTGGACGCCATCACCCTGGCCATGAACATGTACAGCCACGGAGTGGACCCGAAGCTGGACTTCTCCGATATGCCCGCTATCTGCGAGGTATACGAGCGGGTGACACGGATGCACGTCTATGAGCGCAGCCCCTACGCCGGCAGCCTGGTGTTCGCCGCCTTCTCCGGCAGCCACCAGGACGCCATCGCCAAGGGCATGACCTACCGGAAGGAGCACCACCAGCACCGGTGGGACTGCCCCTATATCCCCATCGACCCCCACGACATCAGCCGCACCTACGACGCGGACGTCATCCGCATCAACAGCCAGAGCGGCAAGGGCGGCATCGGCTTCCTGCTGCAGCAGAACTACGGCTATAACCCGCCGCCCCACATGCGGGAGCAGCTGGGCTACCGGGTCAAGGAGGTCAGCGACCACGACCACCGGGAACTCTCCGTCCAGGAGGTGCTGGAGGTGTTTGAGGACAACTACGTCAACAACGCGGCCCCGCTGAATGTCACTGCCGCCCACTACACACAGAACCAGGACGGGTCCATCTCTGCCAACCTGACTCTGCGCCGCGGCAGCCGGATGATCCAGTGCGGCGCCGCCGGAAACGGCCGCCTGGACGCGGTGGCCAATGCCATCGAGCAGGCAGCGGGCATGGACTTCACACTGATCCATTACAGCGAGCACGCACTGGACCCTGACACCGACAGCCGGGCCTGCAGCTACGTAGGGCTGAAGTGGCCAGATGGCAGAGAGACCTGGGGCTGCGGCACCCACACGGACATCATCGTGGCAGGCGTCCGGGCGCTGGTCAGTGCCATCAATAACCGGTAAACAGCGGGGGAGACCCCTGGACTTCATCACAGAGAACGGAGGCACAATACCCATGGGAATGACTATGACACAGAAAATCCTGGCTGCCCACTGCGGCCAGGAGCACGTCAAGGCGGGACAGCTGATCGAGGCGAACCTTGATATTGTCCTGGGCAACGACATCACCACTCCGGTGGCCATCAACGAGTTTGAAAAGGCGGGCTTTTGCGATGTTTTCGACAAGACCCGGGTGAACATCGTTCTGGATCACTTCGTCCCCAACAAGGACATCAAGAGCGCCCAGCAGTCCAAGCAGTGCCGGGAGTTCGCCTGCAGACACGGCATCGTCAACTTCTTCGACGTGGGCAAGATGGGCGTGGAGCACGCCCTCCTGCCGGAGCAGGGCATCGTCACCGCCGGAGACTGCATCATCGGCGCCGACAGCCACACCTGCACCTACGGCGCGGTGGGGGCCTTCTCCACCGGCGTGGGCTCCACGGATATGGCCGCCGGCATGGCCACCGGCAAGGCGTGGTTCAAGGTGCCCGCCGCCATCCGCGTGGAGCTGACCGGCAGTCTGCGGCGGCCTGTGTCCGGCAAGGACGTGATCTTGCACCTGATCGGACTCATCGGCGTCTCCGGCGCCCTCTACAAGAGCCTGGAGTTCATCGGCCCCGGCGTGCAGAGCCTGACTATGGAGGACCGGCTGTGCATCTGCAACATGGCTATCGAGGCCGGTGCCAAGAACGGCATCTTCCCGGTGGACGAGACCTGCGAGGCGTACCTGAAGGGCCGCAGCCGGCGGGAATGGAAGAAATACGAGGCAGATCCGGACGCAGAGTACGAGCGGACCATCACCATTGACCTGGACACCCTGGTGCCCACCGTCAGCTGGCCCCACCTGCCGGAGAACACCCACCCGGCCGCCGAGGGCGGGGACATCAAAATCGATCAGGTGGTCATCGGCTCCTGCACCAACGGCCGGATCGAGGACATGGAGGCCGCTTACAACATTTTGAAGGGCCGCCACATCGCCGACGGCGTCCGGGGCATCATCATTCCCGCCACCATGGAGGTGTACAGGACCTGCATCGAGCGGGGCTACACCACCGCCTTTGTCGACGCCGGGTGCATTGTCTCCACCCCCACCTGCGGGCCGTGTCTCGGCGGCTACATGGGCATTCTGGCGGAAGGGGAGCGGTGCGTGTCCCACACC
>OGXN01001904.1_pt1 | contig 17603 bp, 16 predicted proteins | sample 1576281 | NCBI WGS metagenome assembly OGXN01 (sample SAMEA3541494, study PRJEB24748) | human gut metagenome | biome: human gut; feature: human-associated habitat; material: faeces | place: China | collected 2012
TTTTTCCAATCCTGGAATTCTGTTTCCATAACGGATTCACACCAAAGATCAAAGTTCCTGCATAATGATCTACGCAGAAATCAATGATACTCCGGCTGATCTTATGACACTGATCCTTCACAAAATTCGCATGATGATAAGAGAGATCAGCCAATCTCTTTGATGTTGCATATCGGTTTTTATGTCCCTTGGTCAGAATGGAAACGTACTTTGCCTTTTGTTTATGAAACCACTGGGTATCGGATAAAACAGCTCCGCCCTTGTAGATTGCGGATGATCCATCATCACATACGATAGCTGCGAAGTTGTCGATCCCGAAGTCAATGGCACAGGTATAAGGCATGGAAGTTTCGATCACTGGCTCTGGTTCTTCAAATGTCAGACAGAACAGAAATCTTCCATGATAAGGTTTGATCCGGACTTCTTTTAAGAAAGCATGTTCAGAAATATTAGAAAAACTCAGACGTTTCTTTATGATCGGCAGTTTTAAGGATACTCCAGTTTCTGACGGATATAAAACAGCATCCTGATTGGTGATGATCACTGTTGCAAGATCTTGTTTTTTATAGTGGGGCATCTTTGGTCTGCCTAAAAATTTTTCCGGATGTTTTTTATATTCTCTTAAAGAAGCCAGCCAGTTTTTAAAATCTGTGACAGCCTGCTTTACCATCGCCTGTGCTGTCTGCATCGGCAGTCCGATAAAGAAATCCGGATTTTCCGTGACACGCATCAGCTTCTCCAGATGGTTGTAAGAGATCACTTTTCGGACATGGATCTGAGGATGAACATCTTGTAATGCATGAACCTCACAAAAGATATCTTCTTCATTGTCTGTCCGATGTTCTTTTTCATATCCAGTAAAGATGTTACGGATACGAAAAAGAGCAGCATTATATAATAACTTCGCTTTTCTGCAGAAGTCATCACAATAACTGTAGATCATATCTTCGGATGAGATCACCCGTTGTGTTACGGAAAATGCCATATGATTGTATCCTTTCTAATGTCTTGAAAACATTGTATTTCTATAATATAATTATAGCAAACATATGTTTAGTTGTAAAGGAGATACATCATGCGAAAGAAAGATAATACAGATTATTATATCCACAGGCACAGTTGCTTTTTACTTCAGTATCATATCGTGTTTGTTACGAAATTTCGACATCCCGTCTTAGTTAACGGAGTCCGTGATGCTGTTTATGAAAGGATCCGTTACGTTGCAGATCAGAGAGGCTTTCATATATTGGAGATCAATGGAGAACCAGACCATGTTCATATTCTGTTGGAAGCAGATACTATGACATCTCCGGCAGAACTTGCCAATGTCCTAAAGACGCAAACTGCCAGAAGAGCCAGAAAGCTGTATGGAGATACGACTTTAAAGAAGTATTACTGGAAGCCTTACTTCTGGTCAGACAGTTATTTTATCTCATCCGTGAGTGAAAATAGTCTGAAAGTTATCCAACAATATATCAAAAATCAAGGAATAAAATAAAGTCTGGGTCCGTCAGGACGCATTCACCCACGCTCATGCGGTGCAGTTGCTCCTATGGACGTGGTACTCTGCTTAGCTTTTATAGATTCCCATATCATCATAAATTATTTGATACATCAGATATTGATTTTGTGCAAAATTTTGAAAAAACGGATTCCATTTTGGTAATCGATTACTCTTTGATGAATTTAGTGATGCATCCATCGGCATCAGATTCCAAAGTTCATCATTCATAACAAATGACCATGGAATAAAATGATCAATATCGTATTTTTTCTTCTTCACAGGTTGTCCAGTAAAGACGTCTCTGATTTCTTGAACTTCCATGATATCTTGCCAGAGATCTCTTACTTTTTTAAGCTTTCGCACCTTTTCTTCTGTTGGGGTCAATTTATATACCAGACCGAGAACTTCTGGATTATTGTTCTGTAGCCATTTTACTTTTTCGCATTGAATCCACCCCAAAATATTAACTGTATGATCGCTTCCAGCCAGTAAAATTTATAGCAATAGGAGGGACTTTTCATCATTTTAGAAAATCCATCGATATTTAGATTGTTATAATATTTTGGCTCAATTTCTAGGATGTTTTTCCCTTGCAAATCAGGATATTCAACCATCGTTCATCACCTCGTCCTTCTCTGACATCTCCTGTTGTCCATATTTCTTTGATCTGTAATTGAGGGATCTGCAAGATAAATTCTTTCAATGAATCTTCTGTAAAATCCGTAAAATAACGCCCATTTCTCTCCCCTTCGAATTCGCCGTATTTAAACGATGTATAAATGATTCCATTTTCTTTTAATGCTTTGTTCATCTTATGAAATACAAGAAAAAGATCACTTTTTGATAAATGAAGGATTGATGCACATGCCCAGATTCCATCATAAATATTCTGGTCATTTAATTCTTCAAACAACATTTGTTTTACTTTGATTCCTGTATATTTTGAGGCTTCCTTACAAATCTCTTCGGATCCGTCAATCGCCGTTACGTTATAGTTTCGCTTTAGAAAATATTTTGTATCGCGTCCGGAACCACACCCAAAATCTAAGATGGATGCGCCCGATGGAAGATAAGATAAAAATTTATTTTGTATGTTTGTAAAATCTACGGATCTTGTTGTTTGTATGAATGATTTAGTGTATTTGTTATAATAATTTATGGTTTTGTTGTTCATTGGAATCCTCGCTTAAGTACATTCTAATAACCATTTGACAGCTTTCGCTAATCTCTTTTGGGCATCAGCAAAATGTCCGCCGCTGTTAAATTCTAATGTTGTATGCTTTACCTTAGGATCATTGCGCAAAATTTGTTCCTGTGTTCTAGTTCGATCTCCAACTCTTGCCATGACCGGATTCTTTGTTTTTTCTTCTTTTCCTCCAAGGCTTAAGTAGATATTGCTTTCATGCTTTATTTGATGATGCAACACATATTCATCCCATTGTTCGAACCATAAAGAACCGGAGCAGCTTGCAATTGCTGAGAAGATATCCGTTTCATATGCTGTCCATAAAGCAAACAATCCTGCAAGGGAATATCCGATCAGATAAATTTCTCTGTCTACCCCGTAATCTGCTTTTAATTTCGGAATCAAATCATTCATTAACCATTGTAAAGTCTTTGGACCATTTCCTTTGAAATCATCATCTCCGAAGGCAGCAGGTGACTTCCATGGAGAAAAATCACCATTCCAATCTTTTACCTGAAATGCACAGAAAAGAAAATCCTGATCATTGACTGTCTCCATCAGACAATCCCACATATGTGCTATTTCATTTCCACGATGAGGGTACATTCCCCATAAAATGATCGGACCACCGGAACCATTTTGCTCTATATAACATGCTTTCTGTCTTATCTGTAATTTCTGCATAAATACATTCATCTCCATAAATTTATCTGCTTTTAATGGATTTATTTTTATGAATTTTGGCTTATTCCCTAGTTGTAGAATCCTCCAGTTCTTCTAACGCGTCCATATAATTATCCATCCATTCCATCTGCCAGTGTCTGGGATCTGTTTCTGATATCTGGCTTAACGGATCGATTTCGTCAAACATTCCAAGATTCTCTGCCATATCTAGCGGAAACAAAGTTTCATCTGGACCGATTATTACCTGATCTCCAATCCCTAGATTCCTGTCATAAGCTGTTAATTCTTCCATTGAAATCTCTTCTGGTTCATCCATAGAATCTTCTTTTACATAAAAAGTTAACATTGGAATTTCTGCTTCTTCTGCTTCTATTTTTATGATCGTATAAATTGGTATTTCATTCATTGTTTGTAATTCAATCATATCACAATCCCCTTGCAATGATCAATTTCATGCTGTATGATCTGTGCTGTCCATCCAGAATATTTCCCATGCTGCTCTTTAAAATCCTGGTCCAGATAATCTACTTCTATCTCCTTATATCTCTTACAAGGTCTTACTCCATCCAAAGATAAACATCCTTCTTCTGTCTCAAATATGCCTGATTTCTTTGTGATCTTCGGATTGATCATTGCAAACTGAAATGGCCCAACTGCTACTACGATAATGTTCTTTTTAACGCCGATCATATTTGCTGCCATTCCAACACAATGATCTAAATTAGCTCTTAGTGTGTCTAACAGATCAACTACTACCTGCTGATCTGCTTTTGTTGCATCTGTTGATTTCTGTGCTAGAAACAGTGGATCTTTCATTATGTCTTTTATCATTTTATTTTTACCTCCTTTATTTCCTTTAAAAATTCTTCTGTAGAAATATATAAATTTTCTAATATTGGTATCAAATATTTAGATGGTCTGAGTCTGTCTACTGCCCCATCTCAAAAATCATAATGCGTTCTCTCTCACTATTTCCACCAAACAAATCGGAACAATCAATTTCATCGGTAAACATCATCTCATCCACCGTCATCAGATATGTAAGATATTCATCGGATGGATAATAGAAGAAACATAAAATCTGTCTTGGATGTTCATAGTATGATTCCATGATCCTTGCCATCACTTTTCTCAAAATCTCTATGGAAAATGGATTAAAAAAATAGATGCGGTCTATCTGTTCTGGGAGTTGAAATTCTTCTGCATTCGCTAATGAAAATGATACCCTCTCTTTCGATACGGCTTCTTTCTTATTTTCCATTACTTTCTCATAAATGCGTTCGTCATATTCAACTCCGAGGCAACGGCATCTTGTCTGGTAGGATAAGAAAAAGTCTACCCTTCCTTTACCACAGCCATAATCTAAGAGCATATTGTTCTTCCTTATAAGTCCTGTATTTGCTAATCGTTGCAGTACAGAATATGGAGTTGGTTCGTATGGATAGCGGTATTGATCGGATTGAGAGTCGTCTCTGCCCATGGTTTTGATGTGCAATAGTTTGTCCCATTTGTTGTCTTGTGTATCGTTCATAAATTGATCTTCCTGCCTTCCTGTTTCAATTATTGCAACAATCTAAAAGACTCAGAAGTCCATGGTCCCTGAGTCTTTTAGAAAATACATTTTTAAATCCAATTGCAGTCTCCACCCGTGATAGCAAGGCTTAGTAAAGCATCCATCTTTTCGACTTCTTCTTCACCCTCGATTTTCTGAAGTAACTGCGCAGTATCTAAAATATCTTCCATACTTTCATCTGGTCCAATCTCATAGTCAATCTCTGCCTCACAGTCTGGACATGGAATCTTCTCCATCGTCTGTAATGAGAGGAATCTATTCCCACATTTTTTGCATTCATAATATCCGCATTTTTTTGTTCCATCTGGTACATAATACATTGTTCCTATCTCCTTTTTTGCTTTATTATCACATATTATACATCTAATCTGGTCTGTTGTCTTAGTTTTTTTGTGAGATCACAAGCCCAATAAGGATTAATACAGTTCCAATGATAGAAATCACTGTTATTTTTTCATGTAAGATCAACACTGAAAGTATTACGGTTATAACAGGGGATACGTAAATATAGATACTTGTCTTGATTGCGCCAATCCATTTTGTCGAAAGATTCCATAACAAAAATTATAATACATTCTTTCTCACTATTTCCACCGAATTTCTTGAAAAATAGAATATTCATGCTAAAATAAATGATTGAATTATGAAATCATTATAAATGAAACAATCATCAAAGAAGGTAGTATTATGAAATCAAAACTTAAAAATTTTTCCTTACTTACAATCAGCACACTCATTATGGCTGTCGGAATTTACTTCTTTAAATTTGCAAACAATTTCACATTTGGTGGTATCACAGGTATTGCCGTTTTAGTTGCAAAATTCCTTCCTATTTCTGCCAGTGATTTTTCTTTTGTTGTGAATATTTTATTGCTGATCATTGGATGGATCGTCTTAGGTAAAAGCTTTGCTGAAAAAACAGCTTACAGCACGATTCTTTTATCTATAAGTTTATCTCTTTTAGAGCGAATTTATCCTATGAGTCATCCACTTACCAATGAGCCATTATTAGAGTTGATCTTTGCAATCTTATTGCCAGCGCTTGGTTCAGCAATCTTATTTAATATTGGAGCTTCTAGTGGTGGTACAGACGTTATCGCTATGATTCTTAAAAAATATACAAGTGTAGATATCGGAAAGGGCTTAATGATCTCTGATCTTATCTTTACTCTCGCAGGATTCCTAGTGTTTAACGTCAAAACAGGACTTTATTCTTTGTTTGGTCTGATCATGCGTTCTGCGTTGATCGATAACTTTATTGAAAGTTTTAACCGTTCTAAATACTTTCATGTTGTAACTTCTAATGCAACATGCATTTGTGATTTTATCCAAAATGATCTACAGCGCGGAGCAACCATTGTAAATGCGACCGGAGCCTTTACAGGGGATGATAAATATATTATCCTGACGGTTCTTAGTCCTTCACAGGCAGTGAAACTTCGAAACTTTATCAAAGAACAAGATCCAAAAGCTTTTCTTTTAGTTTCTAATACAAGTGAGATTATCGGAAAAGGCTTCCATTCTGTCTAGGATGGACAGCCTTTTCTCTGCTTTCTTCTGGTATATAATACATTGTTCCTATCTCCTCGTATAATATCTTTTATTGGATTTATTTTACAAAATATTTTTCTTAAATTATCACATACTAAGAAACGAGGAGGTTTCAATGCATGAATAATAAGAAGAAGAAACGAGAACTTACGAACGAAGAAATTGATGAAAATATCTTCGAAATGTGCAATATTTGTTCTACCACGGATTGTACTGGATTGATCCAGGTTATTCCAAGAACAGAAGCCGAGCTTGAATCTTACGAAGAATTGTACCACTTCCGACCACCGTTTTTACCTCGTGATGATGATTAAGTCGTCATCCATTTTCTCCTGTAACAAGATCTTATGGCCTGTTATGACTATAAGGTCTTGTTTCAATGTCAACTTTCTCTTCTAATTAGTCTGACAAAAAATATCATCTCTTATTGATTCTAACATAATTGTTTGTGGTGTAGCATCATAATTTTCATCCATCCAAGCTACAGACTCATCGTCCAAATAATCCATGAAATCAATATATGTATTCTCATCATCCATTTCGAAAATTCCTTCTTTCTCAAAGCTCAAAACTCTCTGAATCAGCTTATTATCATTTAATCTTTTCTTGCACAATATAACACCCTAAATTTCTTATAAATCTCTGGTTTTTTCATAAATTAGCTGATACATTAAATATTGATTTACCCATTTCATAAGCACGTTCTAATAAATCTTCTTGTTCTTTTACAAGCCCTGCATCCATAACATTTGTCGCATATATTCTTCCTTTTACTTTTGAATCATCCAAATGCTCTACAAATCCATCAAGATCACCTAAAGATCTATTTATAATGTCTTCTCCCAATCCTGCTGAAATAATATAATACACATTTTTATGTCCTAAGTTCTGCCAGATTGGATATGTACGATCAATGAATGTTTTCATCTGAGCTGAAATTCCATAAAAATAAACAGGGGTTGCCAAAACTAATATATCTGCCTGTTGATATGCTTTTAAAATATCTCCCATATCATCTTGTTGAATACATAAACCTTCATTTTTCATACATGCGTCACAAGCTTTGCAGAAATTAATTTTTTTATCTGACAGGCGAATCATCTTGACTTGATGACCTGCACTTTTGGCTCCTTCTACAAATTTATCACATAGAATCTGAGAGTTACCTTTTTTTCTTGGACTTGCTGATAGGATTAATACTTTTTTAGATTCTTTTAGTGATTTTATTTCCACGTTCTCTTCTTTATTTTCCTGATCAGTACGTTTTCTATTTTCAAAACTTATTACATTATGAAATCTATTTGCCTTTTTGATGCCCAACCGCTCCATATCCATATGAAACATCTCAATTGGCATTCCATATTCGTGAAATCCCTCGGGGATACATAGATTATTATTCACGCAATCATTTAATTCATATGAATATTTCTGATATCTTTCTATATCCCATTCATAGCAATTCATAATCTGTGTTATATAGTTAATTGCACCGAGTGTTTTTCGACCATGTGATTTTGTAATTTGACTGTTTCCTGCTAACTTGAAGTATTTGTTTATTTCCTTTTCCTGATATCCAATTTGCTTCATTGCATTAGAAATGACTTCCTCTATATACAACGTATAATACTTCCAGTTTCTTGGTTCAATGTCCATCATAGCAATCATAAAACGATTACTGACATTTGCAACTAGCAAGACATTTCTTCTTCCTAATTTGACTAAATGTGTATCCCAACAAAATGCCAGTTCGGTTGTTTGATCATATGGCTGATGTATGTCTTGATTTTTTAAACGTTTTTGAATTGTTTGCGTTACTCCTATTTCCATTTGTACTTTCCTCAGTTTCTTAAATAATCAATTCTACTTTTTCCAAACATCTGGTTGATATCCTAGTGTTGATTGCTTTCCATTTCGAACAACTGGTTTCTTAATTCCTCGTTCTTTGAAAAAACGTTCTGCTTTCTTTGTTTCGCTCCATTTTGCTACTTTTTGACTTAATCTTTGTATTCAGATTTCACAAGGTCCAAACTCAGGAATGCTTAAGTTGCAAAACAGCTTTCCCATTTAATCAGCTTTTATTACACCAGTAAAATGAGACTCAACAATCCTATCCATTTGCGCTGCAATCTCTACAAACGGCAAATTTAGATCAAGTGTCTTAACACTTATCTGACTGCCATGCATCTGATACACATTATCAGGCTGGATTTCTTCTTCTGTCTTAGCATAAAGAAGCATTCCTGAAACTGTATTATCTTCTTCTCCAAATTGATAGCTTCGATTTTTTACATAGGTAAAAATCTGATACAAATTGTTTGAATGAAGCTTATGTTTATCAAAATGAACCTGTGTAGTGTGACTGTAATATTTCGCATCAATGATAAGCACTGTATTGCCACGTTGCAAGTGAATATCAGTTTGCATAACCGGCAGCATCGTTCCAACACCATCGTCTAGTGCCCACGGAATCTGCGATGCACTAACAGACAATTCTGGATAATGTCTGCTGTAATATTCCAGAATAAATTTTTCATACAGCCTGCACATACGCTGCTCGTCTACAAAGGATGCTAATCTATAGTTACCTACATCTGTTGTGATCAACATTCCTTCAATCATCAACTGACAAATACTAACTAACATTCTATATGTTTGATTATTACGCTGAAAACGAATCGATGACCATTTAATTTTTGTCGGTTCTATAGAATCTACATTCGAAAAATACAACATTTTCTTCTTCAGATCATCTTTGTATTTTGCTTTTACTTTGCCGTTTCGCAAAAGAAGCATGACTGTTGTTTTCAAGATTTGATTCAACGTGTTATTTTCTGAAAGCTCATCAAAATCACAGGTAAGTACTTGTTTATGCAACAGTTTATTTTTAATTGTACCTGGCATATTTATTTTACCACGCATAACCGTCAGCTCTTCCTGATGACTTATATATTCTCTGTAAAGTCCCTGCTTCAACTGCAGCCCTATGCCCTTGGATAGGATTGCAGCCAGCAGATTATACATCTCATCAAAAGATTCTACTGCAACATCCTCATATGTCTCTTGCTTCAGTGTCTGAAAAGCATAGGAAAGCATATGGTAAATATTATTAATCAGAATACTCTTGTCCTTTGTCATTGAAATACCCCATGCAAAATGTTCTCCCAACGCTGTAGTTTATCTGTATCATCAAACCAATACTCTGCTAACATTGGTAATATATCAAAATCAACTACATCTTGCATCCACTCATCTGTACATTCTTTCGTATTACAAAAATAACTATGTCCAATACAGAATCCTTTACCTAGAGATTTGTCGTTTGCAATTTCTCTGTTTAGTTCCTTAATACGGTCAATCAACGTATTAAATGTATCATTTGCAAATGCTTCCTGATATTTAATAAATCCTTCCGAATCAAACCCAGGTTCCATATCAAAGAAGCTAAATCGGCGGCGAAGTGCATAATCAATCATTGCCAAACTTCTATCAGCCGTGTTCATCATACCAATGATATGTAGACGTTTTGGAACGGAAAAGCTGAGACCATTATAGGCTAATGTTGTCTTTGTCTCTCGATAGACAGCCTCAATCAACATTAATAATTCGCCAAAGATTTTACTCATATTGCCTCGGTTAATCTCATCAATGATAAAGAAATAATCTTTATCTGGATGGTTCGCTGCTTTCTGACAGAATCTATAAAAAATTCCATACTTCAGTTCAAATCCATCCTCGACAGGCTTATACCCCATCATAAAATCTTCATAGGAATAATTCTGATGGAACTGTACAAACTCAATGCGGTCATCATCTTTCTCTCCCATTATCGAATAAGCCAGACGCTTAGCTGCATAAGTCTTTCCAACACCTGGTGCTCCCTGCAGAATAATGTTCTTCTTCCTTGTCAGAACAGCTACGAGACGATCGTATTTTGCTTCTGTCATGTAAACCTGATCTAAGAATTTTTCTTTCGAATACTCATCTTTATTTTCCTCAGCTGTTGGCACTGGATTTTCTTCACGGATCAAATCAATGATAAATTCGTATTCAGTCTTTGTTAATTTGAATAGACTTCCCTGATTGATACTGAAATATTCCATTTTTTTCAGTTCAGGACAGGCTTTCAATGTTGCAAAATCAATTGGTGATGAGAGTCCTTCTAACTTTTCAAAATATATTCTCTCTCCATCCTGCTCTGCATTTACACGAAATATAGCAACAATTTGCTTCACCGGAGTAGACTCATATCCGATCACCATGTCTCCAGCCTTTGCATCAAGGAAGTTTTGGAAGATTCTACGCTTATTTCCATTGTCATTAAACAACGTATAATTCTGAATTTCTCCCACTGGCATACTGGACATACTCCACATTTTTGGATTTGCATTTAAGAACCAGTATTGCTGTCCATCATCTTCTTGAGGTTGAGCAAAAAGAGGAACATTTGTTGAATCTTCCTTGTTCCAATAACGAAAAATGAAAAAACCAACATCTATTGTAAGTGTCCGTAATTCAGGGTCAGTATAGCAAGTTGATGTGATCTGAGAATTAAGCAGATTTCTAAGCTCATCGTCCTGCTGTAATTCTGCACATATCTCATCATATAATGCCATGAAATTTCTAATATTATCTACATAATCACCCTTCTTAAAGCGATAGTCACTTTCAAGTTCCGATGAGACAGCTTTTACTTCACTGAATTTATAGATATAATATTTGTCTGGATAGCGCAGCCACAAATATGCCATGATTGCGTTTTCATACTGATAGTGCTGTGCAGCTCCATTTCCGTAGCGTTCTAATAACTCATTTGATCTGTTTTTAAAATTAGCAATTCTTTCACATAAATCCTTACTTTCGTCATATAGTTCCATATACATGGAACGTACCTCTTCTGGTGCGGTCTCTGCAAAACCAGTAATCATTCCTGCTGGAAAGTTATTCGCAGACGTAAGCAAATTACCAACCTGATCCAGAGATTTCTTGAGCATCTGTGCAAAATCAGGTGAATTAATATCCCAATTATTCTGGAAGCATTGTACAGCTTCCCATTTGTATTTTTCGTTAGGCCACTGTTGCTGTACAAAAGCTTTTTTGTATTCTGCTAGTACTTGTTTTAATCGAATTTTGTTGAACATTGTCATTCACCACCTTTGTAATGATTTTTTGAAACTTTTATAAATTCTCAGGAATCTTAAGTATTTCGTTCGTTAATTTACAACAATTATTTGATCTAGTAACTGTTCTTCTAATGTAATTACGTGTTCATTTGGCACATAATGATAGATAGAAGCAATGATAATCTGATTATCGGGAAAATCTCGTTGAAGAATCTGCATCATCTTGCCAATATTATCATCATCAACTTCTTTTCCCTTGGGTGAATCCAACAAAATCGGCAATTTAATTCCTAAAGTTTTTTCAATCTCAATAATATAAGCCAAACGAAATGAAAAAACTGTTTTGTGTAATACTGCCCCAGATAATTCTTTAAGATTTTTAGTAAACAGATATTTCCATGTCATCTTTTCTGCTTCGGAATCTCCAAGTTCTTCCATATATTTCTGAACAATTTTAATCATGGACTGGGTTATTTCATTGTTACCATTAGTAAATTGAAAAATCTGATTTTCCAACGCTTTTCTCTCTTTTTCTAAGCCATCAATTACATTTTTCACATCAACAGGACTAATATCAATACCAGCCATCTTTCGATCAAATACATCTGCTAATGATTCCATTGGAAAAAGAGATAATTGTTGTTCTTCTTCCTTTATCTCAAGTTCCAAACCTTCTATCTCTTTAAGTATTTTCTTTAATTTTGAGATAAGCATCTTTTTCTTTGCCTGTAGAAAATCTATACTATCTGAAACACCAACAACCATATCTCTAGTAATACATATCTCTTCTCCATCATTTAATCTAATCACTAATTTCATATCATCTATTAATTCAATAATCTTTTTGTTATTCTTGATATTATCATCTAAACGTTTAATCTCTTTTTTTATTGCATCTCTCTCAACTTTGAATTGATCTAATTTTAATAGCCGTTCACGATTATAACTGTCTCGTATCAAAGATTCTCTAGTCGATGTAATTGATTCTCTATACTTAGCAATATTTAAAATTTGTTTATATTTCTTAAGATTTTCCTCAACTTTTTTCTTATGCATTATGATATCTGAACAGCTTCTTCCAGACAGCCCTCTAATTAATTCATATATGTTAAAATGCACACCTGCTATAACTTTTCCACGGTTTAAAAGAGTCCAACCTTTTTCTTGGTCAATATATATAGCCCCTAGAAGATTATTTAGTATATCTTCATTATCTGTTTCAAAAATTTTTTCATGTAGTTCCTTACTCTGCATTGGAAGCACATATGAAAATTGTACTTTCTCTTCAATCAATTCTATAGAATCAACTGTATTTCTGTTAAGCGTTAATAATATTCCATCATCCTTTTCAAGAACAATCTTTACTCTACACGTTTCAATTTTAAACTTTTTTGTCCCTGGAATAGTATAGCCAAGTCCATATAAAAGACAACGCATAAGTGTTGTTTTCCCTGCGCTATTCTTTTCGCTAAAAATAAGATTAAACCCAGATTCAAAAAAACGTTCCGTACAAAACATGCCTTGAGAAATGTATATAGATTTAATTTTCATAATGACACCTCTTTGCTAATGTTATTAATTAAATATCTTTGTTGTATTACCTTTGCTAAAATTATCTTTATAACCGCTTCTTGAACCTCTCCATCTAATGATTCAAATGAAAAAACAGAAATATAATCTTTCCACTTATCTGCAATGAACTTTCGTGTACGTTCCTTCATCGTTAATTCATAGTTTGATGAATTATAGTCAAATAAAATCTTTGTTATGAAATCATATTGTTCTGAAATAGTATTTATCAAATACGAATACTGTGTAGTAATCTCATTTACAAATCCCTGATCATAGTCTTCTATATACTCTGCTGGTAATTGCTTTCCTAAGACCAACACAATTACTGGCCATACAATTTCTTTTTTACTCAATTTTATAGTTATGTTCGTTTGGGAACCATTATGAAAAAAGTCATTTTGCCAAACTCTCATTAATTCTATTGCACTTATAGCCTGCCCCAAATTAAGTTGATTAATAAAATCTCTAATTTTTTCCTCTATTACTACATATCTTGTTCTTAAATTATCAGTTTCAAACATAAAATAACAAATTCGAAACTTACTCGTATCAAATGAAACGCCAAGACGCTTAACAACATCATCAATTACTTTTTTCGCTTCTTCAGAAAGATCATTATAACCAACTTCTACTGGAGGTCCATAGAAAAAACTTTTTGAAGTATCCTCTTTCAATGGATTTTTAGAATTGGTAATAAGAATCAGTTGTTCCACCGATTTGTCGTCAGCCGCAGAAAGAGTTTTTATTGCTTTCTGAAGATTTCTCCTTACATTTGAAAAATCACTACTTCCTTTTACTATGCTTTTCGCTTGAGCCATAATTCGATTTCCATTATTCATAAACAACTCAATATCCTCGGACGCTCCTTCTACCCGAACTGTCTTCACTTCTTTTATATTGTCTAGTATTAAAAAGATACTAGCATTGAATTGAAAATCAAATCCAAAAACTTCTGGACTAGCATTAGAATTATTAGCCATGCTCATTTTCTCCTTCTTGTTAATCTATTCTTTTCAAATCTCTTTTCTGCTATAATATATTTATGGTTAATATCCCTTACAGCCAATAAGAAATTATCCATCGTATTACTTAAACTGTTAGAATATAAATATCAATTGGATATCTTAGCCTTTTTAAGACTTCATATCCTTAAAATCTCATAAAGTCTAAAAACTTAAGTCACGTAATTTTGTAAGTTCTTTGGGCACTTCAGTTATAATTATCCTGTACCATAAAATTTTTTGTATTTAAAGTCTATCACCATATGGTAATGTTTCAATATATTTTTCCATAAACTTCCAATCCGGAACATATCCTTCTTCTGAATATCTATGCTTTTCATCAATAAAAATTGTTCCATTAATATTATATTTAACTGGAAGTTTAATTACAGATTTTCCAAATTTCTTCACATCATGAGGTTTCCTTCCATAAGACCATCTATACTTATCCTTCATAATAATTGTACATAAAAACATTGCAAGATAAGGATTTAACTGATAATCTCTTAGATAGAAAGCAGTAATATCATGACTACATGTAAACTGTTCTCTTTGATAAAATGCATTACATACAGAACCATTAACTGTAACTGCTATACAATTTCCCTCATATATTTTTTTATCCAACGTATTATCTTCATTTCCAACTTTATCCCATCCTCTAATATCTTCAATATCATAAAATTCTGTAACTCCATTATTAGATTCTGTTGATGCCAAAAATGGAATTTTACCATTTACCGAATGTTCTGGTTTTTTATTATAAAATCCACCTTTTAAAACAAATATATCATTTAGTTTGAATTCCTTCCAATTTTTGCAATTTAATACACTTGCACGGCTAATAGATTTCTTTGTAGTCAACGGCTTATAGTGTAATGATTTAATATAACGTTCCATAAACTCCCAATCTGGAATGTATCCTTTATCAGAATACTTTTTCTCATCATCAACAAACAATGTTCCATCTAAATTATGCTTTACAGGAAGTCTTAATTCAAGAAATGGCAATGTCTTATTTGCCTGTCGACCATACCCATATTTATATTTATTTTGTTCCAAACATACACATAAAAATCTTTTACATTCTAATGATATTTCTTCTCTTGGTATAAGTAAAAATAAATGATAACCACTATAGAATTCATCTTCCTGTACAAAAGTAGATAATGTACTACTACCACTACCAGCAACAGTAATTATTCCAGGGGGGAAAGGTTCTAAATCATCTATTCTTTTTACCCATGCAGTAACTCCATTATTTTCTCTTGTTCGTGCTACAAAATTAATCTTATTATTTTTATCTGTCGATAACTCACAAGAACTCAATTCAAGACTATTTCCATACTTCACTTCAAATAAATCATTAACTTGAAAGCTTTTCCATTCTTCAAAATTAAGATTCATAAATCTTACCCTCCTTTATCAGATATGCAAGATAATTATTAAGTGTTCTCTGGAAATCTTCCTCACACAACTTTGTATAGTCCGTTTTCATATATGCTTCACAAAGCCATTCATCCGTTCCATTCACCTCCGCAGTTGCAGATAATCCATCTATAGATTTATGATTACGGAATAAACGAAGCCATTCTTCTTCAATTACTTTCCACTTACTATTTCCTTCATCATCAAATTGCTCTACCCTACCAAGATTCTTTTTTTTCTTAAAACCATCTTCTTTATAATACCCAAAAAAAGTTTCTTTAACTGTCCCATCAGCCTTTACATGTGGTTCCCCTAAAGTAAATACCATACAGCAGGCTGAAGCTGAAGCTCCTGGATAAAAAATTTCATTTGGAAGTGTAAATACAGCTTCCAAAGTATTATTTTCAAGCATTGCTATTTTTTCATATTTTATAATTTTACTTGTTCCGATAGCAGCTGCAACAGGCAATAGTACTGCCATTTTTACTATTTTTCGTGGTTGACTATTTGCTTCTCGTTTATCATTCATTTCTTTAATTATATCTGATAAATAATGAATGAATATTAAACCTTTAGTTGGATCTTCTTTTCCATTTTTAGAATTCCCCCAATTAGCCTTATATTTTTCAGGTATTCCAATTGGTTTTGCGTTATATGGTGGATTCATAAGAATAATATCTGGATTTGCATCTATGATAAATTCTTTTAAATCAAAGCAACTTCCAAATTTGATATTACTATTTCCATCACCATGAATTAGCATATTGGTTATGGAAAGACCATATGCTTTTTCCTCTACCTCAATACCATAAATATGTTCTTCTCTTACTTTACGCATAAGATCTTTTGCTTCATCCTCCCTCTTTCCTCGTCTACAATCAGCAAGTTCTTTGACCATTGCTTGTACAAGAAAAGAACCACTTCCACATGTCGCATCAAGAATACGCTTTGTCCTATCAACTCCTGTTACACGACACATAAATTCCGTGATATGGTCAGGTGTAAATGCCTGATTTTTATCAGCTTTTCCTGTATATTTATTAAACGCAATAAAAAACATATTCAGAATATCTTGGCCTTCTGAACTATCCGTATCAATATATCTGTAAATATCAAGCATGATTGTTTCAAGAATTTCCACCCAATCAATTGTTTTCAATGCTCTAACTTTCTGATTTTCAAGAACATTCTTTTGAAGCAATTCTATTTTCTTAGTCTTATTGTCAGAACCATCTAGCAAATCAGATAATACACCTTCTATAGCACCCCTAATTCCTTTTGGTGTCATCAAATTCCAAAGATCTTTCATTGAATTAACAAATTCTTTTGTAATTAACACAATTTTCTTCTTTTTCACAAGATATTTAATATATAAAAGGCATGTTCCTACAAACTGACTTCGAAGGTTTTCATCGATATCCTTTTTGTGTAACAACTCATTTAACGAATATGTATTTTTTAAAACAGTTTCTCGATCATTGGATTTATTAATTTTAAATAATCTTACATAATGATCCATCCTCTCCAACATTGCTTCATCTTTCAATACATGCTCATCATCAACAAATGACTTCCAAACTTTAAGTTTATCATCATTAGTATTGGCAAGAATACAGATAGCTTTATTCTCTGGATGAATAGCTCTTTCTTCTTCCAAATATTCTCTCAATTGTTGTTCATCATTGTCAACATATTTCTGTTTTGTTTCAATTAAAACAACAACATCTTCCATTTCAAATCGCATATCTAATTTAAAATGAGTTACAGCATGTCCAACTTTTTTCTCCAATTGTATTTTCCCACCTGCAGCCTGAACATAACTGTATTCTCCTGCTTCAATGTTACTCGTTAAAAATTCTTTTCCAACGATTTCTATCATATCATGTCTAAGCATAGCACTCATAACTCCTTTTTACTTTATTAGTTTATTAAAATTATATATGTCTTTTTGACTATCTTTTTATATCTCCTTAAATGTCCGCAA
>OGXN01001908.1_pt1 | contig 17546 bp, 16 predicted proteins | sample 1576281 | NCBI WGS metagenome assembly OGXN01 (sample SAMEA3541494, study PRJEB24748) | human gut metagenome | biome: human gut; feature: human-associated habitat; material: faeces | place: China | collected 2012
GGGGTGCGCCGGGCGCCTCCCTGCCGGGCGCGCGCGGGAAATATCAATATCACGGGGTCCTCGCTGTCTGTTCAAATCGTGTACCTCCGGTGTCTTTCACTTTCCGGGGCGTCTCGAAAGCCGCCCTTCCCTTGCAGGCGCACGGCTCCGCCGCAGCCCGCGCCCGGAGCACGGCCGTAAAAACCGCTCATTTCCGGGGCTCCTCTGCACCCACGGCTTCCACGTCGCCCATGGTGCTCATCTCGGCGCTTGCCGCACCGCCTGTGGTGGGCCATTCCGGCGTGCCGATGTCCGCGGCGGCAATGGGGTCGTCCGCCGGGCGGAAATATTCATTCAAAAGCGCGGCGGTCTCCTCTTTGGCCGTCACCACAACGCTGTGCTCGCCCGCATAGAGCTGGCCCGACCCGTAGACCGGGAGCCTGCCGATGGAAATATCCGCGCTGTCCATGCCGCTCACCTCAATGGCAATGCTCATCAGCTCCAGCGTGGAAATATCCGTTTTGATATACTTCTGCGCCACGGGCAGCAGCTTAACGATGTCGCCCACAGACGCCGTTTTGAGGCGGCGGAACAAGCCTGCATAGAACTGCCGCTGCATCACGAGACGGTCAAGGTCCGAGCGGGGCAGGCCCTGCCGGTAGCGCAGGAAAAATTCGCAGTCGCCACCCAGCAGCGTGCGCCAGCCCTGCAGAAGCTCGCCCTCCAAAGCGCCCGTCTTTTCGTTGTAATACCGCATATTCTGCGGCACATAGACCTCCACGCCGCCAAAAGCGTCCACCATTTCCGTCAATGCATCCATATCGATGGTGACATAATCGTCGATGGGCAGCCCGAAATTCGTTTCGATGTACGTTTTCACCGCACCCAGGCCGTTTCCGTCCCCAATGTCCACATTTTTGGCCAGGATGCCGTTGATCTTGCCTGCGGCGCCGCCCGCCTCCCCCACAAACACATCCCGGGGGATCTGCAGCATGGTCATGGAATGGGCGTTTCCGTCCAGGCGGACATATAAGATCATATCCGTATTTGGATGCTTTTCGTCACGGGCAACAGGGCCCTCCGCCTCGTAATCCAGCCCCAGCACCAGAAGGTTGCGCACGCCCGCGAAATCCGGCGGGACAATGCTGGGTTCCGCACTTGTGCTGACGGGGGACGAAACATCGTCAAAGCTGCCCAGGTCACTGCGGTCGATCAGGCTATCCACATACAGGTACGCGCCGCCTGCCAGGGCTGCAAGTACCAGCAGTACGGCGAGCGCCGCGATACCGGCTCTGCGCCGGCCTGTCCGTTTGCCGCGCGCTCCGGCAGGCCGGGTTCCTGCTTGTCCCCCCGCACCGGCATGCGCTTTCGCGCCGCCGGGCCGCGCAGACGATGCGCGCGCTGTGCCGTGCTGCTTTTGCGCGTCCTGCTGTCCCGCGTGTTCTCCCGCCCCATGAGGGACCGGCTGCGAGCCCTGCGGCGCCGGGGCCGCTCCCTTTTTCGGGCGGGCGCGGGTGATGTCGATTTCACGGTTCTCCTGCGGTCTGCTCACTGGTCCTACCTCCGTAATACCGCGCGCGCAAATCCGCGTAGGCAAGGAGGGATTCCTCGTCCACGGGCTTGCCCCCGGCCTTGAGCCATGCAATGGAAAGGCCGAGCCCCTCGATGGCGGTGCGGTCCAGGTCCGCCAGCGCGTGGCGCCGCAGCTGCTCCGCCTCGGGATAGGTGCGCTCGTAGCTTGCCATGTCGGCAAGGTAGATGATTTTATCCAGCTTCGTCATGCCGGGCCTTCCGGTGGTATGGCAGCGGATGGCGGAGAGGATCTCCCCGTCGTCCACGCCGTACTGCGTCTGTGCAAGGATCGCTGCGGCCGCGCCGTGCCACACCGGGGCGGGGCGCTGGGCTGCATTACCAGCTATTATAGCATTTTCTGTAAATATCTGCAATAATCTGTCCCGCGGCAGCTCCTTTGCGATATCGTGCAGCAGCGCGGCCAGCGCTGCTTTCTTTTCGTCCGCGCCGTGGGCCTTCGCCAGCTTCACGGCCAGCTTGCGCACATTGCAGGTGTGCTCATACCGCTTTGGGGAAAGATTTTTCTTTGCAAGGCGTTTCGCCTCGTCCACGGAAATCAAAATCAGGTCGCCTCGATTCGCGCCCGCAGCGGCCCGGCCGAAGCGTGCGCTTCAAATGTCCTGCAGCCGGGCGCGTCAGGCCTCCCCGGCCGCGGGCGTATAAAGATGGTGCCGCGCAATGTACGCCGCCACGCTTTCGGGCACAAGGCCGTCCAACGGCCTGCCCTTTGCCGCCAGCGCGCGCACCTCGGTGGAGGACACGGGAAACACGGGCGCTTTGGCAAACAGCACCGTGCCGCCCTCGGCCGCAAGCCCGGCCGCGTATTCCCGCACCGGAGCCGCGTCCTCGCCCGTGCGCAGGTGCGCCACAAGAACGACGCGGCGCAGCAGCTCCCTGTACGCCGCCCAGTTGCGGAACCAGAGCAGCATATCGCTGCCCATGGGAAAATAAAGCTGTGCGCCGGGATACCGCGCGTTCATCTGCCGCACGGTATCAATGGTATAGCTTTTGCCGCCGCGCGCGATCTCCGTGGTATCCAGCACCAGCTCCGGAAACAGCGGGTGGAAGCACTCGCACATGGCGAGACGGTGGGCGGCGGATGTGCCGCCCGCGCGCTTATGGGGCGGCGTACCCGCCGGCTCCACCAGCACAAGGTCCGGCCGCACCGCTTCGATGGCCCCGGCCAGCAGAGTCATATGGCCGTTGTGGGGCGGGTCGAACGTGCCGCCGAACAGAATGATCTTCTGCGGTCCCATGGCTCACCCCTATCTTATTTCAGCAGATCGGCATATTTGCTTTCCTTTTGCTTCTGCTTGTACAGCACAAATTTGGAGCCGATGGCCTGTACGCAGTCGCTGCCCGTTCTCTCGGCCAGGATGGCGGCGGCTTCCTTTGCAGAATAGGCGCTGTTTTCCAGCACCTTCATTTTGATGAGCTCCCGCGCGGCGAGGCAGTCCGCCGTGCTTTTCACCAGAGCGTCGTCGATCTCGCCCTTGCCCACCTGGAACACGACGTCGAGGCCGTTGGCCTGTGCGCGCAGGATCGCGCGCTGTTTGCTTGTCAACATATACTTTATCCCTTTTCTGTATCAGATTTGCAGCGAACGGTTCACGGCTTGCCGCGCGCATGTTGGAAAAGCCCGGCGCGCCCGGCATTTGCGCGTCAGCCCTCCGCCTTGTCCGCCACCGTGATGCATGCGTTCCCGCACGTCATGCCGATGACGCTCCCATCCGCAAGGAAACGCGCCAGCTCTGCTTCCATGCGCTCCATGGCGCGTCCCCGGTGGCTGATGGCGTCTTTTTCCGCGGCCGAAAGCTCGGCGTAGGAGCGGCCCTGCGTGTTTTCCGCCGTTCCCCCGCCGCCCGGCACGCCCACCTCGTCCGGGATGAACAGCGGGTCGTACCCAAAGCCGTTCGTCCCTCTGCGCACAAAGCCCACGCGGCCCGGGCACACGCCCTCAAACACGGCGCAGCGCCCGCCGGGCAGGCACACGCAGATGCTGCTGACGAACCGCGCGGCCCGTTTTCCCTCGGGCACGCCCGCCAGTTCCTCCAGCAGTTTGTCGTTGTTGGCCTCGTCGTCGCCGTGGCGGCCGCAGTAGCGCGCGGAATACACGCCCGGCGCGCCGTCCAGCGCGTCCACGCACAGGCCGGAATCGTCCGCGATGGTGGCTGTGCCCGCAGCCTCGCAGATGGCCCGGGCCTTGATGCGCGCGTTTTCGGCAAACGTTGTGCCGTTCTCCTCGGGCTCCAGCGTCACGCCGGCCTCGCGCTGGCTCCGGACGGTGTGGCCCATGCGCTCCAGAATGCGGCGCATCTCGGCCATCTTTCCGGGATTGTTGGTCGCTGCAATGAATTCCATGCTCCGTCCTCCCTCATTCCTCGCGCAGGAACAGCGCGTCCACAAAGGCGTCCGGGTCGAATTCCATCAGGTCGTCCATGCCCTCGCCCACGCCCACAAAGCGCACGGGCAGGCCCAGCTTCGCCTTGATGCTGATGACCGCGCCGCCCTTGGCCGTGCCGTCCAGCTTCGTAAGCACGATGCCCGTGGCCCCGGCCGCGTCGATAAACTGGCTGGCCTGGCTGATGGCGTTCTGCCCCGTGATGGCGTCCAGAACCAGCAGCGTCTCCACGCTGGCGGTGCCGCATGCCTTGTGCACCACACGGCTGATTTTGGAAAGCTCGTCCATCAGATTTTTTTTGTTGTGCAGGCGGCCCGCGGTGTCGCAGATGACCATGTCGTACCCCCGGGCGGCGGCACTCTGCACCGCGTCGAAAAGAACGGCGGCGGGGTCCGCCCCTTCATTGTGCTTCACGACAGGCACGTCCGCGCGTTCGGCCCAAACGCACAGCTGCTCGGCGGCAGCGGCACGGAAGGTGTCGCCTGCGGCCAGCATCACGCGCTTGCCCTGCTGCTTGTACAGATGAGCCAGCTTTGCGATGGAGGTCGTTTTTCCCACGCCGTTGACGCCGATGACCAGCACCACCGCGGGCCTGCCGGAAAGCTGCATCTCCCCGTCGGCGCGCAGCATCTCGCGGATGATGCCCTTGAGGGCCTCCAGCGCGTCCGCGCCTGTCTTGAGGTGCTTGCGGCGCACCTCCTGGCGCAGCTCTTCCACCAGCCGCATGGCCACATCCGCGCCCGTATCCGCCAGGATGAGCTGCTCCTCCAGGTCGTCGTACAGCTCGTCGGTGATCTCGCCCGCATTCACAAGGCCCGCGATGGAGCCGAAGATGGAATCCCGCGTTTTGCGCAGTCCCTCGCCCAGTTTTTCAAAAAAGCCCAATCGTATCCACTCCGTTCATAAATATCCGCAAGGATTGCCCCGCTCCGTCAGGAAACAAGGCTCGCGTCCACATGCTCCAGGTCCAGCTTGAGCACCTTGGACACGCCGTCCTCCTGCATCGTCACACCGTACAGCACGTCGGCCTCTTCCATGGTGCCGCGGCGGTGGGTGATGACGATGAACTGTGTCTCGCTTGAAATGCGCCGCAGATACTGTGCAAAGCGCGTGACGTTCACGTCGTCCAGCGCGGCCTCGATCTCGTCCAGCACACAGAAGGGCGCGGGATTCACACCGAAAATGGCGAAATAAATGGAGATGGCCACCAGCGCCTGTTCGCCGCCCGACAGCGCCGACAGGTTGCGGATGATCTTGCCCGGAGGCGCCACCTCGATGCTGATGCCGCTGCCCAGCACATCGGCCTCGTCCTCCAGATACAGCCGCGCCGTGCCGCCGCCGAACAGCTCGGCAAAAATACGGCCGAAGTTGCGGTTGATGGCCGCAAAGCTCTCGCTGAACATGGCGCGCATCTCGTCCGAAAGGCCCGCGATGAGCTTTTGCAGCTCGGCCTTGCTGGTTTCCACATCGTCCACCTGGGCGCGCAGGAACTCGTACCGCTGGCTTACCTCGGCATATTCCTCGATGGCGCTCACGTTCACATTGCCCAGAGCCTTGATTTTGCCGCGCACCTCGGACACCTGGCGGCGCAGCTCGGCCCCGCTCTCAAACGGCACGCACAGCTCCTGCGCGGCGGAGAGCGTCAGCTCGTATTCTTCCCAGAGCTTTGCCACCGTCTGCTCGTACTCGGCGTCCTTCTGCTCCTTCTGCTCGGTCAGGCGGGCGATCTCACGTCCCAGCGCCTCGCGCTCGTCCGTGATCTTGCGCACCCGCGCCGTCTGCTGGGTGATGCCGCCTTCCTTTTCCATGCGGCGGCGCACCGCTCCGGCCTTGGCCTCTTCCCGCTTTTCGATCTCGTTCCGGCTGCCCGCAATGGCTGCGCGGATGGTCTCGATCTGCGCGGCGCGCTCGGCGTTCTGGGCCGTCAGCGTCTCGATGTTTGCGGCAAGCTGTCTTGCCCGCGCGTCGCTCTCATCCGTGCGGCTCTCCAGCTGGGCAATGGCCGCGCGGTGGCTCTCGATATCCTTTTGAGCGGCCAGCGCCTTCAATTTCAAGTCGGAAAGCTCGTCCGCAAGGCGCGTGCGCGTTTCCAGGAAGGTGTCGTCGCTGCCGGAGATGGCGCGCAGCTCCTCCTCCAGCGCGGCGCTGTCCCGTGTAAGCACCTCCATCTCGGCAGCGGCGTCCGCCCCCGCCTTTTCGCTCGCCGCGATCTGCGCGGCAAGCTGGGCGCGCTCGGCGGAAAGCATTTCCCCCGCGGCCCGCGCCTGGGACAGCGCGGCGGCGATGCGCCCGCTTTCCACCTCGCCGCGGATCTTGTCGCCCCCCGCGGTGATGGCCTCGCTCTCGGTGGCGGTCAGCTCGGCGGAAAGCGCGTCCACCTCAGCCTTCGCCCTGTCGGTTTTTTCCTCCGCGGCGTCCCGCTGCTTTTCCAGCGTCTCCACCTTTTTCTTCAGCTCGTCGATCTCCTGCTTGCGGCTGAACAGCCCGGCGGAGCGGGAAACGCTGCCGCCCGTGAACGAGCCGCCCGCGTTGACGACCTGGCCGTCCACCGTCACCACACGGTTGCGGTAATCCAGCGCGCGGGCCGTGCGCGACGCCTCGTTGATGTCGTCCACCACGACGATGCGTCCCAGCAGGCTGGAAACGATATTTGCATATTTTTCGTCATACGTCACAAGGCTGCTGGCCAGCACCGCGCCCTCGGGCAAACGGCCGTTGAAGCTGCCGGGCTTGACGGTGTCCAGCGGCAAAAATGTGGCGCGCCCCGCGCGCTCGTCCCGCAAAAAGGCCATGGCCGCCTTGGCCGCCGTCTCGTTTTCCACAACGATGTTCTGCAAAGCAAAGCCCAGCGCCGTTTCAATGGCCACCTCGTACCCCGGCTTGACGGAAAGGATGGTGGACACCGGCCCTGTGATCCCGCGCAGACGGCGGTTCGCCGCCGCCTTCATCACGGCCTTGACGCTGCTCTGGAAGCCGTCCATATTGCGCTCCAGATCCTTCAGCATGGCGATGCGCTGCCGGGCGGCCTCGATGGCGCGCAGGAGCTTCTGTTCGTTCTCGTCCGCCTGCGCCAGCGCGCCGCGGCGGCTTTCCACCTTGAGCGTCAGGCCGCCCTTGATGTTCTCAAGCCGTGTCAGCCGCTCCACCGCGTCCTGCAGAAAAGCGTCCGTCTCTGCCTTCTGCTCCTCCAGGTCCCGCGTCAGGGCGGCGTTGGCCGCGCCCTCGCTCTCGGCGGCGGCAAGGCGTTTTTTTGCCGCCTCAACCGACGACGCCGCGCCCGCGGCCGCGACCTTTAAATCCGTAATGCGCGCGGCCATGGCGTTCAGCCGGCCCGTTACCACGCCGCGCCGCTCGCCGGAAGCCGCGCTCCTGTTCTGCAGCTCCTCCAGCAGGGCTTCCAGCTCCCCCGTGCGCGCGGCGTATGCGGCCGCCTGCCGCTCGCAGGCGGCGATGCCCTCGCCGTGGCCCCGCACCTCGGCGGCGATGGCCTCGCGGCCCAGGCCGCTCTGGCCGATCTCCTCCTTCAGCGACGCAATGGTCGCATCGTTGTGGGCAATGTCGTTTTCAAGCACCGCGATGCGGGAATCCGCCCCGGCGATCTCCTCCGTTATGGCCCGTATTTCCGCGTTGCAGCGGTCGGCTTCGGTGATCAGATGCTCGATCTCCGCGCGGGTGCTCTCGGTCTCGGCGTCAATGGCCTCGATCTCCCGCCCGGCGCGGGCATAGTCCGCGCCCGCGATCTCAATTTTGCGCTGCTGCTCGCGCACCGTGTCCCGCGCTTTCTGCACGGTGTCCACCCAGAGCGTTACCTCCAGGCCCTTGCGGCGCTCGGCCAGCTCCAGATACTGCTTTGCCTTTTTGCTCTCCCGCTCCAGCGGGCCCACGCGCTCCTCCAGCTCGCCCAGGATATCCCGCAGGCGCACCAGATTTTCCTCGGCGGAGGCCAGGCGGCGCTCGGCCTCATTTTTGCGGTAGCGGTATTTGGCGATGCCGGACGCTTCCTCAAAAATTTCCCGGCGCTCGTTTGATTTCGCGCCCACGATCTCCGCGATGCGGCCCTGACCGATGACGGAATAGCCGTCGCGGCCCAGGCCCGTGTCCAGGAACAGCTCATAGATGTCCTTGAGGCGCACATTCTGCCCGTTTACAGAATATTCGCTGTCGCCGGAGCGGTAATACTTGCGGCCGATCGTCACCTCGTCGTTGTCCACGTCGATGCGCCTGTCGGTGTTGTCCACCACAAGGCTGACGCTGGCAAAGCCCATGGCACCGCGCTGCTGCGTGCCGCCGAAAATGACGTTCTCCATCTTGCCGCCGCCGCGCAGCTGCTTGGCGCTTGTCTCGCCCAGCACCCAGCGGATGGCGTCGGATATATTGCTTTTTCCGCTGCCGTTGGGGCCCACCACAGCGGTGATGCCTTTGCCGACGGTAATGCGCGTGCGGTCTGGAAAGGATTTAAAGCCCTGTATTTCAAGCGCCTTCAAAAACATGGAAAAACTCCTTACTTACGAGTATAGGGACATTTTGCCCGGCGCGGCAGGCCCCGCGTCAATACCCCATCAGGGCCAGGGCTTCCTTCGCCGCCTGCTGCTCGGCCAGCTTTTTGCTGTGCCCCTCGCCCTTGCCGATGCAGTTGGAATTGAGGTGCACCTCCACCACGAAATGCTTGTTGTGGTCCGGGCCGGATTCGTCGGTCACCACATAGCGCAGGCGCTCCTCCGGGTTCTGCTGCACGATCTCCTGCAGCTTTGTCTTGTAATCCTCTTCGGCGGCGGCGTCCGTGAGCGCGCCGGTGACAAACGGCAGGATGAACGCCCGCGCCGTTTCCATGCCGCCGTCCAGGTACAGCGCCGCGATGACCGCCTCGAACGCGTCGGACAAAATGCTCGGGCGGCAGCGTCCGCCGCCGCGCTCCTCGCCCCTGCCCAAACGCAGATAATCGCCCAGGGATATCTGCTTTGCAAATTCAAACAGCGCCGCCTCGCACACAAGGCTGGCGCGCATGCGCGTCAGTTCGCCCTCGGGCATGTTCTTGTGCGTGAACAGGTATTCGGCCACCACGATGGACAACACCGAGTCGCCCAGAAATTCCAGCCGTTCATTGTGGCGCACACCGTGCTTCGCCTCGTTGGCGTAGGAGGTATGCGTCAGCGCCGTCACCAGCAGCGCCGGGTTCTTAAAATGATGATGAAGAGCCTCTTCCAGCTCGTGTGTCTCGCGCATCGTTCCAGATCCTTCCTTTGTTGCGGATGGCGGCCGTCCCGCCGGGGCTGTTTTGCGAAAGCTCGCCGCGCGCCTTTCCGGCGGCCGTTACGCCCCGGCTTCCTCTGTCTGGGCCACGGCGGCCAGCTTTTCGCGCATGCTCTCCACCGCGCCGCTTTCCACGCACAGCTTTGCCTGCCGGACGGCGTTTTTGAACGCCTTTGCATTGGACGAGCCGTGGGCCTTGATGACGGGCTTCGTCACGCCCATCATCAGCGCGCCGCCGTGTTCGTCGGCGTCCAGCTTTTTCTTAAAATCCTTCATGCCGCCCTTTACCATCAGATAAGCCAGCTTGCTTTTCAGGTCCGCCATGAACACGTTTTTGATCTCGCCCACCAGCATCTTGGCCACGCCCTCGGTGAGCTTCAAAATCACATTGCCCGTAAAGCCGTCGCACACAACAACGTCCACATTGCCCTGGGGCACGTCCTTGGGCTCAACATTGCCGGCAAAACGGATGTTTTTATTATACTTCAAAAGCCGGTGCGCCTCAACATAGGCCGGGGTGCCCTTTGTCTCCTCCGCACCGTTGTTCACAAGGCCCACGCTGGGGTTTGCGCGGCCCATCACTTTCTCCATGTACACGCTGCCCATCGTGGCAAAGGCGCTGAGCATCTCGGGCCGGCATTCCACATTTGCGCCGGAGTCCAGCAGCAGATAGGGCTGCTTCGCGCCCGGAATGACGGTGCCGATGGCCGGGCGCTTCACGCCCCTGAGCCGCTTGACGATGAGCGTTGCTCCCGCCAGCAGCGCGCCCGTGGAGCCTGCCGAAACGAAGGCGTCGCCCTCGCCGGCGGCCAGCATGCGCAGGCCCACCACCATGGACGAATCCTTTTTGCCGCGGATGGCCGCCGTAGGCTCGTCGCACATCTCAATGGTCTCGGAGGCGTCGGCCACGGTAATGCCCGCCATATCGATGCCGTTCTCCCGCGCGCAGGCCTCGATGTCCCGCCTGCGCCCCACGGCCGTGATCTGCACGCCGTATTCCCGCACGGCCGCGGCCGCGCCCAGCAGAATTTCCTTTGGGGCGTTGTCGCCGCCCATCGCGTCGATGATGATGTTCATAACGTTCCCTCCCGATTGACTCTCATGATTTTTTGCGCTCTGCTCAATAATCAAAGTATAAGGGAGCGCGTATTGGTGCGAAAGCAACCGCTTTGTTTTGCGTTCAGCCCAGATACCGCTCCATGGCGGCCACGGCCCGCTGCGCGACGGCAAGATACCGCTGGCGTTTGTCACGGATGCGCGTTTCAGGCGCGGGCAGAAGGCCCATGTTCGCGCCCATAGGCTGAAAATCCTTCGTGGGCGTTGTGATATAACGCAGCAGCGCGCCGCACATCGTGTCCGCCGGCGGCGGCGTGAACGCGCGGCCGGACAGCCGCGCTTCCATGCTTCGGGCCGCAAGCAGGCCGCAGGCCGCGCTTTCCATATAGCCCTCAAAGCCCGTGATCTGCCCGGCAAAAAACACGTTGGGGCACGCCTTCAGCGAAAGATCGGTTCCCAGCAGCGCCGGGCTGTTTAAAAACGTGTTGCGGTGCATCACGCCGTAGCGCACGAACTCGGCGTGCTCCAGCCCGGGGATCATGCGGAACACACGCTGCTGCTCGCCGAATTTGAGGTTTGTCTGGAAACCCACCAGATTGTACATACTGCAGGCCGCGTCCTCGGCCCGAAGCTGCACGTTCGCCCAGGGGCGGCGGCCCGTTTTGGGGTCCGTCAGGCCCACGGGGCGCAGCGGGCCGTAGCGCATGGTGTCGGCGCCGCGCTTTGCCATCACCTCGATGGGCATGCAGCCCTCGTACACGGAAGGCTCGCCGTCAAAATCGTGCAGGGGCGCGCGTTCCGCTCCCGCCAGCGCGGCATGGAAGGCCTCGTAGCCCGCTTTGTCGAACGGGCAGTTGAGGTAATCCGCCGTGCCTCGCCCGTAGCGCGACGCCGCGAACACCCTGTCCCGGTCGATGCTGTCCGCCGTGACGATGGGCGCGGCGGCGTCGTAAAACGAGAGCGCGCCCCGCCCCGTCAGGCGGGCGATGTCCTGCGCCAGCGCGCCCTCGGTGAGCGGCCCGGTGGCCGTCAGCACCAGCGTGTCCGGCTCGGCTTCGCCCACGGCCTGCGCCTCGCCCGTGCGCAGCGTGATATTGGGGTTTCCCTTCACAAGCGCCGTCACGCCGGCGGCAAAGGCCTCGCGGTCCACAGCCAGCGCGCCGCCCGCCGCCACGCGGCAGCCCTCGGCCACGGGCAGCAGTGCGCTGCCCAGCAGTTTCATTTCCGCCTTCAGCAGGCCGGAGGCGGAATCCAGCCGGTCGGCCTTGAGGGAATTGGAGCACACAAGCTCCGCGAAATCCGCGTTTTTATGCGCGGGGGAAAATTTATGCGGCTTTTGCTCCCACAGTTCCACGGCGTAGCCGCGGCCCGCGAGATACAGCGCGGCCTCGCATCCCGCGAGGCCCGCGCCCAGGACCCGGATGTGCATGCTCTTACTCCTTTTTTTCGGCACCCAGCGCACGGGAGTAACCGCAGCCCTCTTTTTCGCACAGCAGGATACCGTTCTTTCCGCCCTTTTTGAACAGGGTGGAACCGCACTCCGGGCATTTTTCGGTGGTGGGCTCGTTCCATGTCATAAAGTCGCAGGTGGGGTTTTTCTCGCAGCCGTAGTACACACGGCCCTTTTTGGAATGGCGCACCAGCATGCGGCTGCCGCACTTGGGGCACAGGCCGCCGGTGTCCTTCACAAGGCGCTTGGTGTTTTTGCATTCGGGGAAGCCCGGGCAGGCCAGGAATTTGCCGTAGCGTCCGCTTTTGATGACCATTTTCCGGCCGCACAGCTCGCAGACCTCGTCTGTTTCCTCATCGGGCACCTTAATCCTTTTGCCCTCCATCTTTACTTCGGCTTCCTTGAGCGTTTTGTCGAAATCGGTGTAAAAATCGTCGATGACCTCGTGCCAGTCCGTCTTGCCGTTTTCAATGGTGTCCAGCTCCTCCTCCATATGGGCGGAGAACTTCACGTCCACGATGTTGGGGAACTGCTCCAGCATCAGCTCGTTGATCACGCGGCCCAGCGTGGTGGGCGCCAGCTTTTTCTGGTCCCGCTCCACATAATCGCGGTCGATGATGGTGGTGATGATGGGCGCATAGGTGGACGGACGGCCGATGCCGTTTTCCTCCAGCGCCTTGATGAGCGTCGCCTCGGTGTAGCGCGCGGGCGGCTGGGTGAACTTCTGCTCGGGCTTCAGCTCCCGCAGCTTCAGCACCATGCCCTCCTCCAGCGGCGGCAGCGCGGTCTCTTTCTTCTCTTTCTCGTCGGTGGCTTCCTCGTACAGCGTGGTAAAGCCGTCGAACGTCACCACATAGCCGCTGGCACGGAACAGGTAGCCCGCCGCGGTGATGTCGGCAGAGACGGTGTCCTGCTGGCAGTCGCTCATCTGGCTTGCGATAAAGCGGCTCCAGATCAGGCGGTAGAGCTTAGCCGGGTCGCCCGAAACGCTCTTTTCCACCTCGGCGGGCGTCAGAGCGGGGTTTGTGGGCCGCACCGCCTCGTGGGCGTCCTGCGCGGCCGTGGCGCTTTTGCTTTTGTAGGTGCGCTTCTGGGGACACACATATTCCGGGCCGTAGGTCTCGGTGATGAACTCCTTGGCCGCGGCCTGCGCCTCGTCCGCAATGCGCAGGCTGTCGGTACGCATGTAGGTGATCAGGCCCATGGTGCCCTGCCCTGCAATATCCACGCCCTCGTACAGCGTCTGGGCCGCTCGCATGGTGCGCGTTGCCGTAAAGCCCAGCCGGCGGCTGGCCTCCTGCTGCATGGTGGAGGTGATAAACGGGGGCGCGGGCACCTTTTTCCGCTTGCCCTTGCTGATGGAGGCCACGGTATAAGCCGCGCCGTCCAGGGCCTTGACGATCTCGGCGCTCTGCCCGGCGCTCGTCACGGCCAGCTTCCTGCCGCCCGCCAGCGCCGTGAGGCGCGCGGTGAATTTTTTTGTGGAGGACGGGGGGCTGAGCAGCGCGTCGATGTTCCAGTATTCCTCGGGCTTGAACGCCTCAATCTCCTTTTCCCTGTCCACGATCAGGCGCACGGCCACGCTCTGCACACGCCCCGCGGAAAGCCCCCGGCGCACCTTTTTCCACAAAAAGGGCGAGAGCTTGTAGCCCACCAGGCGGTCCAGCACACGGCGGGCCTGCTGGGCGTTGAACAGGTCCATATCAATGGCGCGCGGCGCGGCCATGCCCTGCGTCACGCCCTTTTTGGTGATCTCGCCGAAGGTGACGCGGTTTTCCGCCGCAGTGTCCAGGCCCAGCAGATTGGCCAGATGCCAGCTGATGGCCTCGCCCTCACGGTCCGGGTCGGTGGCGAGGAACACTTCGTCGCTCTCCTTGGCCAGGCTCTTAAGCTCCTTGATGATTTTTTCCTTACCCTTGATGTTGATATACTGAGGCGCGTAGCCGTGCTCGACGTCAATGCCAAGCTGGCTCTGGGGCAGGTCGCGGATGTGGCCCATGGAGGCCGTCACCTCATATCCGCCGCCCAGGTATTTGCGGATGGTCTTGGCTTTCGCCGGGGATTCTACGATCACGAGTTTTGACATTGTGTTACCGTCCTTTTCCGGGATTTGGCCGAGTCCGGCAGACAGCCGGGGCAGCTTCCGCCGCGGGAGCAGCCGTCCCGCGGACATGCTTTTGGGCGCCGCCGGGGCGCTCCGAATACGGCCGGGCGCCCTCCGGCGCCCCTTGCGGGCCTCCCTTGCGCGGCCCGCGGCTCTTTCTATTATGCGATAATAAGAGAAAAAAAACAATCCAAATCTATGCGGCCGCCCCGAGGGGCATGCCCTTCAAACAGCACAGGGCCGTCATTTTCTATTTCAGCTGGAACTGCCGGCCCGCAAGCTGCCGGGAAAAGCCCGCAAGCTCCAGCTCCGTCAAAGCCGCCATCGCCTTGGGCGGCGGCAGGCCCGTCTTTGCGCACAGCGCGTCCAGCGGCAGCGGCGCCGCGGCGCTCATCGCGTCCCGCATCCTCTGTGCGTCCAGGCTCAGCGGCGCGCCGTCCGGCTTTGCTTTTTCCGGCTGCTCCGGCCGGGCCAGACCATACCACAAAAGGATATCCGCGCCCGATACAGCGGGCACCGCGCCCTCGCGCAGAAGCTGGTTCGTGCCCTCGCACAGCGGCGAAAAAATGCTGCCCGGCACGCTGAAAACGTCCCTCCCGGCGGCCAGCGCCGCGGCCACGGTGTTCATGGTGCCCGAACGGCGGCGCGCTTCGGCCACGCACAGCCCGCGGGACAGCCCCGCAATGAGCCGGTTGCGCTGCAGAAAATAACCGCGCTGCGGCGGGGTGCCCGGCGGATACTCGCTGAGCACCAGGCCCTGCCGCTCGATGACGCCTTTAAGCGTGCGGTTGGCGGCGGGATAGCACTGATCATGCCCGAAGGCGATGCACGCCACCGTGGGCGCGCCCGCCTGGACGGCCGCCTTATGGCTCTCGCTGTCAAGCCCTGTGGCAAGGCCGGAGACAAGCGCTACGCCCGCCCGGGCCAATTCGCCCGCGATGGACGCCGTCGCCTCCACGCCGTAGGCGGAGGGGCGCCGCGTTCCCACAATGGCAAATGTAAAGCAGCGGTTGGGAATGCCCGCGTCGCCCCGGTAATACAGCACGGGCGGCGGTGCAGACACTGCGCGCAGCAGATCCGGATAATCTTCGTCGGCCCACGTCAGTACGTTCACGCCATGCCGGGCGCAGTCGTCCAGACGGGCGGTATAATCCTCCGGCCGCGCGGCCCGCAGCGCGGCCAGCTGCGCCGGCGTGAAAACCATGGAGAGGTCTTCCTTCCAGCACGCCTGTGCCAGCGCACGCGCGTCCGGAAACATGCTCAGCGCCATGCCGCTGTTCGGCGCGCCGGGGCCAAGCGCCGCGGCCATCCAAAGCCACGCGGCCTTTTCCTCCAGCGCCTGTGCGCGTGCACCGCCCATCGCTACACCTCCCTGAAATGCCACAGCAGCACGCCGCCCGCGACGGCGGCGTTCAGCGATTCTACGCCCGCCGCCATGGGGATGCGCACGGCTTTGTCGGCCGCGGCCACGGTCTCGGGCAGAAGGCCGTTGCCTTCGTTGCCGATGAGCAGCGCCGCCCCGGGCAGGCGCTGCGTGTCCACGCGCTCCAGCGGGACGGAATTCTGCAGGGCCGCCGCAAAGCTTGGGATACCGCACGCCCTGAACGCGGCCAGCGCCTGCCCGGTTTCATCTGCAAAAATGACGTCCACCTTGGCCAGCGTACCCATGGAGGCCCGCGCCGCCTTGGGGGAGAATGGGTCGGCGCAATTGCCGCACAGCACCGCGCCCGCGAAGCCGAACGCCGCCGCGCTGCGCAGCAGCGCCCCCACATTGGCGGGGTCCTGTATGTGCTCCAGGCACACATAGCGCCCGCCGCCGCGCACCGCCGCCAGCGTTTTTGTCCGGCGGGGAAACACGCAGAACAGTCCCTGCGGGGCCTTTGTGTCCGAGAGCTTTGCCGCCACGGCGTCGCTCACCAGAAAATGCCTGCCGCCCAGGGCGGCAAGCTCCGGGTGCGCGTCCAGCAGCTTTTGGGTGCAGTAGACCTCCTCCGGCGGCAGACGCTGGGCGAGGTCCGTGCACAGGCGCAGCCCCTCGGCAAGAAAGCGCCCCTCGGCCGCGCGCCGCGCGCCGCTGTCCCGCAGCTTGCAGGCGCGCTTCACACGCTCGTTGTCGCGGCTGGCGATCACTTCCGTCATGGCGCACACCCTCCTTTTTTAATATCCCCGCCTCAGGCGTGTTGACGCAAGAAAACACGCCTGAGGCGGACCGTTTTGGGGCCTGCAAAGCGTTTTTTCACACAGGCCAAAATACAAAGCGACGCCCGTGCACGTTGTGCCCGGGCGTATCGCTGTGCTTATTTCGCGGCGTTCTTCGCGGTTTCGACAAGGGCGGAGAAGCTCTTCGGATCATGGATGGCCATTTCGGAGAGCATTTTGCGGTTCAGCTCAATGCCGCTCTTCTTCAGGCCGTTCATGAAGGTGGAATAGTTGACGCCCTCGGCGCGGCAGGCCGCGTTGATGCGGGTGATCCACAGGCTGCGGAAATCGCGCTTTTTCTGTTTGCGGCCCACAAAAGCATAGTTGCCGCTCTTCATGACCTGCTCTTTGGCCATTTTAAAATGCTTGGATTTGCTGCCCCAGTATCCCTTCGCCAGCTTCAGGGTCTTTTTTCTTCTTTTGCGCGTCATCATAGCGCCTTTGATACGTGCCATATTTCACAATCTCCTTTAAATGTAAGCTGTTTGATAATCGGTTGCCAAGCCCCTGACAGCTTAGGCGTACGGCAGCATGCGTTTGATTACGGCCGTATTCGTCTTGTCGGCATAGGAAGCCTTGCGGTAGGCGCGTTTCAGCTTGCGGGTCTTGCCATGGCCGTTCAGCAAATGGCTGCGGAACGCATGGCCGCGCTTCACCTTGCCGTTTTTCGTCAGCTTAAAGCGTTTTTTCGCACCGGAATGTGTTTTGATCTTGGGCATTTTATAGTTCCTCCTTAATTTTGCTTCGCGGGAGCGGGGGCAAGGAACATCTGCATGCTCCGGCCCTCCAGTTTGGGCTGCTTTTCCACAACGGCTTCCGGCAGGGCTGCGGCGAACTTCTTCTGAACCTCAAGGCCCAGGTCCGTATGCGCCATCTCACGGCCGCGGAAACGAATGGACACCTTCACCTTATCGCCCTTGGACAAAAACTTCTTCGCCTGGCCGACCTTGGTGTTGAAGTCGTTCGTGTCGATGTTGAGGGAAAGGCGGATCTCCTTGATGTCGACGATCTTCTGGTTTTTCTTCGCTTCCTTGTCGCGTTTCTGCATCTCGAAGCGGTACTTCCCGTAATCCAGGAATTTGCACACGGGCGGCTGCGCCTGCGGTGCGATCTTCACGAGGTCCAGATTTTTTTCTTCCGCTTTTGCAAGCGCGTCGCGCGTGGACATGATGCCGAGCTGGCTGCCGTCCGCGTCGATGACACGCACCTCTCTGTCGCGAATGCCTTCATTGATTTCCATTTCTTTTTTGCCGCTAATCGTAAAGCACCTCCAAATGTTTCGGTTGCGGCGGGGGCTGCCCGCCTGTGAAAAAAAGTACGGCTTACGTGGAAGTAAGCCGCACTGCACAAACAAACTCGCGCGCCCAGCGGCGCGTTCCTTCGTATGGACCCGGCGCCCTTTGGCGCGCAAGGTGAGCGCGGCGTCCGCCACAGCTACTTTATTTACCTGTATAGTATAACGCCCCGCTGCGCACAAGTCAAGGGGCAAATTTGCTTTTCCGCCGATTCTCTGCGGCGGGCGCATACGCCGCAGA
>OGXN01001917.1_pt1 | contig 17489 bp, 8 predicted proteins | sample 1576281 | NCBI WGS metagenome assembly OGXN01 (sample SAMEA3541494, study PRJEB24748) | human gut metagenome | biome: human gut; feature: human-associated habitat; material: faeces | place: China | collected 2012
GCATCTCCGCCGTTTTTCTGCGGCGGATGGGGTCCGGGTCGGCCACGCCGACGATTTTGAATTTCTCCGGGTTCTGCAGGGCGTACAAGCTGTACAGAAGCGCACGATGCCCCGCGCCAACGATGATCGCTGTGATTTGTTTTGCCATTACGGACAGATCCTTTCCTGATTGATGTGATGAAAAATAAAGAGGGCAGAGCGGAACCGAACGCCGCCCGTATACAAATCCAGCATAGCGCCGCCGCCGCCGGGCAGTCAAGGGAGAAAAGCCTGAAATTGTTTTCCGGACCCTGACGGAAGGAAGAAAAATCAAATCTTTGTATAAAATGTATGTGAATCATGCTTGATTTTTGGGATAAAAATTGGGCAAAACACACAAAAAGCTATTGATTTTGGAGTTTCTGCCGTGGTATCCTCGTAAGCAGTTGGCTGCTCCGCCATCCGGCGGGCATGCGGCTGCAGGCAGGAGGCGTACAGCGTACGGGTAAGCCGTCCGGCCTGAAAAGAGTACCCTATACCGTGTTTTCATTACATATGGAGGAAAGCAACATGAAAAAGATGAAACGCATTATCAGTGCAGCCCTCACCCTGGCGCTGGCTGCCGGGATGCTTGCAGGCTGCGCCGGCTCTTCGTCCGGAACACCTGCGGCTTCGTCCGCCGGCGGCGCCTCCGCCGGCTCGTCTTCCGCGGAGCGCGAACGCATCACAGTCCGCGTATTCCGCAGCAAGGCCTCCCATGAGGTGGCCATGGACCAGATGGACGTATTCAAGGTGATGGGTGAGATGTTCAACATCGACTTTGAATTTGACAATCCCCCGCAGGAAAATTACACCGAACGCCTGAACCTTGTGATGATGGAAACGGAACTGCCCGACGTCATCATGGAGATCCCGGTGACGGATGTGCTGAAATACGGCGAAACGGGCGTGATCCTGCCGCTGAACGATTACATTGAAAACAGCATGCCGAACCTGAAAGCGGAAATGGACAAGCGCGACGGCGTGGAGAAAGCCCTCACCTACTCTGACGGCAACATTTACTATCTTCCCATGCTGGATGAGACGCCCTCGGGCAACATCCCGTATATCGTCCGCACCGACTGGCTGGACCAGCTTGGACTGGAACGCCCCGTAACCATCGAGGACTGGGAAAACTACTGGTCGCTCGTCAAGACCACCGACCTGAACGGCAACGGAAAAAATGATGAGATCCCCTTCAGCGCCTATGAAATTGAGCGTCTGCGCAATTTCTGCACGGCCTGGGGCGTACTGGACGATTTCTACACCGACCCCACCGACGGCGGCAAGGTGCACTACGGCCCCATCGAGGACAAATACAAGGAAGCCCTGGTTTGGATGAACGACATGTGGAACAAAGGCTACATTGACCAGGAGATCATCACCACAGATTACTCGGCCTTCAGCGCGAAGCTGGCGCAGAACATCGTCGGCTCCTTCGCGGGCCCGCTCGGCGGCATGCTGGCCGCCCAGAACGCCACGATGGCGGAATCCGTGCCCGGCTTCCACGTCGCCGCCACCGAGCCGCCGAAAGGCGAGGCCGGCGTACAGATCCACACCAACATCGACCTTGTCCCCCGCGCCGTTGTGGGCGCCACCATCACCTCCACCTGCAAAAATGTAGACCGCGTTGTGGAATGGCTGGACTATATGTACAGCGCCGAGGGCCAGATGCTGCTGAACATGGGCATTGAGGGCACGCATTACACCATGCAGGACGGCGAACCCATCTTTACCGATTATATCCTGAACAACCCGGACGGTCTTTCCCCGAAACAGGCGGTGGGGACGTTCACCATCGCGCAGGGAACCATGCCCTCTGTGCTGTGCTTCAGCGAGACCAGCCAGCTGGACGATGCTGCCGTGCTGGAGGCCAAGGAGAACTGCATCATCCCGTTCCTGGAGGAATCCAACAAATATGTGATTCCCGGCACGCTTTCGTTCTCATCTGAGAAAGACGCCGAGCGCCGTGCCGCCATGGCGGATATCGAGACCTATGTGGACGAGATGGTCATGAAATTCATCACCGGCCGCGAACCCATCGAAAATTGGGATACCTATGTGGCAAAAGTGAAGGAAATGGGCATTGAGAACGTCATTGGCATCTACCAGGAAGCCCTGGACGCCTGGAACAGCTGAAACAGAACCGGGAAGCCCGCCGCGCGCCTGATGTCCGGGTGCGCGGCGTTCTCCGGCGAACACCGTATGACGGGCGGCGGGCCTGCGAGCCCCGGCCCTATTTTGGAAGGAGGACACATTTATGAAAACCGCCGTGGCCTCCAGACAGGCGAGACCCTCCCGCACCGATAAAAACGGCAGACTGAGCCATGCGGGCAAGAAGATCTGGCGCAGCAGGTATTTGTATCTGCTGCTGCTGCCCACGTTTGTCTGGTATATCGTTTTCATGTATGCGCCGCTGTACGGCGCTCAGATCGCGTTTCGTGATTTCATGCCCGCCCTCGGCATCACCGGAGGGAAATGGGTAGGCTTCAAATACTTTATCCAGTTCTTCAAATCGGAATATTTTGTACGCTTGATGAAGAACACGCTGGGCATCAGCGTGTATTCCATCGTGGTGGGCTTCCCCATTCCGGTCATCCTTGCACTGCTGATGAACGAGGTGCGCAGCAAGTATTTCAAAAAAGGCGTACAGACCATCGTCTATATGCCGCATTTCATTTCCGCCGTCGTTGTGGTGAGCCTCATCAATGCAATGCTGTCGCCCAGCAACGGCCTGTTCAACCAGATCATCCAAATGTTCGGCGGGGATCCCGTCCATTTCATGGCCGAGCCGAAATACTTTAAGACGGTGTATGTGCTTTCGGATATCTGGCAGACAGCGGGCTACGGCTCTATCGTCTATCTGGCCGCGCTCACCAGCATCGACCCCTCGCTGTATGAGGCGGCGACGGTGGACGGCGCGTCCAAATGGAAAAAGCTGCTGCACATCACCCTGCCCTGCATCCTGCCAACGATCATGACGATGCTCATCCTGCGTATGGGCAGCATCTTCACCGTGGGCTACGAGAAGATCATGCTGATGTATAACCCCGCCACGTATGAGACGGCGGACGTCATTTCCACCTATGTATACCGGCGCGCGTTCGAGGGCGGCGAATACAGCTTCTCGGCGGCGGTGGGCCTGTTCAACTCCGTCATCAACTTCATCGTCATCATCGTGTTCAATAAGATCAGCAAACGGGTAAGCGAGGTGAGCCTCTGGTAATGGAACGGACAAAACAAAGGACAAAAATCAAAGAGAGTACGGGGGAGCGCATTTTTACCGGAGTGATCTATGCGATCCTGATCCTGTTCTGCGCTATTATCGTTTTCCCCCTGCTGCATATCGTCAGCGGTTCTTTCAGCGACCCCATGTCCCTGCTGCGCGGCGAGGTATCGTTTTGGCCCAAGGGCTTTACGTTTTCCATGTACGAAAAGGTATTCAAGGACGCCAGCATCTGGCAGGGCTATGGAAATACCATTGTATATACCGTGCTGGGCACCTGTATCAGCGTGGTGCTCACCGCCTTTGCGGCGTATCCGCTTTCCCGCAAGGATTTTTACGGCCGCAATCTGTTCATGGGTGTGTTCGTGTTCACGATGTTTTTCACCGGCGGCATGATCCCCACGTTTCTCATCGTACAGCGGCTGCACCTGCTCAATACGATGTGGGCGCTGATTCTGCCAACGGCTGTCAGCACGTACAATCTCATCATCATGCGCACGTTTTTTGAATCCACCATTCCCTTCGAGCTGGTGGAATCCGCCTCGCTGGACGGCTGCAACGACCTTGTCATCTTTTTCCGCATCGTGCTGCCGCTTTCCGGCCCCATTCTTGCGGTCATGGTGCTGTTCTACGGTGTGGCGCAGTGGAACTCCTGGTTTCCGGCGCTGTTGTACATCAGCGACCGCGGCCTGTATCCCCTGCAGATGGTGCTGCGTGAAGTACTCATCCAGAGCGACATCAGCAATATGGCGGGTTCCTCGGGTGATGTGGAGATCATCGGCGACGGCCTGAAATATGCCACTATGGTGGTGGCTACGCTGCCCATCATGTGCCTGTATCCGTTCCTGCAGAAATACTTTGTAAAGGGCGTCATGATCGGCGCTGTCAAGGGATAAGCGCGCAGGCGTTTTTTCGAAAAGCCGGGCGCGCAGGCGCCTGAGCGGCGCGCCCGCCGGAGCTCCGGCAGATGGGCGCGCCGCTTTTTTGCCATTTGGGAGGGAACAGAATGAAAACAGAATATCAGACCCACGATCTTTCTCTGCCCGCGTGGGGGCCGTATACAAAGCAGTACAGCGGTATTTCCCATATCCCGGCCGCAAACGACGGCGTCCGGTTTGACCTTGCCGTATTTCCCGGGCTGTACCGCCGCCGTGTGGATGTGCCCAACGTACGGTTTGAAAGCGGATATCACGTGTGGAAGGCCGCGCCGGACCTTTCCTGCTATACGCTGCGGCACGAGCTGGAATGGAAAGATCGCGTATACGCGGACGTTTCGTTCGCGCCGCTGGGCGAAAACGCCCGTCTGATCCGTGTGGAATGCTGCAACGGGACAGACACGCCGCAGAATCTTGTGCTGCATTATATGGCCAGCGCGCATGACCCCGTGCCCTCTTACCGCAGGTTTGCGCTGACGGGCGCGGAAGTGCGCCTGCCGGAGCACGCGGCTTTTGTGCTGGCCAAAGACTATGACGACCTGCGCTTTGCCGTGCCGCGTCCCACGGACGGGCTGGGATGGGACGGCATGCGCCGCGCCGAGGAGCCGGTGGAGGGCTTTGCGGGCGGATACGGCGTGGGGCTTGGATTCGGCTGTGCGGCCGGGTACGGGCCGTTCGGCCAGCCGCTGCCAAGCGGCGCGGGAGACGCTGTAACCTATACGTTCACGCTGGAGCAGCCGCTGCAGAGGCCCTGTCTGTGTGTGCGCTATATCAACGCAGACAGCGCAGCCTCGGGATATAGGCTTTCCTCGGGTGATGTGCTGGAGCTGCCGCCCGCACCGCAGCCGGAGGTAGCGCGCATTTGTCTGTCCCGGCCGCTGGCGGCAGGCGCGCACACGCTGACGCTGACGGCCGCAGGCACAGGCGGCGCCAAGCTGGATTGTTTTGCGCTGTGCGAAGCGGCGGACAGCGGAGCGTTCTGCGTCACGCCGCGGGGGAGCGGCGCATGTCCGGAAATGGAATTGTACGAAAAAGAGGGCTTCCTCACCCTGAAATATCCCCACATCCGCGAGTGCTATGGCGTATTGTGGGACTATGAAAGCGTGCAGGTTCGGCAGATCGAAAACAGCGAGCTGGATGTTTTTCTGCGCGAAACGGTACACGACCATGTTTCCTCCACGCTGCACGGAGATGGAAAAGGACATTTCACCAACGTGTTTCTGCGCCCCATCCCGCTGGCGGCGGGACAGTCGAAACGGGTCTACGGCGCTGTCTGCAGCGCGGGCACGCCGGAGGAAGCGGCTGCGCTGTGCCGGGAGCTGCGGGCGCGGCGCGAGAGCTTTGAGGCTGTGTGGCAGGCCGCATCACCGGCGCTGGAGCCGGCGCCCATGCTGCCTGCGGGCGAGCCCTTTGCCCTCGGCGGGCAGCTGATGCGGGCGGTGCTGTGCACCAATGTGGTATATCCCGTTTATACCCGGGGACAGTACATCCGCCACAATACCCCCGGACGCTGGTGGGACAGCCTGTACACCTGGGATTCGGGCTTCATCGGCATGGGGCTTGCACAGTTTTCCGCCCGGCGCGGGTTCGACTGTCTGAACGCCTACCTCACGCCGCCGGGCGACGACGAGGCCGCGTTCATCCACCACGGCTCGCTGGTGCCTGCGCAGTTTTACCTGTTTGCCGAGCTGCTGAACAGAACGCAGAGCCGGGCACTGGCCGAATATTGTTACCCGCGCCTGATGCAATACTATGCATTTTTTACCGGGCAGGCGGGAGGCTCCACCACGGCGGACCTGCAAAGCGGCCTGCTGCGCCCGTGGGACTACTTCTACAATTCCGGCGGCTGGGACGATTATCCGCCCCAAAAGGCCGTCCATGAGCAGCGGCTGGAAAAGCGCTGCACGCCTGTGGTCACAACAGCGCACGCGGTACGGTGCGCCCGCATCCTGGCCTATACTGCGCACCTGCTCGCCCACGGGGAGGACGCAGACCGGCTGGAAAAGGATGCGGAGCGTTTCACCCGGGCGCTTCAGGAGCACGCGTGGGACGAGGGCGCCGGATACTTCGGGTATGTGCTGCACGATGAACAGGGAAGGGCTGCCGGCTTTTTGCGGGACGCTTCCGGCGTGAACCATAACATGGGGCTGGGCGGCGCATCACCTCTGTTTGCCGGCGCGTGCACTGCGGAGCAGGCCGAAGGCCTGTGGGAAAAGCTGGCGAGCGAAGAGCATTTGTGGAGCGCCTGCGGCCTTTCCACAGTGGACCGGTCCGCCCCCTATTACCGCAGGGACGGATACTGGAACGGCGCGGTGTGGATGCCATACCAGTGGATGTTCTTCAAAGCGGCGCTGGATGCGGGCAAAACCGGCTTCGCATTCCGTATCGCGGATACGGCCCTGCGGCTGTGGCAGGATGAATGCGCGGCGTCCTACCATTGCTTCGAGCATTTTATGATCGAGAGCCGCCGGGGCGCGGGCTGGCACCAGTTTGGCGGCCTTTCCGCGCCCGTGGCACAGTGGTTTGCGGCCTACTACGTACCCGGAACGCTTACAACCGGCTTCGACGTCTTTGTACAGTGCGCGCGTTGGCTGCCCGGAAACGCGGGGCTGGAGGCAGAGCTTTACTGCACGCGGCCCGGGCGCGCCGCGGTGCTGGCGGCGCTTGCGCCGGGCGGGATGCGCGTTTCCTGCCGCGCGGCCGCGGAGGTGTCGCAGCGCCACGCAGGCCTGTGGGAGATTGTGCTGGATGTAGGGCAGCCGGGCTCAATAACGCTCCGCCTTCTGCCGGAAGAGAACGGCGCGGAATGATGCGCATGGAATGGAGGGACTGCCGCCTCACGGCAGAAGGCATGCGGGTTGTGCTGGAAAATGCCGCGCTGCGCACAGAATGGAGGCTTGGCCCGGAGGGGCTGGCCCTGGCCTGCGTGGAAAACCGCTTTACGGGCTTTTGTTGGCAGAGCGCGGACGGTGCGGGACTGGCTCCGGCCTGCATGGCCCCGCCGGACGGGGAACCGGAATGGGAGGCCCGGCCGCAGGCGGCAGGCCTGTGTGCTGAGCACTGGTCCGTGCGCTGCACCTGGAGGCAGGGCGCGCACAGTGTGAGCCGGTGTTTTTTGCTGTATCCGCAAACGCCGTTCCTCACGATGTGGGCCGAATGGGAGGCTCCTCCGGAAGGGGTGTTTGCCGCTGTTCGGCAGACAGTTCCCGGCGCGACAGGTGTAGAGCGGGACAGCGCGCGTGCGGCGGCGCACAGCGTGCCCGGGGATGTTATGGCTGCCGTGCCGCTGCCACGCGGTCATCTGCGGTGGCGGTGCATACGCCTTGCGGACCAGACGGATGTGCATGACACTCTTGTGTGGGAGCAGGGCGCGCCGGTCTATCCCGCAGAGCGTGTAGAGGCGTCCGGAAGTTTCTTTACCGTGGAAGACACGCGGACGGGAGAAACACTGCTTGCGGCCCGCCATGCGCCCATAACGCCGGCGCCCGGCCCGCAGTTTCTTCTGGCGGAGAACTGCTTGTGTGTACTGCAAAACGGTTGTGCAGGCGCGCCGCCCGCCGGAACGGTGGGATGTACGTGTGTATTGGGCACCGCGCCTGCAGAGCGGTTGTGGGAGCAGTACCGTGCGTTTTACCGGCTGGGCTGGCAGGCACCGTGGCAGCGGCATGCGCTGCTGCTTTCCAACACCTGGGGAGACCGGAACAGGGACGCGCGGGTGTGCGAGACGTTCGTGCTGCAGGAGATCGACCGCGCCGCAGCGCTTGGCCTGGACACGGTGCAGATCGACGACGGCTGGCAGAAGGGCACGACGGTGAATTCCGCGCGTCCGTTGGGGGGCGTGTGGGAGGGTTATTACGCGGCGGATGCGGACTTCTGGACGCCGCATCCGGAACGGTTTCCCCGCGGGCTGTACCCAGTGGCGGAGCATGCCGCCGCGCGTGGCGTAGCGCTGGGCTTGTGGTTCTCTCCGGATTCCTCCGGAGAATTTGCAAACTGGCGGCGGGACGCGGAAACGTTGCTGCGGCTGTGGAGGACCTATGGAGTGGCGGTATTCAAGCTGGACGGCGTCAAGCTGCGCACGCCGGCGGCGCGCGCGAAATACCTTTCCCTGCTGGAAATGGTTACAGCACAAAGTGGGAGGTGCGTGATGCTTCAGCAGGACATCACCGCCGAGCAGCGTATGGGATATCTGGCTGCGCGGGAATACGGCACGCTGTTTGTGGAAAATCGCTACACGGATTTCGGCAATTATTATCCCCATCGTACGCTGCGCAATCTGTGGATGCTTGCCCGGTATGTCCCGGCCCAGCGGATGCTGTTCGAGCTGCTGAACCCGGCGCGCAACACAGAGCGGTATCGGGCCGACCCCCTTGCGCCCGGACGGTATACGGCAGACTATCTGTTTGCGTCCGTTATGGCCGCGCAGCCGCTGCTCTGGATGGAGCTCTCCGGGCTGGGGCGGCAGGACGCGGCGCGCCTGCAGCAGATCATCGGTGTGTACCGTCTGCACCGGGAGGCGATGTGGGCGTGCGATGTGCGCCCGGTCGGGCAGGAACCGGATGGCCGCTCGTTCACAGGCTTTGCATTTACAAGTCCCTGTGGGCAGAAGGGATATCTCCTGCTGTTCCGTGAAAATGCGCCGGAAAGCGCCTTCACCTTTACGCGGATGCCGCAGAAGGCCCGGCTGCGCCTGCTGTGTGCAAACGGCCCGGTTGGGCAGGGATACACGCCCGCAGGCGACCTGTGCCTGCGTTTTGCAGCCCCGCGCACCTATGCGTTTTATCAGTGGCAGACATAAAGCGCCGGCCAAAGAGGCGCACAAAAAACGGCAGGGCATGCACGCCCTGCCGTTTTTGGCAGAAAGAGAGGAACCGGTCAGCCTGCGTTGTCCCCGCGGCGCACCGCCGAGGGCGAAATGCCGAACCTGCGGCGGAAAGCCTTATAAAACGTGTTTTGCGTGGAAAAACCGCATTGTACGGAAATTTCGGTTATACCCAGCTCAGAGCCGCGCAGAAGCTCCATTGCACGGGAGAGCCGCAATTCCTCCACATACTCGGTAAAGCTCTTGCCTGTCTGGTCCTTCAAAAACTGTGTGACGTATTTTTTTGAGATATGGAACTGTTCGGCAGCCATGGCGATGTTGAGGTCCGGCCGGGTGTACTGTTCGTTCAGCCAGGCGAGAACGCGCCGCTGAAGAGCTTCGTTGTGGCTGCGCTTGAGGGAATCGACATGGCTGCATATCTCAAAGCAGCAGTCGCGCAGGTTCTGCACCTGCCGCCTGGCGGACTGCCGGTTATCATAAGAGCAAAGATAGGTGATGTCTTCGCACTCCACCTTTTGCGCCGCGGCGATCAGCACACCGCGCACGCTGAAGAATGCCTGCTGAAAGTTCTGCGGCGAAAGATCGTCCACATGGAACAGTTCGCCGATGAGAGACTGCGCTTCCTGTGCGCGGCCGGATAAAAGGTATTCATTCAGCCGTTCCAGACTGGTGATATCGGTTGTCGTTACACGGACAAGGCTTTCGCCGCTCAGATAGCATACCTTTTGTGTGCGGTCGGAATAAGCGGCCATGTTGCGCGCCTGCCAATATACAGAGGAAAGCTGTTCCAGCCGCGTAAAACGTCCGCTGAGAATCAGCGGTTCCGTCATTTCCAAAAGGCCGTGCAGAGCCTCGGTCTGCCGGCACATCTGTACTTGCTCGGCTTCGGTACCTTTGTCCAGCGTCAGAACAACGAGTACGCTGCCCTCGGTGGTGTTGTAAACGAACTGCGTGCGCCCGTAGCTCTGGCGCACCTGCTCCGCAATCATCATCAAGCGCAGCTCCTCGCCCACGTGCGTCTCTGTCTGCCGCTCCTGCGCGGGGATCAAAAGAAGATAGTTGTAGTCCGTCAGATGCATCTGTTCGCACATTTTTTTCTGTTCTTCGGCCGTGCCCGCTGCGCCGGTCTTTAAAAATGCTTCTACGCGGCTATGGTCCAGCTCGCCGCGGGCGCGTTCCAGTTCAGCCGAAAGCTGGCTGTGGTTGCGCAGCTTCTGGACGAGCAGATCGTTGAACAGACGGGTGTTCGCCGTTTCGGCATCATCCAGCGTGTCCAGTATGGGCTTGAGCTGGCGCAGCTCCCACAGCGTCATTGCGGAACTGAGCAAAAAGCAGCCCAGCAGCCCCGCGCCGATGTAAAACCATATGGCGCGGTTGACGGCGCGCAGGTTTTCGGCGTAAACGGAATAGGGCAGGCCAATCACGGCGCTGGCGCCAAGGCTGGGGATGCTACGGGAAACAAACAGATACTTCTGCCCATCATACCATTCGATTCCCGTTTCATTTCCGGAGAAGGAGAGGGCGGCCCCGTTGCAGCGGTACTGGCTCAGCAACGTGCCGTCGTCCCGCACGAGATAAAACAAGCCGTCATTGCGCCATTTTTCCGTGGGCAGAAACAGGTTGGACAGAGTGCGTTCCCGAATCAGTATATTGCAGGCACCGCGGAATTGTCCGCCGGAGTTGATGAACGGCTGCGTGATCGTCAGATAGGAATCCGGATAATTCGTGCGGTTCAGCACAACGCTCTGTGCGGGCAGGTAAAGCGTCTCACGCGCGTCCTGCCATGCGGCCCAGGTGTCCTGGGGGACATCGCGGTACTCCAGCGCGCCCGGATAAAAGCTCTCATATCCGGAAAAAACGCGATAAGGGTCGATCACAAAATGGTTGCGCGCAAAGGTGACGTAGCTGTAAGCGGTGTAAGACATGCTGTAAGTAAGATCCTGAAGCAGTGTGGAAGCGTTGAAAGACGTCATGTAGTCGCCCATCAGCGAATCGTCATCGCTCACGGCCAGCAGTTTGTAGGAATCGTCGTTGAACAGCTTGTTCGTGGTAAACCGCAGGTCGCTGAGATATCCTTCAAAGGTGCTCACGGCAGTGGCGAGCTGTTCGGCGGCGTCGGTGAGCTGCGCTTTTTCAGTCTGCTGGTGCATCAGGCCGTATAAGGGAAAAAGAATGACGCAGAACACGAGAGGTACGACCAGATAACGTGTCAGGCGGCCGAGCCAGATGCGGATGATCCATTTGCTGCGCATGCGCTTCTCCCCCATATACAGTTGTCCGGGGTTGGTTTCCCGGGCGTTCTTGATAAACTAATTATATCATTATCCGGCAGAGAAAACAAAAGTACATCTGAAAAATGGCTTTGGAATCACAAGAAAAATCCACAATGCTTTTTACAAAATGGAGAGCGCCGCTGTTTTTCAGATGCCCGCAGCAAAAATTTCACCCGGCGGAAGCCGGGCGAGGTGATAAAGATGCAGCAAAACAGCTTTTGGAAAGCCTTTACGGTTGTTTTTTGCTTCCGTACCCGGAGCCTATGAGCCGCCATGTTCCAAATGGGCGACAACAGTGCGCTGCAGGCGGGTTTGTTTTGGCAGCGCAGCGGGAGCTGTTTCCATTGAATGGTCACAAATAGAAGGATTGGTTTTCGGGGCCTGCCTCGTATATCTCATAGTCGTTTCCAAATCAGAGAATTCCGGAGTCCTCCGGCAGGAATGCGTCCAGCGCGGGCCAGAGAAGCCCGGTGCTGCACAACACGGCCAAGGGCTTACCGTTCTCATACAAAGACGAAGCGTGCAGAGCAAAGAAGCGCTCTGCCTGTTCGTAGGAATCGCGCAGCGCATGATCTGAAAGGTGGGCAACCGAGAGAATGTATACGGACAGAGCAGGGCAGTGTGCTGCAATGCCGGGCGGAAGCGGTTCGCTTGAATCGACCGGGACGGTATTCAAACTCCAATGTACCGACCCGGAACAACCGGCAGGAAAGATGCCGCCAGCCCCAAAAGGCACAGTCAAATATGAACTGGCCGGAACGGGCTTTAGCCTCCAGCAAAAGCGGAAAAGCAGCCCATAGTATCGGGAAAAATCTCTTCCGAAATACCGAGTGAACGGTATTTTTCCGCATGCGGCAGGCCGAAGCCAAATACAGAGCTCAAAGATGTATGCCGTTCGGATCCTGTAAGGAAAGTGGGTGGGAGAAAGAGCAGCGTGGTGAAGGGGGGCTGGAGGAAGAGGACTATCTGTTTCGGCAGCCCGGCGGGGATTCGAGGGTGCCGGGTACATTCACATTCCGGTTCAAAAAGATTCTGCAAGAGGGCGATTTGCCGGACAATTTGAACGTGCACAGCCTGCGGCATACAAACGCCAGCATGCTCATTGTTCAGGGCGTAGATGTAAGTCTGCTGGGGCACGCACAGCCAAGCGCGACTTTGGATATCTAAAGACACGCTTTCGACAAGAACAAAAAGCTCGCACAGCAGAAGCTGGCCGAGGCGATGGGGTTATAGAGGAAAAGAAAAACAGCCCTCGGAATTCCAAGGGCTGTTTTGGTGCGCCAGACTGGACTCGAACCAGCGGCCTTCCGGGTCGGAGAACTGTGACAGACAGATTTAAATGGCGTAACCGTGCTGCTTGTAGATGAAATGCACAAATTATGAAGACTGGTAAAAAGCCCGCGAAGCCTTTTGCCGTCGGCCTTCGCAGGCTTTGTTCCAGTAGCAGTCAAACAGTAGTCAGAACCGTTGAATCAGGCCTTGTTTGAAAAATCAGGAAAGCTATACTTAATCAACAAAATAGCGATAGAGGCCAGGTGAACAAGGATCGCTACTTTTTTTCGTTCGGAGCGCGCCGCTTAAGGTGCAAAAGCAGTATGAGCATTCCCGCGCACAATATTGCGGCAAGGCTCAACAGAAACAGAGGCGCGTAGTCTCCTGTCTGAGGAACGTTGACGGCGGATGGACCGTTTCCGCCGGAGGATGACGTGCCGCTGTCCGGAGCGGCGCCCGGAGCGGAAGAACAGCCGGAGGAAGGAGCGCCCGAGGAGGATATGCCCGAAGAAGCACTGCTTGAAGCCGGGCCGCCGGAGCTGTCGTCAGAGCTCACATCCGGCTCCAGAGAGGTGCGGTACGGCTGGGGGGAATAGGTGCCCCGAATGGCCTGATAGGTAAAGTCATACAGCGCACGGGCCACGGGGTCGGCTTTGCCGGTATAAGGGTTTACTCCCGTGGATGCTTCCAGCAGCGTTTTGATGCCGTTGTACCAGTTTCGGTATACGCGGCTGTCGGGCCCGATGAAACCATATTTCACGCCTCCGTTCAGGTAATCCAGATATTTGTTGTATTTATCCAGATCGTTGAAAACGCGGTCGTCCATTTCCAGCTCCATACCGAGACCGTACATTTTGGCAAGTGCTGCCGCGTCGCGGATACGGTCCTGCGAGGGGCCGCCCGAGGGGAAGAAATGGTTGGGCTGCAGAGCGACGGCGGAGAGCCCCATATCCCCGCCGCGGTTCCAGCCGCTGGCATTGTAAAAGGGAATCCAAAGCATGGGATATCCCAGCGTCTGCGCCTTTTCGGATGCATAACGGATGAGTGAACTGCGGTAGTTTGTTTCATGCATCCAGTAAAAGCCCGCAAATTCCAGGTTTTTATAATCCGCCGCTTCAAAACGTCGCAGTGCTTCTGCAAGATACCAGTTCAGTGCTTTCTGCGCGTCTGCCTCCCCGGAGAGATTCAGCGCCGCGCCGTCAAGCATGCCGAAATCTGTGCACAGCGCGTCGGGGAAGGGGACCATAACGGTCACTTTCATTTTAAGCCCCGGACGCCCCAGCTCGGCGGCTGTTTCTGCCACAGCGGCATCCAGCGCGTCCATGTCGCCGCCGCGGTCGATGGTCTTGGAAATGTAGTTCTGCCAGTCGGCCAGGTTGCTGGGCGTTGCGCCGTAGTCGCTGCTCTCAATGAACAGATGCCCTGTCTCAGGCGAGGACTGCGCCAGGAACAATGCGCTGTCAAACATCACATCCTGGGCGCGCCCGCTTTCATCCACATAGGCTGCATAGGGCTTGCAGTCCGCCTTGCTCCAGTTGCCGTAACCGGGGTTGCCACCGTAATCCTTGTAGGGCCCGTTGTACATCAGCACCATGTCCCGGATGCCGCCTGTCTGCGGCCCGGACAAAAGGAACGCGCCTTCAAAGTCCGCGTCCTGAGGCAGGGTCACCGCATCTCCGGCCTGCGTCTGGCCCAAGACCTCCAGCTCGTCGAAAAACAGCCAGCCGTTCAGCTCCGCGTCCACGCGCACATACCGCGCGGCCACGCGGGCAGCGTCTGTTTTGCTGCCGGGCTGGCCCGCGCCGCCCAGCCATTGCAGCGTGTGCACGCCGTCTGCCGCTGCGGAGGTTTTTTCATCATACAGCGCGGCCCAGGTGAGTCCGTCGGAGGAAACATACACAGAAAAGCGCGAGGGCAGGCAGATGCCGGAGCCGCTTTTTTGCAGGAAATTCATGCTCACCTGCTCCACCGCACAGATTTGGCCCAGGTCCACGACTGCGGTGCGCAGCGGCCATTCGCCCGAATGTCCCTGCCAGGCGGCGTCATACATGTCCGTGCTGCCGAAGGATGCGTCCGTCAGTTCCTTGCCGTCTGTGTCGCCGTAGGCGTCCGGCGCGGCGTGGGAGACTGTATAGGGCTTGTCCAGCGCAAGATTCTGCGGGCCGTCCGGTGTGCCGACCAGCGTGCCGGCTGTTGTGCATTTTCCGTTTTTGCCCATGACAGTCAGCTCGTCGAACGCCGTCCATACGCCCGAACAGTCGAACGAGATGCGCAGATATTGAAAATAGACCATATCGGCGTTTTCCGTTGTGGAGATGAACGCGTCCGTTGAGCCGTTCCACACATATTCGCCCACACCGGGGTCGGTTACGGAAAACGGGGCAGGCCCGAAACTCTTGAGCGTCACCCATTTTGCTTTATTGTCCGAGACCTCCAGTTTCAGGCCGCGGGGCAGAAAAACGCCGTTGGCGGTATCATAAAGAGCGCGCAGACGGATTTCAGACACGGATTTTTTGCCGCCGAGGTCATATACCATCGCTGTGCGGTTGGCGTCCGGTGCGGCGGGATTTGTGCCGTTGAAGCTCAGCCAGTCGGAGTCGTTCCAGGCAGGGCCTGCCGTCACACTGTCCGTCAGGATCGTGGCGGGCGCGCCGTACAGCAGCTCGCGCGGACATTCCAAAGCAAGGCCGTCGGCCAGATCCACGCTGGGCAGGTCGTCCGGCGGTACGTCGGTGCCCTGGTCGGGCGTTTCACGGTCGAATATCTCGATCTCGTCGATGAACAGCCAGATCTGGAAATTGATGTGCAGTTTTACATACCGGGCCTGCGCCTCGGGGCGTTTTTCCTGGGGCACGGTGTAGACGAAGCGCTTGATGCCGCTGCCCTCGATGATTGGGGCGACATCCGTTTGGGTCAGTGTGCGCCAGCTTGCGCTGTCGTCGGAAAGCTCGATGCGCACGGAATACGGCGTCGGGATGCCGGAGCCTTCCTCGCGAAGAAAATTCATCTTGACCTGTTCAAAGCGTTTGGATTCTCCCAGATCTACGATGAATTCAAAGCCGTCCTGCACCTCATTGTAATAACCGACCCATTCCGGCGCTTTGCAGGAAAGCGCACGGCTGTAAACACCGTCCGTGAGCTGCCCGCCGTCATCCGCGTAGCTGCCGGAGGCTGCCCACGCGCTGGTATACGGGCGTCCGGCGGCAAGGTTTACGCAGTCGCCCGGGTCCGGGTCCACCACGGGCGGAGGCTCGGGCGTATCGGCTTCGGTGCGCACGTCGATCTCATCCACGCAGACGTAATGGACGGCGCCGTCGGTGATCTGGGACGTCGCGATATCAAATTCATAGCGCAGATACCGCGCTGTGACAGGTGCGCCCTCCGGGCAGGCCCATTCGTGGCGGTGGCCCCACTCGGCAGCCAGCTCCGCATTGTCGAAGGCGGCAAGCGGGGTATAATCCGTACCGTTTTCAGAGGCGGAGAGCGTGAGGTTTTCCATCTTTTCCGCCCAGCCGTTGACGATGGTACCGATGCCGGAGGCGTACACAGTGCGGGTTTCGTGCAGGTCTACGGTGAATACGACATGGTTGTCCGTGCCGTCGGCAGCCGTCTGCACGTAGACCCAGCCCTCGCCGTCCACATTTTCCTGCGCGCCGTATACACCATCCGCGAGGCTGGCTTCGCTGCCGTAATAAATGGCGTGGCTGGAATTGACGGTCATTTCAGGGTCGAGGGCAGGGATGCTTTTGGCCAGGGCGGGCGTGCCCATGCACGCAACGGCAAGGGCCAGAGCGGCGCACAGCATGCGCCGCAGCAAGGGATGATGCTGTTTCATGATTCCTCTCCTTTTTTATGTAATGGCAGCTTTTTCACCAAGCTGCCTGCGAACAGGGCCTTCGGACCCGTTTGCCGCGCACGGCGGGCTTCGGCGGTCGCTTCGCTCTACACATCTCGGCACTGGCCCCGCGGGGTCACTTTAAATGAAAAAAGGGTGTCTGCGAGCTAAGAGCCGCGCTTTCAGCGCGGTTATCCCCAAGGGAGGCTTCGCACCGCTCCGATACGTGTCTGCGGGCACGGTCGCCACCCCCTTTTTGGAGGCATTCGCCGCGTGGCCTGCACTTTGCTGCGCAAAGATGCATGGCTTTGCCGCCGCCAGTTTTTTTCCGGACTTTTCTTTTACTTCTTTGCCTTTTTTGACAGTATGCTATAATGACGTTCTTTGGCGATTTGGTTCGTGCCGCGCTTGAATTTTTGTGGTGCTTGAAAACAGAGAAGACCCTCTCCGGCGAAGGATACAGGCTTATCCGCGCAGGCGTTTCCATCCACGTGCCGCGGCCGCACACAAAAGAGAGGCTGCCAGCGCCCCTGCGCAGAGGCCCAGCAGCGCCGCAGGCCAGCCGGAGCGCTCCAGCAGCAGGCCCATGCCGTAGCCTGAAAGCGTGCTGCCTGCGTAGGTGGCAGAGTTGAGCAGCCCGCTCAGCGCACTGATGCGCCCCGTGCTTTGCAGCCGCAGGGGCACCAGAGTGACAAGCATGGTGTTTACGGCCAGCATCAGCGCGGCGCACAGGCCCAGCAGCGCCAGACAGGCCCAGAGCGGCAGCCGCACGCCCACGGCAGGAGCCGCCAGAAGGGCGCATGCGGCCAGAAACGCCGCTGCGGCCGTGACGGCTTCGCTGTGAAATATATGGTCGTTTGCCCATTTGCCCATGTATACGCCGCACAGGTTCACAAGGGGAAGCGTGAAAGTGAGCACGATGGCGAAGGTGTTGTCCAGCCCGTAAATGTCATGGAGGTATGTTGGCGTCCAGGTCTGGATGCCGTCGCGGATCATTCCGCTTGCCAGAGCCGCAAGGCAGATGAGCGCCAGCACAGCCGGAAGACGATGGGGCAGGGGGCGGGCTGCCGCGCGCGCGGCGCTGCGGGCGGGTGCGGCGGGCAGCGGA
>OGXN01001918.1_pt1 | contig 17467 bp, 18 predicted proteins | sample 1576281 | NCBI WGS metagenome assembly OGXN01 (sample SAMEA3541494, study PRJEB24748) | human gut metagenome | biome: human gut; feature: human-associated habitat; material: faeces | place: China | collected 2012
CCGATTCCATTCTTTACCTAAAAATTATTCATCCCCCAAATTTCCGTGAAGAGCCTCTTTTATTTATCTTACCCAGGGGTGGTTGGTTCTCCTCCCGTGGTGCCTTCTTCTGGCCCAGGGGGAAATCCGCCTCCTCATGACAAATCCTTCCTCTTCCTTATGAAGAGCGGAAAGATCGGCTGTTTCTTTCTTATTTGGCTTCGTCAGAAGGTTTAGCAGCTGGTTCAGCTTTTCCTTCAGCATTTGCGGCATCTTCAACGGGAGCATTTTCCTTTCCTGCTGCTTCAGCTTCGGCTCTTTTCTGGGCAGCTCTTTCTTCGATTTTTGCCTTATAGTCTTCTGCTGTCTGGCGAAATGTTTCCTTCGTCTGAGCGGCAGCCTGCAGGGCAGCTTCCTTGTATTCTGCTGTCTTTGTCTTCACGGTATCGGAAACTTCCTGTACCTTTGTCTTTGTGGTATCGGTGATTTCCTGTGAGCGTTCCTGGGCAGCCTGTGCCTGGTCATACGCCTGGATCTTCAGCTTTCCAGCCTGGATCTTTGCTTCCTGCATCTGGACGCGTGCCTGGGCTTTCAGCTTTTCAGATCTCAGCTTCATCTGTTCGGACTGGACTTCTGTCCTGTACTTCATTTCATCGGTCTTCTTCTGGAGGACGTCCATCTGGTCTCTGGCCATGCCTCTCATATCATTGGCACGTTCAGCGGCATCCTTCCTGAATTCACGGCTCTTGATGCGGGCGATAGCCTGCAAATCCTTTGCCGTCTTCTGTGCTGTTTCCTGAGCGACTTCGGAAGCACCGAGGATGGTGTACTTGGCGTTTTCGATCTGTTCGTCCGTGACTCCTGCCTTCTTCAGCGCATTGACGAGCTTGTCTCCGAAAATGTTTGCCTTGTCCTGCAGCTGGTCAGCCAGCTGATTGATGGTATTGTGAGCTCTTTCCGGATAGATGTCGTTCCAGCTCTTCTTCAGTTCCTTGGTGAAATCTTTCTTTTCATCGCCGAGCGGTTCATCCTTCTTCGGATTGGCTTCGAGTTCCTTTTCGTCCTTTTCGCCGTTTGCCTTTTCTTCTTCAAAGACTTCCTTGTACGGACGTGTATCATCCGGCATGCCGTCCTTGATCCATCTCTGCGCTGCCTTGCCTACGCCGTAGGTGACGGAAACGCCGATCGGAATCTGCATGGCAGCAATCGGAATCAGTGTGGCAAGCGTGCTTCCCACAACGGTAGCGCCCATCGATCCCAGAAAGGAGAGAACGGCGGTCTGGTTGAGTTCCACGCCATATACTTTGCCGATCTTGGAAATCATGTAAACTTCATTGGCAATAAGAGCGACTGTGCCGAGAAGCGGAGCGGCAACGATGACGCCGGCTCTGCCTGCGCCCCAGCGGATCAAACTGTCTGCTGTTTCATCGCGGTCGTCGATGATATTGATTTCGACATCGGCTTCCGGGGAATCGACATGAACTTCTTCAGCAGGTTCTTCTGCTTCAGGAGCAGCTTCTTCTGCTTTCGGTGCTTCTTCTGCGGCCGGTTCTTCCTTCGGAGCTTCTGCCGGAGCTTCTTTGACTTCTTCAGCCGAAGCTTCTTTGACTTCGGCAGCGGTTTCCATCGGGACACCTGCGGCTTCCTTTTCCATTGGCACTCCTGCCTGCGGTTTTTCCATAGGAACTTCTGCTTCCTTCTTGACTACAGGAGCATTTTCCGGACGAACAACCGGTGTCTTTTCCAAATCCTTATCTTCGTTCATAATTTCCTCCTTGCCCGGCGCGGCCGGTCGTGAATGACAAGTGAATTTCACTTATTTTTTCAGAAACTTTATGAAACTTTATATTTTTATTATACAAATATTCTGACCGATTGACAAACAAAAGACGCGGAATCCTTCTTCATGACCGGCTCTCTCCCTTTCTGACCAATGGCTTTCCCCATCCCTATCCAAGGCCGAATCCACCGAAGAAAAAGTGTACATTAAAAGAGGGACCGCAAGAAAGAGGAAATATCTCCTTCCCTGGTCCCTCTTATATTATTTTTCTATATCACTCTAAAGGTGCTTCGCTTTTTCCTATGCTGTTACCAGTCGGTCAGCCCGCCGTCTACGGGTAACACGGTCCCCGTCATGAAGGATGCTTTTTCCGAAAGGAGGAAGGCGATGACTTCCCCGACTTCTTCAGGCTTTGCAATGCGGGAAAGCGGATACCATTCTGCCATTTCCTCGCGGCTTCCGCCATAGGAGGCAAGCTGTTTTACAAGAAGGGGCGTATCGACATCGCCCGGGCAGACAACGTTGGCGCGGATATTTTCGACCGCAAGTTCCAGTGCAAGCGATCGTATGAAGGAAACAAGCGCTCCCTTTGTCGCGCCGTAAAGACTGCACTGGACATTTCCTTCAATCGCCGCATCCGATGCAACGCCTACGATAGCACCTTTCCCTTCCCGAAGGGCAGGAATGGATGCGCGTGCAAGTTTCATGGCGCCGAATACATTGACAGCAAAAAGTTTTTCTATATCCTCATCGGTCGTATTCTCCAGAAGTTTCTCTTCATAGACGCCGGCAGAAAGGACAAGGCCCGTAACCGTTCCAACCGTCCTTGCGGCTTTCACGGCTTTTTCGCAGTCATCCGTCTTCGTCACGTCGCAGGGAACGTAAAGGCTTCCCGGAACGGATTCTTCTGCCTTTTTGCCGCGTTCCGTATCTCTTCCAAGGAGGATGGTCCTTGCCCCTTCCCTGGAAAGGATTTTGGCCGCAGCAAGGCCGATTCCCGACGTGCCGCCGGATATGATGATGGTTCTTACCATGCTTCCTCCTAATTCATGAGAGATAATACATAAATGAACTTGATGCCTTCTGCTTCAAGCTGCGGGACCATCTGGCGGAATGCTTCTGCCGTGTGCGGGCGGCAGTGGCCGATGATGATATAGGTGCCATGTTCCTTCGCCCTTTCAGCGGCTTTCCGGATCATGGCCTTGATGGCGGAAACATCCGAAGAATTGTCCACGAAGAGGTCATTTCTTGCATAGGGCACGCCGTACTCAGCGGCCGCGCCATCGGCTTCCGTATAGGAATTCGTCGCGCTGTCGAGGAAGAAGAGGCCCCTGTGATGGAGTTCATTCATGACATCATCCATGACGCGCTTGTCCGTCGTTGCCTTCGAGCCCTGATGGTTATTGATGCCGACAGCTTCCGGTACCTGCGAGAGGGAGTCTGAAAGCATTCTTCTTATTTCGGAATCGCTCATCGACGTCAGGATCGTCTTGGCTTCCATGCCTGAGCCCGAAACGGATTCCATCGGCTGGTGCAGGATGACGGGCATGCCATGCGCCTCCCAGGACGCCGCCGCTTCCCTTGTATGCACCTGATTGGGCATGACAGCCAGCGTGAACGGGACGCCGATCGATTCATACACTTCCTGGGAAGCAAGGTCTCTTCCCGCATCATCAATGACGACCGCCAGACGTCCCGTCACTGTGGAAGGAGACGGTTCCTTCCTTGCAGGCGCTGGCGCAGGTGCCTTAGCCTCCGCCTTGACTGTTTTGGACGATGTAGAGGATTTAGAGAAAGAATCAGATGAGGAACTGGTATCCTCCGAAGATGTTTCTTTGGAAACGCTTTCCTTCTTGATAGACGACTCTGATTCCGAGGCTTTCTTTCCTGTAATTGCGCTCATGACGCTTCCCGTGATCGACGTCTCGGTCTCTGTATCGTCATTTCCCTTATCCTTCGTGATCTTCTTGACGGCTGCCTTGATTCTTTCCTTCAAGCTTTCCGGACTACCCGCATCTTCAGAAGGAACGACGCCCTGCTCTTCCTTATCATTGAAAAGATGATGAATGGCCGTCACATTCTGGATGGGCTGTCCGCCGGGCTCATTTGTCATGCGGTCTGTCATGTAAGCGGCGCCCGCGACCGCAATCATGAATATCAGCCAGAAGAGAAGCGGATGGCCGCTCTTTTTCGAGCGTCTTCTCCTGACGGGCCTTTTGGCCGGCCGCCTTGTCCTTCCCGTTCTGGTGCTGTTTTTTCTTTCTGCCATAATTTCTCCTTTATAGTTCATTGTTTTTATTATAGCAGATTGGAAACCACATCAAAATGAGGGATGCCTTTTCGTCATTTTCCTTCCTGCCTTTTCATTTTTAAGGCGAGCCCCTTTTCCCCGATGATGGTATAATGAAGGAAATGAATCTATTTGCGCAATCAACAGAAAGGAGTCAATCATGAAACTCGTAGTCATTAATAAACTCTCCGAAGAAAAACTGGCCGAACTGCAGAATGCAGTGCCAGGCTCTGTCGTTGAAGCGTACAAATCCCCGAAAGAGGCTCTGCCGCACGTTTCCGATGCAGATGCCATCGCTCTCTGGGGCTTCCAGGACATTGCACCGCTCCTTGCAGCAGCTCCCAGAGTCCGCTGGGTACACTCCCTTTCTGACGGTGTCGAACGTCTTCTCACCAAGGAAATGATGGAACGCCCGATCATCCTCACCAATTCTCACGGCGTCCATGACCGTTCTGTTTCCGAGCATACGATGGCGCTTCTCCTTTCCTGGATGCGCCGCATTCCTGAAGCTGTCAGGAACCAGGAAGCGGGTGAATGGATCCGTCCGCGCGGCGAATCCCTCTTTGGAAAAACCATCCTGATTGTCGGCTTTGGCAGCATCGGCCGCGCCATTGCACAGAGGGCCAAGGTCTTCGAAACGAAGATCCTTGCCGTCAAGAAGCACCTTTCCACCGAACTCTTTGCCGATCACGTCTACACGCAGGAAGAACTCATGGATGTACTTCCGAAAGCGGATATCGTCATTGCCGCTCTCCCATCCACACCGGACACGGAAAACTTCTTCGGCGCTGATCAGTTTGCTGCCATGAAGAAGACAGCTCTCTTCATCAATATCGCCCGTGCATCGATTGTCGATGAAAATGCGCTCATCGATGCCCTCGAAAAAGGTTCCATTGCAGGCGCATGCCTTGACGTATTCTCCAAGGAACCGCTTCCTGCCGATCATCCCTTCTGGAAAATGAAGAATGTCATCATGACCCCGCACACCGCATCCATGGTGCCGGATTTCTGGAACAAGCTGACAGCGCTTCTTCAGACGAACTTCGTCAACTTCAGTCGCGGCGAAAAACTGATGAATGAAATGGACAAGAAAAAAGGATATTAAGAGCAACTAAAAAAGCTGGCGTTCTGCCAGCTTTTTTAATTTCCTTTTACTTCTTAGCTCTGATGCATGACATCAGTGAAGTTCTTGATGATGACGATCGGTGTCTTCTGGTTGTCATTGCCAAACGGGTTGTCGATCAGGATCTGTGCGATCTGGTTCGGATCGAGGCCCTTGCTCTTGCCAAGGACGGCTGCTCTCTTGAGGTCATTGACGTCTGCAATGACAGCGCCGTATGCGCCTGTTTCCTGCTTGATTCTTTCGCAGACATTGTCCGTATCGGCCGGGCCGTATACGAGGCACTTGTCGAAAGGAGGCATGGTGCCTGTGACATCATCGATCAGGGATGCCTGACGGCAGCGGGCATAGAATACGCCGCGTTTCCCGAATACTTTGGCGACAGCGCCGAGAATGAAGGAGAAGAGCATGTTCCATTTCCCTTCTTCATCCATAGCGGCCTGCATGCCGTAAATGCTTGCCATGGAGCCGGCTGCCGGAACAAAGCGGTTCATAAGGCGGGCCTGCCAGCAGACATTCAGTTCTTCAGGGCGTACATAGCGGTTCTGCGTGATTGCTACGACAGATTCAGCGGTGCAGACGATATCATGGTCTGTGATGTCAGCGCCTGCGTATTCCTTAATGGCATCCACGATATCATCATGGTGTGTCAGGATGCGGGTATGAACAGGGATGAGTTCGAGTTCTGCCATCTTATTTCACCTCCGCTGATGTGTATTCATACAGTGCATTTCTCAGTTCTTCCTTCGTGAGAATGATGCGTGTCTTTGCATAGTAATAATCGCTTCTGGCAACGACCTGGTAAATAATGTCCATGGCTATTTCCGGGAACGTTTCAAGGTCGCGGAGAATGTTGTCTCCCTTGCCCTTGATTTCAAGCGTGATCAGGAACTTCTTGGATTTACCCGGATCGACGATGTAAGCCTGCCAGTAATCGTCATCTCTCGGTACATCGTTGTCTGTCAGATGGGCAGTGATTCTTGCTTCGTCATACTGTTCGAAAGGAAGGTACGTGCGGACGAAGGCATCCATGATGGTGCCGAGCTGGCGGCCGACGTTCTTGATCGGAATCGTGCAGGCAAGGGTGACGCTTCTCGGTCCCATGTCCACTACTTTGAAAGGCGTCTTCTTCGTCTTTTCCACTTTCAGCACACAGTCGCCCTTGATGACTGCCGCTGCCCAGTATGCAATGAAGCCCAGGCAGATGAGCAGTACGATGACTGCCAGAATCTTTACAACTAATAACAACATTTCTCTGATCACACTCCTAACAGATTTGCTTTTTCCACTGTCTCCATACCGAAGATCTTATTGACCAGTCCGGCTGCGCGGTCTTCTCCCGCCGTAAAATAAAAATGCTTTTCCCCTTTTTTATCCGCGAGAGCTCCCTTTTCACGGAGTATCTTCATGCCGTCTTCGACGGTCGGAAGCGCCGGATCGAGGAAACGGACGCCGGGGAGCACTTCCTTGAACACGTCTTCCACAAGCGGGAAGTGCGTGCAAGCCAAAAGCGCCGTGTCCGCCCCTTGTGTATCATACTCCTTCAGTATGGATTGCAAAAGAGCCCGGATGGAATTTTTATCCTCATTCCTCTCAATGGCAGCCGCCAGTCCCTCGCAAGGGATCTCGACGGTTTCCACTTCCGGATGCGCCTTTGCCAGATACTTTTTGTGCGAATGGGCCGAAATCGTAGCCGGCGTTGCAAAGACAGCGATTTTTTTCGCGTCTTCGGGCAGCGCGACGTTCATGCTCATCTTGATGACAGGAACATCCCCTTCAAGGAAGGATGGCGGCACGTTGAAGGAAATGGTATTGCACGCCACCAGAATCATCTTCACGTCCTTCTTCAGAAGGAAATCCTTGATTGCTTCCGAAAAACGCACGATTTCCTCTACGGGACGTTCCCCGTAGGGATTTCTTGCCGTATCCCCCAGAAAGACGATGCCTTCCTTCGGATACTTCTCTGCCAGCACGCGCGCAACGGTAAGACCGCCCACGCCTGAATCCACCACTCCGACTGCCCTGTTGTCCATGATTATCTGTCTCCTTCCGAGAGTGAAACCAGTTTCTCCAGCCTTTCTGCAGGAAGTCTGACGATCCTTCCTGTATTCATATTGGTGTATGTATTGGTGCTTTTCCCGGTCGTCAGGACCTCGCCTGTCTTTTCACGCACGACTTCATACTCGAAGTCAAGGCGCGCCCGGTCTACCCGGCGAAGGTACGTCTTGATGAGAAGCACATCATCATACTCGGCCGATTTGATGTACTTGGCGCTGATTTCAAGAATCGGGAATACGATTCCCTCTTTCATGAGATCATTCAGGTCAATCCCGCCTGCGCGCAGGTACTCGACTCTCGCTTCTTCAAAATAACGAAGATAGTTGGCATGATGAACGACTCTCATGCCGTCTGTTTCATAGAATTTGACTCTTCTTTTATAAGTAAACATCATTGCCCTCCATATCCAAATATTATACCATACTCAGCCCCATGACGCAGGGAAAGGTCAATTCCTGTGCCTTTTTCCGGGAAAAAAATTATTCGCCCTTTTCATTATCCGTTGCCCAAAGGTTCCAACTAGATTATACTTAAACAGGAACGGAGGTCCATGTATGGCATTCACACTCATTTGTCACGCCTGCGGGCAGAAGCTGACATTATTTGATATTGATGTAAAGAAAAGAAAAGGATCCGTGCGCTGCACCCGCTGCGGCGCGCGCGTCTCCTATGACCTGGACAAGAGAAAAATCCAGCAGTCCGGTTTCTGGAGCGAGGAAGAATCCACATTCGACCCAAGAGTACGGGAAAGGGTCGTCCGCCAGCTTGAAAGGAATGCGGGCAGGAAAGAAGCGCCGCTTCCACCAAAGAAAGCGCCGGAGCCTTCCCATGCCCATGATTTCGGGGACAATCCTTTCAGCGCAAAACCTGGCTTTGCCCATTTCGATATGAGGACGGGCATGGCAGTCACATCGGAAGACGCCGCTTCCCCTTCCCCGGCCCCCACGCCAAAGTCGCGCATGGTTTCTGCGCAGAAGAAGGAAGAAAAGGAAGGCTATGCCGCTTTCAAGAGCGGCCTAGCATCGGGAAGACGCCGCACGATCAAAGCACCTGAAAGGCCTGTCACCGTGATCAAGAAAGAACCTGTGCAGACGGAGAAGAAATTCACTCCCCCGCCCAGGATCGTCACAAGGACGGCGCACAGGAACATGAGCCTCGTCCGCCAGGCGCAGCATGCAAGAAAACCTGCAGAGCCGATGCACCTCAATCCGGTCCGCTCCCTCTGGCAAAAAATCCGTGATTTCTTTTCATTTACCAAAAATTCCTGACAGGAGGCACTATGATTAAATACATGATTTTAAGTCTCGCCGTTTTTTCAGCCGCTCTTCTGCTGACCGGCTGCAGTGCTGAAGCTGACGGCGCATACAAGAAAATTTCCGCATCCGAAGCCAAAGAGATGATGGATAAGGGAAATGTCACCATCGTCGACGTGAGGGAACCCTCTGAGTACGCTGGAGGCCATGTGCCGGGCGCCATGCTCCTTCCGCTTGGGACCGTTTCCTCTTCTGCTGAAAAAGCCCTTCCGGACAAGGACGCTGTCCTTCTCGTGTACTGCCGCTCAGGCGTCAGAAGCCTCAAGGCATCCAGGGAGCTCGTTTCCACGGGCTACAAGCACGTCAATGACTTTGGCGGCATTCTTGACTGGCCTTATGAAATCGAGAAATAATATTCCGTTAAACAAAAAACTCCATCCGAGGATGGAGTTTTTTAGTGCCTGCATCAATTATTTCTTGTCAGCCAGGTAAGCTTTGAGTGCATCAGCGAGTCTCTTTACGCCGTCTTCGATGACATCGTCGTCATTGTAGGAGAAGTTCAGGCGGAAGTAGTTTCTCTTGCCGGATGCCGGGAAGAAGGAGTCACCTGGTACGTAAGCGACTTTTCTTTCGATGGCATACTTGAAGAGGTCGCGTGCGTCGCAGCCTTCCGGAAGTTCTACCCAGAGGAAGAGGCCGCCATGCGGATAGGTGGACTTCACATCGGACGGGAAGTACTTCTTGATAGCGTCGCACATAACGTCGCGGCGGTGAGCGTACAGCTTGCAGTTTTCTTTGATATGGCCTTCGAAATCATAGTTTTCCATGTACATAGCAACTTCACGCTGGGTGACGCATGGTGTGGAAAGGTCGGTGGAGCCTTTGACGAGGTCCATCTTTGCAAGGATTTCATCGTTGCATACGAGCCATGCCAGTCTCATGCCAGGAGCCAGTGTCTTGGAGAAGGTGCCGGAATAGATGACGAGGTGCTTCGGATCCATGGAAACGAGCGGAGCGATTTCTTCACCTTCAAAGCGCAGATCGCCGTACGGGTTATCTTCGAATACCGGGATTTCATACTTGGTAACGACTTCCATAAATTTCTGGCGGCGTTCCAGGGACCAGCAGATACCGGTCGGGTTCTGGTAGTTCGGGATGACGTAGATGAATTTGACTTTGTCGGTTGTTGCGAGAATCTTGTCCAGTTCTTCCGGGATCATGCCCTGATCATCGGTCGGAACTTCGACGAATTTCGGCTGTTCGAGAGCGAATGCACCGATAGCGCCCAGGTAGGACGGGCTTTCAATGAGAACGACATCGTCCTTGTCGATGAATACGCGTCCGGTGATGTCAAGACCCTGCTGGGAGCCAGTGGTGATCATGATGTTCTTCGGATCGACTTTATCCATGCCCATCGGACAATACATACGGTTCATGCGGTCGGCAATAGCCTGGCGAAGTCCCATGAAACCGAGGGACGGGCCGTACTGCATAGCGCCGGCGCCGTCTTCTTCTCTGACTTTGACTGCAACTTCAGTCAATTCTTTCAGAGGAAATGTTCTCGGAGCTGGGAGACCGCCGGCAAAGGAAATAATGTCCGGCTGAGCGGTAAGAGCCAGCAATGGACCAAGGTCGGAGCCTTTCATCTTAGACAGTACTTCAGAAAAGTGAATAGCCATAATAATCTCTCCTTTACTCTACAGAATTGACTAGGAAAATCCCATTTTTCCATATTATAATTGCGGCCGCTACCAACAAAGATTCTCATTGGAATCGTAGGCAAATATAATGCTAGTGTTATTATTTTAAATCTACCATAAAGGGATGTCAATCATGAAGAGGCCGCAGTTATCGTTTAAATGTACCAAAATACTGCCATTTACTCCCATCTTCATGTATATACTTATAGAGAATGTCTATATTTCAGCCAGCAAAAAAGGGCTGTGACAAATACGCAATCATTTTGCCACAATCCCTTTTGTGCCGGTATATTCGATTAGAGGATACCAGCATATTTATGATTTGTCTCATCTAGAAACTATAAAGCCCTAAAGAAAAAAGCTGCCCGGCGGCAGCTCTTGGCGAAGTATTAATGTTTTCCCATGCTTACGAGTTCAAGTAATGCGAAGCAAATTTCTTCTGGTCTGACTTCTTCTACAACTTCGTTTTCGATCTGCTGATCTCTCATGGTCTGTGCCTCCGGTATAACTCGTTCGGCTTCCCCGAACCTGTAACTATGGTCTTATCATACTTCTTGAATAGAATACTATCCAATATTTCTTTTCAGCAGTTTCAAAAATCCCTTCATCTTTTAATCATAGATTCCAATATATAAAAAATCGCCATAATCATTTATTTTTATTATAAGTTGTAACTTGTCTATGAATTATACAATGATTTATAATTTATAGTATACAATTTAAATACATAGAAGCTTGTTAATTCTTTAATTCATAGCATGCAATCTATTAATAAACCGCCTTTTCATAGTCTGATATGCAGGAAATGGCAGCATGACATCCATGATATCTCTTCCGCGCATGAAAAAACCTCCCTGATCCGCTCGGGGAGGTCTTTATCGCAGGAAGCATCAAAAAAGGATCTTCTTTGCTGTTTCTATATCGCTTTCTATCTGTGCTTTCAGTGCGTCTACGGAATCAAACTTCACTTCGCCGCGGATATATTTCACCCATTCCAGGGTAAAGCTTTTCCCATAGATTTCTTCATCAAAATCAATGATGAAGGTTTCGATTGTTTTTTCGCTGTTGCCAAAGGTCGGATTCGTCCCGATGTTTGTGACGGACGGATAGCATTTCCCTTCGATCCTTGTCTTCGTCGCATAGACGCCGTCGGCAGGAAGGACGCGTGCATCGGGCATGCGAAGGTTCGCTGTCGGAAAGCCCAGGAGATCATTTCCTCTGTGGAAGCCGTGAACGACGTCGCCTGACATCGTATAGTTCCTTCCAAGAAGTTTTGCTGCCTCTTCGACTTTTCCGGCCTCGATCAGCGTGCGTACCGTCGTGCTCGACAGTACTTTTCCGCCTTCGGAAACAAGGGGCGCTGTCACAACGGCAACATCGCTTCCTTCAAAATAGGATTTCATAGAAGAAACATTGCCGGAAGCGCCTTTCCCGAAGGAAAAGTTATCTCCCGTCACAATGCCCTTGATGCCTGGAATATCTGCGAGGCTTTTCAGGAATGATTCTGCTGTTTCAGAGAGGAATTCCTTCGTCGGGCGGATAAATACGGCCAGATCCATGCCTGCCTTCCGGAAGGACTCTGCCTTTTCCTCTTCTGACTGGAGAAGAGGGACGCGGATGCCGGGCGCAAGAACGCTCATGGGATGCGGATAGAAGGTAATGACGCCGATTCCGGCACTTTTTTCTTCCGCAAGCTTTGCTGCTTCTTTAAAGACCGCCTGATGGCCCAGGTGGCAGCCGTCAAAAAATCCAAGGACGAAGATGCGGGGTTCTCCGTCCGTGATTTCTTCCAATGCATGTAAAATCTTCATAATTCCTCACGAAAAAACTTTCTTTGGATGAATGATGCCTGCCTTGACGTATGCGGTGCCGAGGAACGTGTCCCCATGGAAGGCAGCCGCCATATCAAGGTCTTTTTTTTTCGTCTTGAGCCGTTTCCCCTGAAGGAAATCCCTGGCTTCCTTTTCGGAAAGCTCGATATTGGGAAGGCCGGAAAGGATCGGTTTCAGACTCGTCATGAGGGATCCTTCCGGATCCTTCTCGATTTCCTCCATCGTCTTTGCGTTTTCAATAGAAAAGGGACCGACGACGGTACGGACAAGGGAGGACATCGTAAGAAGACATCCTGCCTTTTCACCGATATCTCTTCCAAGCGCCCGGATGTACGTGCCGGACGAGCAGGTCACATGCAGCTTGATGACGGGCGGCGCGATTTCCCGGATGGTCAGGTCATAAATCGTGACGGGGCGCGCTTTGAGCTCGACTTCCTTTCCTTCGCGGGCAAGCTTGTAGGCCCTTTCCCCATTCACCTTGATTGCTGAATAAATGGAAGGCACCTGCATGATGTCGCCGCGGAAAGCACTGACAGCACCTTCCCAGATGGACGTGTCAGACGGGACTTCTCCTCTTTCGAGGATTTCTCCCGTCATGTCCTCGGTATCCGTCCTGATGCCCATGATGAATTCTGCTTCATATCTCTTCGTATGGATGGGCGCATACTCGATGAGGCGCGTCGCACGTCCCAGGAACACGGGAAGAACGCCGGATGCCATGGGATCGAGCGTCCCTCCGTGCCCTATTTTCTTTTGGTGGTAGATCCTCTGGAGCTTTGCAATGACATCGAAGGAGGTCCAGTCCTTCGGCTTGATGACATTAAGGACGCCGTCCATCAGAGATACTTCTCCGCAGCTTTGACGAAAACGGGCTCTGCGTCTGCAAATGTTTCATGGATGGTGCAGCCGGATGCTTTCCAGTGTCCGCCGCCGCCGAATTCCTCAGCCAGCTTTCCTACATTGGCATATTCCTTGGCGCGCAGGGAAATACGAGTTTCCTTTTCTCCCCTGTACTTGAAGAGGGCAGCGATTTCGCATCCCTTGATGCAGCGCGGAATCGTTGCGTAGTAATCGGAATTTTCACCGTCAAGATCCATGGCTTCCTTGTCCATGTATGCGATGACGATCTTGCCGTTCGCATAGGAATGGACGGTGCCTGCCACGATCTTGTAGCACTTCATGGCTTCCTCTGTTTTTTCTTCCAGACGGTTGGAAATGTAGGAGGGATCAGCGCCCATTTCTACCAGCTTGCTTGCCATGAGGAGCGTATGCGGGGATGTGCAGCTGAACTTAAAGAATCCGCTGTCGGTGCCGATGGCCATGTAAAGGGCATTGCATGTGTCCTTGTCCATCTGGATGCCTTCGTCGAAGAACATTTCAGCAAGCATTTCTGCCGTTGCTGCATAGTGGTAGCGCAGGTAAAGGTAATCGGTGTATCTTTCATTGCTTCTGTGATGGTCGATGCAGAGGCTGTCCACGTCCGGGAAATCAAAATTTCCGCCTCTTTCCAGGTTGGAAAGGTCCGTGAAAACGATGGCATCATAATCCTTTCCTTCCGGAATGGATGTCATGACCTGTGCAGATGTTTCAACGAGGGTGTACACTCTCGGCACGGGATCAGAAAGAACCATGTCGGCTTCCTTGCCCATGGAGAGAAGGACATTGTGCAGCGCGCAGATGGAGCCTACGTCGTCTCCGTCCGGATGCTCATGTCCTACGAGAAGGAAACGGTTATGGGATTTCAGGAAATCCATAGCCTGCTGCTTGTCGATTTCGACAGCATGATCTTTGCCAAGACTCATTTTTCAGTCCTCCTTTTCAGTATCTTCCTTCGGAGCTTTATCCTTTTCTTCGTCATGCACCTTTTTCAGGAGACCTTCAATGTGCATGCCGTAATCAAGGGACTTGTCTTCTTCGAAGGTAATTTCCGGTGTGTAGTAAATCTTGAGGCGCTGGCCGAGTTCCTTGCGGATGAAGCCTTTTGCCTTGTTGAGCGCTTCGAGCGATTTTGCCTTTTCCCAGGATTTCCCGAAAAGGCTGACGTAAATCGTTGCTTCGCGCAAATCTCCGGTCACATGGACGCCTGTCACGGTGACAAAGCCGATGTGCGGATCTTTCAGGTCATAGAGGAGCATCTGGCTGACTTCCTGCTTGATGAATTCCTGTATTTTTCTAACGCGTAATTCTGACATATGGATTCCTCTCTTGCCGCATGCGGCAGGATCTTCCGCTCTTTGCGGATACTAAGAAATAAAGAGGCCCGTCATCGAAATAGGGATGCGGGCCTCTTACTTTTTAATTAAGAACGCCTGCCCTGATTATTCCAAGGTGGCAGCTTCTTCTTTCAGCTCGAAGGATTCAAGCTGGTCGCCTTCCTTGACGTCGCGGTAGCTTTCCAGCGAAATACCGCATTCGAAGCCTTGTGCGACTTCCTTCACATCATCCTTGAAGCGGCGCAGGGATGCGATCTTGCCTTCGTGGATGACGATGCCGTCGCGGATCAGGCGGAGACGGCAGCTGCTTGTGATCTTGCCGTCCTGTACATAGCAGCCGGCAACGATGAGTTTCGGTGTATGGATGACCTGACGGACTTCTGCGTGGCCGAGAACGACTTCGCGGATGGTCGGAGCGAGCATGCCGGCCATAGCTGCCTTGATATCATCAATGCAGTCATAGATGACACGGTAGAGACGCATATCGACGCCGTCTTTTTCAGCCAGTGCTCTTGCATTGGCATCCGGACGGACGTTGAAGCCGATGATCAGCGCATTGGAGGCAGATGCCAGCATGACATCGGATTCGTTGATGGCGCCGACAGCGGAGTGGACGATGGAAACGCGGACTTCATCACTCTTGATGCCCATGAGGGACTGAACGAGCGCTTCAACGGAGCCCTGTACGTCTGCCTTGACGATGAGGTCAAGTTCCTTCATTTCGCCTTCCTTGATCTTTTCGAAGATGTTGTCGAGCGTTACCTTCTGTACGCTTCTCTGTTCTTCTTCCTTCGCACGGGATGCGCGGATTTCAGCGATGTTTCTTGCCTTTCTTTCATCCATGACATAGAAATGGTCGCCTGCTTCCGGAACGCTGTCCATACCGAGGATTTCAACCGGTGCAGCCGGTTCGGCGCTCTTCATCTTGCGGCCGTTTTCATTGTTCATGGCGCGGACGCGGCCCCAGCTTTTGCCGGCCAGGATGCCGTCTCCGACATGGAGTGTGCCGTTCTGTACGAGCACGCTCATGACAGGACCTCTGCCCTTATCCAGCTGTGCTTCGACGACGACGCCGTAAGCTTCGCGCTTCGGATTGGCTTTGAGTTCCTTCATTTCTGCTACGAGCAGGATGTTTTCCAGGAGGTCATCAAGGCCGATCTTCTTCTTGGCAGAAATCGGGGTCATGATGACATCGCCGCCCCAGTCTTCCGCGAGGAGCCCTTCCTTGGAAAGTTCTTCCTTGATGCGGTCAGGGTTTGCGCCCGGCTTATCAATCTTATTGATGGCAACCATGATCGGAACGCCTGCGTTCTTTGCATGGTGGATAGCTTCGATGGTCTGCGGCATGACACCGTCATCGGCAGCAACGATCAGGACGGCAATATCCGTCAGCTGAGCGCCTCTGGAACGCATAGCGGTGAATGCTTCATGGCCCGGGGTATCCAGGAATGTGATCTTGTGACCCTTGTAGCGGATCTGGTAAGCACCGATTCTCTGGGTGATGCCGCCGGCTTCGTGGAGAGCGACATTTGTCTGGCGCAGGGCGTCAAGCAGTGTCGTCTTGCCGTGGTCGACATGGCCCATGATCGTAACGATCGGAGGACGCGGTACGAGGAAACGGGGATCATCCGGTTCCGGAATGTATTCCGTCGGATCTTCTTCCTTTTCAGGTTTCAGAAGGGTTACACCGAATTCTTCAGCAAGGATTTCGACGGTATCCGGATCGAGGTTCTGATTGATGGTAGCCATGACGCCAAGAGCCATCAAGTGTTTGATGATCTCGCTGACTTCGCAGCCGAAGAGTTCAGCCAGTTCCTTGACGGTAACAGCAGCCGGGACAGTTACTTCTGTCGGATAGGTATCCTGTTTCTTTTCCTGGTTGTGTTTCTTCTTCTTGCCCTGGTTCAGGGAGCGGGCCATCAAAGAGCCGCCTTCCTTTTCTCTTCTTGCCTTTTCCCAGTCCTTCTTTGTTTTCTTCTTGGCCGGTTTTTCACGTCTGACTGCCGGAGTTTCCGGAGCGATTTCTTCTACCGGAGCAGCAACGGCTGCCGGATGCTGGCTGTGGGAATGATCATTTCTGGAATGATCGTTTCCGCCGAACGGTCTGCCGTTCCTGTCGCCAGCGGGTCTGCCATTTCTATCGCCAGCCGGACGGCCGTTTCTGTCGCCATACGGGCGGTTTCCGTTCCTGTCGCCGGACGGACGTTTTCCATTCCTGTCGCCATACGGACGGTTTCCATTCCTGTCGCCGGATGGACGGTTTCCATTTCTGTCACCGGACGGGCGGCCGTTTCTGTCGCCATAGGAACGGTTTCCATTTCTGTCGCCGGACGGGCGGCTGTTTCTGTCACCGTAGGAACGGTTATTTCTGTCGCCGGAGGGGCGGTCGTTTCTATCTCCGGAGGAACGGTCATTTCTGCGGTCGTTCCTGTCATTATTCGGACGGTCGTTTCTGTTATCTCTTACGGGGCGCGTGGTATTTTCCTCTCTTCCGCGGGTTTCTTTTCTTTCCTGATGAGCGGCTTCCGCTTTCGGAGCCTCTTCTTTCACTTCTGCCGGCTTCGGCGCTGCAGGAGCTTTCTGTGCTTCTGGTTCCACGCTCGAGTAAGCGGCTTTGCGGCCTGCTTCTCCGGACTTCCTGTCAGTCGGTCTGCCCTGCTGATCGAACCTTACGGTACGCATCTGCGGACGTTTTGCTGGTTTCTTGGATGCTTCAAATTCTTTTGCCAAAACGGTTTTCGCCCCTTCATCTACTCCGGACAGGCGGCTAGTCACCTCAATATGGTTCTTCTTCAAAGCGTCCATGACCTCTTTATCCGACTTTTTAAACTCTTTTACTAATTCATATACTCTGTACTTCTTTTTCTGCATAAGCAGCCTCCCGTCCGTTCTTATTTCCGGTTGTCGATCTTTTCAGCGATCGCCTTGCCGAATCCTTTATCTACTATAAGGGCTGCTGTCCGTACCCCCTTGCCAAGGGCCTGCCCTAATTTATCTTTTTCGCCGAATACACGGTAAGGGATTTTCCATTTCTCCGCTGCATTCGTGTATTCCTCTTTTGTTCTCGGGGAGCTGTCTTCCGCGATGATCATCAGTTTGCCCGTGCCTTTCCGAAGGCCTTCAGAGACCTGTTCGCTGCCGGAAAGCAGGCGCCCCGCTTTCATGCAGAGGCCCAGCATCCTGTATACTGGATCATCCATTTTCAATCTGTTCCTTAAGGGAGTCATAGACTTCCTTGGACA
>OGXN01001919.1_pt1 | contig 17460 bp, 16 predicted proteins | sample 1576281 | NCBI WGS metagenome assembly OGXN01 (sample SAMEA3541494, study PRJEB24748) | human gut metagenome | biome: human gut; feature: human-associated habitat; material: faeces | place: China | collected 2012
TCAATCCGGTGCTAATGTTTAATTATTTTTAAGACATTTTCATTTTTGCTTGACAGGACTTCAACCATTTTTAAGCGGAAGTATCAATTGAAAACAGCATCCTTCTACTTCATTGCTTTCTACCTGTATCTGACCATGATGGGCATCCATGATGCTTTTCGCAATTGGTAAGCCTAAACCATAACCACCCTCATGTACTCTTGCTTTATCACAACGATAAAAACGTTCAAAGATATGGGCTTGTTCCTCCTTAGAAATATAACTGCCGGTATTGTGAATCTTACAGACTAGTTTTTCATTATTCTTTTTTAAATGAATCGATATCTTTCCTTTTGCGGGTGTATATTTACAGGCATTATCAAGAAAAATCAGCATGACTTGTTTTAGCTGTGCTTCATTGCCGCTTACATATAAATCGTTTTCTATTTCGCTGTGTAAATGGATGCCGTGTTCATAAGCAATACTTTCAAAGGGCAGGATACAGTTCCATACGATATCACTAAAGTTTATGTTTTGAAATTCCACAGGCAGACGGTTTGCGTCACTTTTCGCAAGAAATAACAAACTTTCTACCAGCTTTTTCATACGTTGGGCTTCACTTTGTATGCTGTTGATCCACTTCACCTGATGATCAATAGTATCGTTTGCATGGGCAAGCAAGATATCGCTATCTGCTAAGATCACAGTCAAAGGTGTTTTTAGTTCATGCGAAGCATCCGCAACAAACTGTTTCTGTTGATCCCATGCATGCTGTACTGGTCGTAATGCCCAGTTAGACAAAATAAAACTCAATAGTAAGAAAGCCAGAAAAGCAAAAGTACCCACAATCATCGATGTAATAATCAAATTTTTCATATCTTTAAGATTGGCGCTAATATCAACAAACGCAATTTGATAGTTGGAAGATGTCTGTTTGATCTGATAAGCCAGACTTTGTGATTGTAAGATACCTTTTTGTTTATCCTTAATATCCATAGTGGAAAGAATGTTCTGCAGGCTTTCTTGATCTACATCCAGATTCATGGCATGTATGGAAATGATCGTACCATTGAGATCTGTTTCTACACGAAAAGCATTATGCATGCCAAAAGCTTTATCATCTTTATGATCATTAAACTCAAACTTTGGAATTTCTTCTTTCTGTTGCATCATCAACGTACGTGACAAATTATCATCTATCTCTTGCTGCATATGATGATAATTACTGAAACAAAGGATACCAAATACAATGATCAATATCAAAGTAACACAGGACATGTTGATCCAAATAAACTTTTTACGAAGTTTTTTTATCATAAAGCATCACACTCCAAACGATAACCAAGTTTTCGATGAGCTTTAATCTCTACCTTGCTTTCAAGATAAAATAGTTTCTTTCTTAAAAAGGAAATGTACGCTTCTACATTATTATCTACAGCCTCACTGTCACAACCCCATACTTTTGTGATCAGTTCTTCTTTACTGATGATCATGGATGGATGCTGCATAAATAACTTCATGATTTCAAATTCTTTATATCCAAGGGTGATATGTTTTTGTGCACACAGTAATTCACATGTATCTAATTGAAGACGCAAGTCATGAAAGCTTAATTCATGAAGGATCATTTCACCTTTTCTTCGTGTAAGAGCATAGATTCTTGCTAATAGCTCAGCCGGCGCAAATGGTTTGGTCATATAATCATCTGCCCCAAGCGTTAAACCTTTTACTTTATCGGGGATTTCATCTAATGCGGTCAACATCAGCACTGGCGTATGATGGTTCATTTCTCGTAACGTCTGTACGATCTCAAATCCATTTTTCTTTGGCAGCATGACATCTAGTATGATCATATCAAAGAGATCACTCATGGCATAAGACAAACCCTCCTCGCCATCATATGCAATGGTTGTCTGAAATTTTTCTTCCTCTAATATCTGACGAAGTGCATCGGCTAAATTTCTTTCATCTTCTACAATCAATACCTGCATAACATCACCTCATTTCTACCTCCATTATACACAAACTTTCACAAAGAAAGCTGAAAATAAGCTGAAACTTGTCTTTCAGTTTGATTTAAGGTTTCTGTTATATCATGTAAGTGTAAAAGGAAAGCAGGTGGAAATATGGCAAAAACACAAACCGTGTTTGCACGCTATGAGAAAAAATATGTGGTATCATCTAAAAAATATGCAAAACTAATAGAAAAAATAACGCCGTATATGGCATTAGACGAATATGGAAAATATACGATTTGTAATATTTATTATGATACCGACAGTTACGAATTAATTCGCCATTCTCTGGATAAACCTTCTTATAAAGAAAAACTGAGAATACGCAGTTATGGTACACCACATGATGAGGATTCGGTATTTATAGAATTAAAGAAAAAGGTAAATGGTATTGTATATAAACGAAGAACGATTCTGCCTTGTGCAATCGCTATGGATTATATGAATCGGTGTATTATGCCAAAAAATGACCAGATTCTAAAAGAAATTGGATGGTTTATCCAGCGTTATGATTTATCAAAACAGACATATATCGCATATGATCGTATGGCGTATTTTGGTAAAGAGAATCATGATCTTCGTATCACTTTTGACTTTGATTTACGCTATCGATTAGACCACTGTGATTTGCGTTTTAAAGATGATGGCGCACCGATTCTTGATCATAATGATATACTAATGGAAATCAAAATGCCATTAGCGATGCCTTTATGGTTATCGAATATCTTAAACGAATTAGAAATATATCCATGTTCCTTTTCTAAATATGGAACATGTTATCGGGAACATATATTTGCACAAGAAAAAATAGGAGGATTTGTTTATGTTTGATAGTATTTTTACATCGATGAATGTCATAGATATGTTGATTTGCAGTGGGGTATCCATTATTTGTGGATTATTTATTGGTTATGTATATATGTTTAAAAATGTATATCATAAAGGTTTTGTGGTCAGTGTGGTATTGATGCCTGTCATCGTGCAGGTAGTCATTATGATGGTCAATGGCAATTTAGGAACCGGCGTCGCTGTTGTCGGAGCATTTTCACTGGTACGTTTTCGTAGTGTTGCCGGCGGTGCACGAGAAATATCTACTATATTTTTATCAATGGCAATTGGTCTTGCGACAGGTATGGGTTATGTTATGTTCGCAATCGTCTTTGCGCTGTTGATTGGTATTACCAGTATGATTTTATATGGCAGTTCATTTGCGGAAGCGAATGTAATGGAAAAAGAATTAAAAATAACAATACCAGAATCTTTGGATTATGAAGGCATCTTTGATGATATTTTCCAACAATATACCACAAAAAACGAATTGTTGAAGGTGAAAACGACCAATATGGGAAGTTTATACGAATTACATTATCATATCTGTTTACGAAAAGGTATTGTGGAAAAAGAAATGATTGATGAATTACGGTGTAGAAATGGCAATCTGAATATCATATGCGGCAGACTACCTGTAAATAAAGAAGAACTTTAGGAGATGAGGATATGCGGAAACAAACAATAATTGCTTTTATACTCAGTATGGCTTTATTAATTAATGGATGTCAAAAGAAAGAGGAATCTACCACCAATACATCACAAGCTCAATCCACAACGGTAAAGACTGCCACAACATCCAAGATCGATTTCACTTTTGCGGATGAAGATTTTGATGATTCCTATGATGAACAGGCGATATCCATTGGCTTATCGGATACATCTTTGAAAGCTGATGGTGTTTCTATCAAGAATGGAAGTATTACCATATCCAAGGCAGGTACTTACGTATGCAGCGGAACGCTAAAAAATGGTTCTATCATTGTGGATGCAGGCAAAGAAGACCTAGTTCGTATCGTATTAAATAATGCCAATATCACAAGTGATACAAGCAGTGCAATCTATGTAAAACAAGCAAAAAAGACAGTATTGATTTTAGCGAAAGATAGTGAAAATACAATCAGTGATGCGAAAGATTATACCTATGAGGATGCAGAAAAAGAAGAACCCAATGCCGCAATCTTTTCAAAAGATGATTTAAGTATCACTGGTAGTGGAAAACTTATTGTAAATGCAAATTTCAATCATGGCATTTTCTCAAAAAATCAACTGGTCATTACGAGTGGTAGTTTTGATATCACAAGTCAAAATGATGGATTAAAAGGAAAAGACGGTATTGCGATTGCGGATGGTACATTTACCATCAACGCTCAGGGTGATGGTATGCAGGCAAGTGAATCACAAGAGGAAAGTAAAGGCTGGGTATATATTGAGGCAGGTACTTTTCATATCACATCCCAAGGGGATGGAATACAGGCAGAAACAAATTTAGAAATTAGTGATGGAACCTTTGATATCACAACTGGAGGAGGCAGTCAAAATGCTTCCATAAAATCTGATTGGGGAAGATGGGGACCACAGGATCAAACATCCACAAGTGAAGATACTACCAGTGCTAAAGGTATAAAGTCTGGAAAAGATATGATCATATCCAAGGGTACCTATACGTTTGATACAAGTGATGATGCGATACATACCAACGCATCTATGGATATCAAAGATGGTACTTACACCATACAAAGTGGAGATGATGGCATACATGCAGATGAAACACTGACAGTGGAAAAAGGCAGTATGGATATCAAAAAAAGTTATGAAGGAATAGAAGGAAATCAAATAGTGATACAGGGTGGAGATATTCAGGTCGTGTCAAGTGATGATGGTTTAAATGCAGCTGGAGGAAATGATGGAAGTTCGATGAATGGGCGTCCTGGACAAAATACATTTAGCTCATCTGACAGTGATGTATCTATCACGATTACGGGTGGAAATATCTATGTCAATGCATCCGGAGATGGTTTAGATTCTAATGGCAATTTATATATCAAAGGTGGCAGTGTGATTGTGGATGGACCCCAAGATAGTGGAAATGGTGCATTAGATTATGATGGAACATGTGAAATTACAGGTGGAACATTGATTGCGGCTGGTATGAGTGGCATGGCGCAAATGCCATCAGATACAAGTTCTCAGGCAAGTGTGATGATCACCTTTGATCAAACACAAAGTGAAAATACACTGATATCACTCATGCAGGATAATGATTTGATCATTGCCTATGCACCATCAAAGAAGTTTAATAATATCGTTATATCCACGCCATCTCTAACAAAAGATAAAACATATTCGATTCAAAGTGGTGGTACCATCAGTGGCTTAGAAAGCAAAAAAGCAATCACAGAAGGTACAATCAACAATGCTTCTACCCTTGGCAGCTTTACTTTGTCTGATATGGCCACAAGTATTTCGCAGGATGGTACAAGTGTACAGGCAGGTATGAATCAGCCACAAGGAAAGCCAGGTGGAGATAAAGAAATGGGCGGCCCAGGTGGTCATGGTATGTAAGAACAGCAGAAATGCTGTTTTTTTCTTAAATTTCATGATAAAATAAAAATGAAGTACTCATACATTTACAAAATATCAATTGACGTTAATCAAACACATCATAAAGGAGAAAATCATGAGTAATATACGTATTCAATTATTGAATATCATAAATAGAGAGTCCCCTGATTCTATGAATTTTATCATTGCTCAATACATTCTTGAAAACTTAGAACGTAAAAAAGTAGTTTCCACAAAAGAGCTTGCGGATGAATGTAAAGTATCAAAATCATCAATTAGTCGGTTTTGTAGAAAACTTGGATATGAGGATTTCTTAGAACTACAAATCGCAATTGGAAGTTATAATTCTTTTATCGAAGAAAGATTTACTGATTTAAAAGGTGAAAATACGCACGCGCTCATTCAAAATTATTTTTTAGATATAAAAGAAATTATAAATCATTTAGATCAATCCCTTGAAGTTGAAGTGCTAGAAGAACTTGTGAAAGATATCCATGATTATGAAAGAGTTGCCTTGATGGGACATGTTCAATCAAGTTTTCCAGCATTTTCTTTACAACATTATTTAACAATCTTACATAAGTTTGTTTATTCTACACAGGATCTTAATGAACAAAAAGAAATGTTAGAAACACTGGATGATAGAAATCTTATTATCATTTTTTCTGCAGGAGGTAAATTTATTGAGCGTGTACTTGATCGAATGAATGTGATGAATCGAAAGCATCTTCCTAAAATATACATAATTACTGCCAATAAAACCAAACATCTTTCTTTTGTGTATAAATACATTGAATTGAAGGATAGTTTTAACTATACATCACCTATCATACTAGATATGTATTCCAATTTAATATCCTTGATATATAGGAAAAAGTATTCCGATAGCTAGTGACTTGTTAAAAGCTGTTTCATATTCTGAAACAGAAAATCATGTTTTGAAAAATCACGAAATGCGTGATTTTTTTTAGTATACTGACAATGTAAACAAGACAAGCCAAGGAGGAAAAAATATGAATTACCCATTTAAAATGTTTTGGGGAAGTGCGAGTGCTGACTTCCAATATGAAGGAGGATTTCATGAAGGCAATAGAGGTCTAATAACGCATGATATCGTTACGGATGGCTCTCATGAAAGACCTAGAAGGATTACTTATCAGATGCCAGATGGCACATTAGGATCATCTGCTTATCGTGATCCAATACCTGCAAATGCAATAGGCTGTGTTCATGAAGATGTATATTATCCAAGTCATCATGCTGTAGACTTTTATCATCATTATAAAGAAGATATTAAGCTTTTAGCTGATATGGGATTAAGCATGATGCGATTTGGTATTTGCTGGACAAGAATATTTCCAACAGGATTAGAAGAAAAACCTAATGAAGAAGGGTTACAGTTTTATGAGAATGTCGTTGATGAATGCTTGAAGTATGGAATTGAGCCTATGATTACCATTTGTCATGATGAACTTCCACTTTATTTGGCTAATACATACGATGGTTGGTCTGATCGAATATTGATTGACTGTTATGTTAAATTATGTAAAGCTCTATTTGAAAGATTCAAAGGAAAAGTTAAATATTGGCTGACATTTAATGAATTAAATGTACTACAAGGATTCTCCCATTTAGGGACACGAAATTCTGATGCTCAGACAACTTGGCAGGCAATACATCATGTATTCATTGCTAGCGCAAAAGCTAAAATCTTAGCTAAAGAAATGATGCCAGATGCAATGCTTGGCGCAATGTTTGCGACAAGTCCTGCGTATCCTAGTACATGTCATCCAGATGATCAAATGGCTTGGATGGCGCAAAGAAGAAGATTGTTCTATTTCTCAGATGTAATGTTGAGAGGTTATTATCCTAGCTATGCACAAAGTATTTGGAATGAATATGATGTTGTTATAAAAATGAAAGAAGAAGATGTAGATATATTAAAAGAAGGAACATTGGATTTTTATTCATTTAGCTGTTATCGATCTACAACGGTTGATCGAAATGACAAATTAGGAATTATCGCTTTACCTTTTGGCAAGAATCCTTATCTAAAATCAACGCCATGGGGATGGCCAATTGATCCAGTAAGCATACGTTATGTATTAAATGAAGTATATGATCGCTATCAAAAGCCATTGTTTATTGTGGAAAATGGATTAGGTGAAGTAGATCAACCCGATGAAAATCATTATGTCAATGATACATATCGAATCGCGTATTTAAATGATCATTTCTTAGAGATAAAAAAAGCTGTTGAAATCGATCATGTTGAAGTGTTAGGTTATACAATGTGGGGTGGTATTGATCTTGTATCTTTAAGTACTGGTGAAATGAAAAAACGCTATGGCTGGATATATGTTGATATGGATGATAAAGGAAATGGAACAAAAAACAGATATCCTAAAGCTTCCTATTATTGGATGAAAGAATTTATTCAATCAAATGGAAATAATTTAGTGATAAAAGATGAAAGAGGGAAAAAATATGAATAAAAAAGAATTGGGCGAACAGATTATTGAACTTGTTGGCGGCAGTGAGAATATAGAGAATATCATGCATTGTATGACACGTTTACGTATGAATTTGAAAGATAATGATAAAGTAGAAGTAGAAAAATTAGAAGCATTAAAAGATGTATTAAAAGTCCAGTTTAAAAATGATCAGCTACAAGTAGTGATTGGGCCACAGGTCGCTGAAATATTTCAGGCAATAGAAAGTAAATATAATTTTGGTGATACGAAGGAAGAAGTAAAAGAAAAACAAGGAATCTTTAAGCGTTTCCTGAATGTATTATCAAGTGTTTTTGTACCTGTGATTCCTGCTATTGCCAGTGCGGGTATGTTAAAAGCAATAATCGCCTTGATTAAAGCATTTGAAATTATTCCACTAGATAATGATATCTTTGTACTATTTAATATGATGGCCGATGTTGCCTTCTATTTCTTACCGATTTTACTTGCAGCATCTGCCTTAAAGATATTTCATACAAATCGCATGATTGCAATTGTATTAGCAGCAACTTTAATCCATCCTACCTTTACAGCACTTGTAGCTGATACACAGGCATCATTGACAATATTTGGAATACCAGTTCCATTGATTAATTATGCAAGCTCAGTTGTACCAATTATTTTATCTGTCTGGGTGTTGTCTTATGTTTATAAATATGTTGATAAATATATGCCAAATGCTTTAAAAGTCATTTTCACACCAACAATTACATTATTGATTATGGTTCCTTTCATGTTAGTTATCTTAGGTCCTTTAGGAAATTATGTAGGTACAATCATTTCTTATACGGTAGGTCAGTTATTTTCTTTCAATCGTTTTATAGGAGGATTCATCTTATCCTTTATTCGACCTTTGCTTGTTATAACAGGTATGCATCAAGCCTTTACACCAGTGATTTTCCAAAATCTAGCTGAAAGAGGAAGTGATTTCTTATTACCAACAATGATGATGTCTACAATGGGACAATTTGGTGCTGTAGCAGCAATGATATTTAAATATCGTAATAAAGAAAAGAAAGCAGTTGCAACATCTGCAAGTGTTTCTGCTATCTTAGGAATTACAGAACCTGCATTATATACAGTGTTGATTTATAATCGTAAAGCATTATTATCAGCGTGCTTTGGTGGCGCATTAGGTGGGGCATTTATTTCTATGACTGGATTTGAATTACCTGCATTTGCATCTAGCAGTATTGTAAGCTTACCTATTTATCTACAGGTAAATGTTCCTAATGTCATCATTGCTTTTGCAATCAGTATGATTTCGGCCTTTATTATCACAATGATAAGCGTTAAGACAGAAGATGAGGTATGTACTTCAAATGCGAAATTTATAGCTCCACTTACAGGGAAGATGATTACTTTATCAGAAGTGAATGATCCAACTTTTGCAAGCGAAACAATGGGAAAAGGATTTGCAATTATTCCAAGTGTTGGCGAAGTAATGGCACCATTTGATGGATCAATTACAACTTTATTTCCTACAAAACATGCGATTGGAATTACTTCTGATTCTGGTGAAGAAATATTGATTCATGTAGGAATTGATACAGTTGAATTAAATGGAGAATACTTTGAAGCAAAAGTGAAACAAGGGGACAAAGTAAAACAAGGGCAGGTTCTATTGACGTTCAATCAAGACAAAATTAGTGAAAAATATGATACAACAACTTCTATAATTTTCTTAAACACAGATAAAATACCACTGAATCCTGTTTCAAATAGTGAGATTTTAAGTGGACAAGCTTTATGTTAATGTGAGTTTGTATACAAGAAAAGTGTATTCAGGAATAGAATCTAATATTCATAAAAACACATAAATTGAAATTATTCACAAGATAGATCAAAGAGTAAGAACAGCAGAAATGCTGTTTTTTTCTCTGGTTTCATGTTAGAATAAGAACGCAATCATGATAAAAGGAGTCGTTATGAAGAAATATCGAAGTTTACTATTTGATGCAGATGGAACATTATTGGATTTTGAGGCCGCAGAAAAAAGTGCATTGCGCAATACATTTGCGAAATATCAGTTACCATTTAATGAAGAAATCGAACAAACATATACTAAATTAAACCAAGACCTATGGAAAGCGCATGAACGAGGTGAAATTGATCGTAATACACTGATCTACACTCGTTTTGGAAAGCTATTTGATATTTATCATTTTGACGCAGATGGCGTGAAATTTGAAGATGACTATCAATTAGCCCTTGGAGAAGGACATGAATTAATTAATCATGCAATGGAAGTTGTCACAACCTTAAAACATGATTACGACTTATATATCGTAACCAATGGGGTAATCGCAACACAATATTCTCGTCTAAAAGACAGTGGTCTGTATCAACACTTTAAGCAGATTTTTGTATCTGAAGAATGTGGTTATCAAAAACCATCAAAAGAATATTTTGATGTTGTTTTTGAGGCAATCAAACCAAAATCAAAAGAAGAAGTATTGATCATTGGAGATAGTTTATCCAGTGATATACAAGGGGGCAACAATGCAGGTATTGCGACCTGCTGGTTTAATCCAAAAGCTCATCCACATAAACATCACTTACGAATTGATCATGAAATAAAAGACTTACGCGAATTATATGATATTGTCGGGAAAGGAGATACATATGGCAGATAAGAAATTAGATACAAAAGCATTGTTAGAAAAAAGCAGAGCTGCAAAAGCAAATACACCAACCAAAGCATTACAGAAAAAATTAGGCAAGAAGAAAAATGGTGCGAAATTTGGCAAAGTAAATTTTAACGGATAAGAAAAAATGCTGATGAGGTTTCAGCATTTTTTTGTGATAGTTGGGTAGAGATATTATACCTAAATATCTATGAATCTAATCTAAGATATGGCTGTTTACTATACCAAAATCGTAACAGCTTTATTTTTATTTTCAATATGTGCTAGTGTTGTACTTCCACCATCCTCACCATCAAGTGTCCAAGGGATATCTTCTATAGATTCGATATCTAAACTGCTGGCAGTGGTAAAATACATCCAGTCATGGTTGACTTCACGTTTTAACAATGCGGCAATAATTACCTGGGCATCAAGGGGATTATTGGGTGTTCTAATCATCAGAATTTCAAACAGACCATCATCCAGCTGCGCATGTTTTGTGGAAACAGTTGTAAATCCAGCGACATATTTAGAATTGGTGATGCAACCAAACATATAATCATCTTCAATCGTTTCACCATTAACATGTAATTTTATATGATAGCGGGGAATATTTGCCAATTGTTTCATACCTTCCAGATAATAAGCAACTTTTCCAAACATGTTTTTTGATTGTTGTGGTGTGGAATAGGATACATCAGTAAAAATGCCAAATGCAGCAACATATGTGAAATAGCGGGTATTGAATAAACCGATATCACAGGCAAAAGGATTCCATCGTTCAATGGTATCCATTAATTTCTCAGGACTTTTACTGATTTTTAGAGTAGATGCGAAATCATTGACTGTACCAGAAGGAAGATAGGCAAGATGTGGTTGTGTGGATAAAGGAAGTACTCCATTAATAACTTCATTCCATGTTCCATCTCCACCAATACATAATAAAATATCATGACTTGGCCCAAGCTCTTTACTTAAGGTAATCGCATGGCCTTTTGATTGTGTAATGTACACATGAACATGATCTTGTGCCTTACTAAACCGATCGCATATCGTAAATAAAGCACTCTTTCCATTGCCTTTACCGGCTTTTGGATTCATAATGATCATTACATTTCGATTCATTGTATCACCCCATCATTTTTATTATTATAAACCAAAGCTTGTAAAAGGTAAAACAAAATGACAAAAACTGTGAATGAGTGAACTTCAAATCTTTTACATTCAGTATTTGCGATACATGCTTTTCATAAAATTTTTTATGTTCTTCATTTCTTTTTTTGCGTAAATGCTCTATACTATTGAGGTGGCAGGAAGTAGGGATAATATGGATACCAATCGTTTATTGGATATGGCGGCTTTTGCAGGGAAACTGTTAATAGAAAGCGGCGCAGAAATATATCGTGTAGAAGAAACTATGGTACGTTTATGTACCTGTTTTCATGAAGTAGAAGATGCACAAAGTTTTGTGACACCCACGGGTATCATGTTCTCTATCACTGTAGGGCAACAAACACTAACAAAAGTATTACGCGTGAAAAGTCGTGGAACTGATTTAAACTGTATTGATAAAATAAATGATTTATCAAGACGTGCGACACAACATGCGTATTCTATAGATGAAATATGGAAAGAGTTACAGGATATCGCCAATGAAAAGCGCTATGGCTTTTGGACTACTTTATTATTTGGGGCACTAAGTGCCTTGGGTTTTGCGATATTTTTTCATGGGACATGGAAGGAAGCATTCGTATCTTTTTTGATTGGAATGTTAATTAAAACTGTAAGCTTTTTACTAGAGAAGCGGGAATGGAATGTATTCTTTACCAATGCATTATCAGCAGGCTTGGCAGCGGTTGCGGCACTTGGTTTTCAATATATGGATCATGGTATTAATAGTGATATCGTGATTATCAGCAGTATCATGCTTTTGGTTCCAGGACTTGCGATTACCAATGCTGTTCGAGATACCATGGCAGGAGATTATTTATCAGGAGTGGCTCGTGCAACCGAAGCATTTTTAATTGCTGTAGCAATCGCAGTAGGCATAGGTTTTGTGTTAAGCATGTCTATTCGTTTGAAAGGAGGATTATAAGATGCTGGAAATATTAATTGGCTCTTTTATCGCTTCTTTAGGCTTTGGAATATTATTTAATATCAAAGGAAAAAAGCTGTTGCTGGCAGCAATTGGCGGTTCTTTGGGTGGTGTTGTTTATCAATTATGCTTAGATTTTGGCGCAAGTGAATTAAGTGCAATGTTTATCGCATCCATTTGTTTTTCACTTTATTCTGAGATATTGGCAAGAACTGCCCATACCCCGGTTACAACATTTATCATTTGTGCATTAATTCCCTTAGTACCAGGAGGTGGCATGTATCGTACGATGCTTGCCGCAATACAAGGAGATATTATGAAAGCTTTAACAATGGGCTTAGATACGATAACGATTGCAGGGGCACTTGTACTTGGGATATTACTTGTGTCCACGATTATGAAAGCAATCACAAAACGTAAAAAAACAGAGGTGAAAGCATGAAAAAAGTAGAACTATTAGCACCCGCAGGATCAATGGAAGCATTATATGCAGCTGTACAGAATGGTTGTGATGCTGTGTATCTTGGCGGAGAAATGTTTGGTGCAAGAGCATTTGCGCAAAACTTTTCAAGAGATGATTTAAAAGGAGCAATACGCTATGCTCATATGTATGGTGTAAGTGTTTATATCACAGTTAATACATTAATCAAAGAAGATGAAATGCATGCGGCCATTGATTATGTTTCTTATTTACAAGATATTGATGTAGATGCATTGATCATACAGGACTTAGGATTACTTCATGTTGTTAGAAATATGTTCCCGGATATGGAAGTACATGCTTCTACTCAAATGCATGTACATAATCCAGATGGTATTTTATTCTTGAAAAATCAAGGTGTAAAACGAGTCGTTGTCCCAAGAGAAACAACCATCGAAGAAATAGAAGCATACGCAAAACTTGGCGTGGATTTAGAAGTATTTGTACAAGGTGCTTTATGTGTGTCCTATTCTGGGCAGTGTTTGATGAGTTCTGTTTTATTTGATCGAAGTGGAAATCGTGGCGCATGTGCACAACCTTGTCGTATGCAATATGGCTTCTATCGAAAAGAAGAAGATTGTCTGGTGCCAATTAAAAGTAAAGGAGATTATCTGTTAAGCCCAAAGGACTTAAATACCCTAGAACGTTTGCCAGAATTAATAGATGCTGGCGTTGCTTCTTTTAAAATTGAAGGAAGAATGAAACGACCAGAATATGTAGCTTATATGGTATCACTGTATCGTCAGGCAATTGATGCACATTTAGCACATCGTAAATTCAAAGTTAGTAAAGAAATGATAGAAGATATGCAGAAATTATTTCATCGTGGATTTACAACAGGGCATATTTTTCATCAAAAAGGCAGTGCATTAATGAATCCAATTCGTCCTAATCATATGGGCGTGGAAGTTGGTAAAATCATTGGTTTGAAAAAAGATAAAATGCGTGTGAAATTAAGCCGTGATCTTGATCAGGGAGATGGTGTACGTATTTTAGGTGATGAAGATGAAGGATTTCGTGTGAATAAAATATATAAAGATGGCTTGCTTGTCAATCATGGCGATGCGGGAAGTATCATTGAATTAGATCGTATTTATGGTGTAAAAGAACATGCGATGATTCTAAAAACCAGTGCTGTTCACCAATTAAAACAGCTGCAAGAAAGCTATCAGGGATATCAGCGAAGAGTTGATATTTATGGCAGATTCACGATGAAAAAAGATCAACATCCATCACTTTCTGTATATGATGAGCAAGGCAATCAAGTAGAAATCATCAGTGAGTGTATTGTGGAAAAAGCTATGAAAACACCATTATCCAAAGAACGTTTAGAAGCACAGCTGATGAAAACCAAAGATACCCCATATACTTTTCAAAATATCGAATTTGATATGGATGAAGATGCAATCATGCCAATCAAAGAAATCAATCAGATGCGACGAGATGCTTTAGCGGCATTGAATGAAAAACGTGTCCTACAACATCCAAATCGCAGGAAAAATGATAAAAAAGATCAAATCATATCTTTAACACAAAAGAAAGAATGCAGTATCATCCTTCATACCTATGAACAATATCGTGCATGTGTTGATCAGGATGTTACCATCTATATTGATTCTTTGCCATTATATGAAAAAATCAAACAAGAAAATCCAGAAGTAAAGCCGATAACACCACGTATTATGAAAACAGCCTATCCAGATCAGGGTATGATACAAGATATTGGTGGATTATATCAGGAAAAAAATTATATTTATGGAACATCTTTAAATGTATCCAATTCCTATAGCGCACAGTTCTTATTTGAACATCAGGCACAAAGTGCTGTTTTCTCATTAGAAACAGATAAAGATGAATGTATAAAGATTATGAAGCAGGCAAAACAGCGTTATCATGGTGGAAGCTTTGCGTATGTAGTATATGGAAAACGAGAACTTATGGTAAGTGAATATTGTCCAATCAACGCAGTGGAAAAAGACAGTGATAAGAAAAACTGTGGCTTATGCCGTAAACATGATTATTTATTAATCGATAAGAAAAAACGTCAGTTTCCTTTGATGATGGATGAAAACTGCCGTATGCATTTATTAGAAGAAACTGCATGGAATCGTTTAGAGGATATTCAAGAGCTGAAAAAAGCAGGAATACAACATTTTATCTGTATATTGAACGATGAAGACGAACAGACAAGCAGAGAAGTAATCAAACAGGTGATGGGCCTATGTCAATGAATACCAAAACATTATTAACAGCACCGATTCCTAAGCTGTATCTTTCATATTTATTGCCAACATTAATCGCAATGTTATCTAATTCTTTATATTGTCTGGTAGATGTTTATTTTATCTCTAAAGGGGCTGGCAGTGTTGGTCTTGCGGCATTAAATATTGCCATGCCAATCTTTACACTATATTCAGCAATCGGCTTATTATTTGGTGTTGGTGGAGCAACGGTTATGGCAGTTGCGGAAGGCTCACATCATTTAAAGGAAAGAAATCAGGCGTTCACATTAAGTGTGGCATGTATGCTCATCATTGGGATTTTTATCAGCATTGCCGGTACTGTTTTTTTAGAACCTTTTGCCTATGCACTAGGCAGCAGTGAAGCATTATTGCCTTATGTAAAACAATATATGCTACCTGTTAATATCAGTGCTTTTGCTTTTGTGTTAATGTATGCCGCAAGTATTTTAATACGTGCAGACCATGCGCCAAAGCTTGCGATGAATGCCATGTTGCTTGGAAATATCAGTAATATGATATTGGATTACGTATTTGTAATGTTGTTTGGTATGGGACTACAGGGAGCCGCAATTGCGACATGTATCTCACCATTTTTAACGATTATCGGTGTATCCTTTCATTTTATACTAAAGAAGAATACAGTGCATTTTACAAAGGATTGTTTTCATAAAAATCTATTAAAACGTATTTGCAGCAATGGATTAGGCAGTGGAATCATGGAAATCAGTGCAGGGGCAATCATACTATTATTCAATGTGGTAATTTTGCATATGGCTGATGAATTATTTTTAGCAAGTTATGCGATTGTGACCAATATTGCTTATGTTTGTAAAGGTCTGTTGAATGGTTTTGCACAGGGAATCCAGCCAATCATATCCGCAAATTTTGGTGCTGGCAATCGTGAACGTGTCAAAGAAGCATTAAAGGTATGTATTTGTTTCGCATCTGCCTTCGCTATTATCGTATATTTGATTTTTTTGATATTTCCACAAGGTGTCGCTGCGTTATTTGCGAATGGTGATGGCGAGCTGATTACACAATCCGCTACAGGCATTCGTTTATATTTCTCATCTTTGTTATTCACTGCGATGATCACTATGATTATGTATTATTTCCAGTCTATTGAAATGGGAAAGCTATCCACAATGCTTGCGGTATTAAAAGGTTTTGTATTTATTGTAGTCAGTATGGCAATCCTGATTTTCTTATTTGGTATTGATGCTATCTGGTTAAGTGTAACTGCAGCAGAATTATTTGCATTAATGACTGCAGTTATGATCATCAAGAAAGGAAGATTGCTGGCATGATCAATTTAGAAAAAGCAAAGCAGGCATTTGCAGCCTATGTAAAACAATTTGATGTACATGATGAACAAATTCAATTGAAAATCAAACATACATATGAAGTTATGCGCTACAGTGAAATGATAGCGAGTGATTTAGCATTATCAGATGAACAAATAAAGCTTGCTTCTCTTATTGGTCTATTACACGATATTGGACGCTTTGAACAAATCCGAAGATATCATACATTTATTGACCGCGATAGTGTAAATCACGCAATGCTTGGCGTTGAAATATTAAAAGAAAAGGATTTTATACGTACTTTTGTAGAAGAAGGATATGATGATATAATTTTTACTGCCATTGCTAATCATAACAAATTTCGTATAGATGAAAGCCTTACAGGAGATACATTGATACAGGCAAAAATCATTCGTGATGCAGATAAAATTGATATCTTTCGGGTAAACAGTACACATAGCTGTGAAACATTGTTTATGTGCAGGGAAGATGAAATGAAAAATACATTAATATCTAAAGAAGTTTTTCAAGATTTTATGACACATACTTCTATATTAAGTGAAAAACGTAAAACACCAGGAGATATTTTAGTATCACATATAGCTTTGATTTATGATTTTAATTATCCAATATGTTTTAAAGTACTTTTACAACATTCATGGATACATGATTTATTACGTCGTTTTGAATTTGAAAATCCGAATACGAAAAGAGTTATTCAACAGATAGAACAGGAAATACTTGATTATTTAAATAAACATCAATTTTATAGTTGAATAATGAATGACATCAAGTTATAATAAGGATGCC
>OGXN01001927.1_pt1 | contig 17400 bp, 22 predicted proteins | sample 1576281 | NCBI WGS metagenome assembly OGXN01 (sample SAMEA3541494, study PRJEB24748) | human gut metagenome | biome: human gut; feature: human-associated habitat; material: faeces | place: China | collected 2012
CCTGCTTTACGACGAACAACTTCGCCTTCGTAACGGATACCTTTACCTTTGTAAGGTTCTGGTTTTCTCCATTTACGAATGTCAGCAGCTACAGCACCTACGATTTCTTTGTCAGCACCGCTAACAATGATTTTGTTAGGAGCTGGAACATCGATGGTAATACCAGCAGGAGCTTCCATTTCAACTGGGTGGGAGAAGCCAAGAGTAAGAGCTAATTTGTTACCTTGTTTTGCTGCTCTGTAACCAACACCATTGATTTCTAATGTTTTGCTAAAGCCTTCTGCAACGCCTGTTACCATATTAGCAACAAGAGCTCGAGTGAGGCCATGTAAAGAACGATGCGCTTTATCATCGCTCGGACGAGCTACTGTGATTACGTTACCTTCCACAGTAATATTCATATCCGGATGCAATTCACGAGATAATTCGCCTTTTGGACCTTTTACAGTCATTACGTGATTGTCGTAATTTACTGTAACGCCAGCAGGAATCTCGATAGGCATTCTACCGATACGTGACATTATTTCTACCTCCTATTGCCTGATTACCATACATATGCAAGTACTTCGCCACCAAGACCTTCTTTACGAGCTTGTTTGTCGCTCATAACGCCTTTAGATGTAGAAATAACTGCAATACCTAAACCACCAAGTACGCGAGGAAGTTCTTCTTTCTTCGCATAAACACGTAAGCCTGGTTTAGAAATACGTTTAATTCCAGTAATTACTTTTTCGTTATTGGAACCATATTTTAACGTTACTTTTAGTACATTGTATTTACCATTTTCAACGGTTTCAACGCTCTTAATAAATCCTTCTTCTTTAAGGATTTCTAGAACGGCAGCCTTCGTACGGGAAACAGGGATTTCCACTGTTTCGTGAAGAGCAGCATTAGCATTACGGATGCGTGTAAGCATATCCGCAATCGGATCGGTCATTACCATATTCTAAAAACCTCCTTCCGCAATCCAATTACCAACTGGCTTTTTTAACGCCAGGAATTTGTCCCTTATAAGCTAATTCACGGAACGCAATACGGCTAATGCCGAATTTACGCATATAACCATGAGGACGTCCAGTTAAGTTACAACGATTGTGTAAACGAGTTGGGGACGCATTAGCAGGCAACTGAGACAATGCTTCATAGTCACCAGCAGCTTTTAAAGCTTCACGCTTAGCCGCATATTTAGCAACTAATTTTGCACGTTTCTTTTCGCGTTCAAGCATAGATTTTTTAGCCATCTATAGTTCCTCCTACTTATTTTTCAAACGGCATACCACAAAGTGCCAATAATTCACGAGCTTCTTCATCAGTTTTAGCGTTAGTAACCACGATGATATCCATACCAGTTACGCGTTCTACCTGATCGTATTCGATTTCAGGGAAGATGAGCTGTTCTTTAAGACCCAATGCATAGTTACCACGGCCATCAAAAGCCTTAGCACTTACGCCGCGGAAGTCACGTACACGTGGCAAAGCTACGTTGATTAATTTATCTAAGAACTCATACATGCGAGTGCCACGAAGAGTTACTTTTGTACCAAGGGCCATACCTTCACGAACTTTGAAGTTAGCGATGGATTTTTTAGCTTTAGTAATAACTGGTTTTTGACCAGCGATGATTGTAAGATCATTTACAGCAGCTTCTAATGCTTTTGCATTACCTACTGCATCACCTACACCAATATTGATAACGACTTTTTCGATTTTAGGGATTTCCATTACATTTTTGTATTGGAATTTTTCCTGTAAAGCCTGACGAATTTCATTATTATATTTTTCGTTTAAACGAGCCATTAGTTAGGAGCCCTCCTTTCCTGATTATTTATCTAGTACGGCACCGCTCTTAACAGCTGCACGTACAAATTTACCATTTTGTTCTACTTTTTTAATGCGAGTAGGTTGTTTAGTTTCAGGATCGATAACCATTACATTAGAAACATGGATAGGAGCTTCTTTAGTAATGATGCCGCCTTGAGGGTTAGCCTGACTTGGTTTCGTATGGCGTTTTACAAGGTTAAGACCTTTAACGAACACACGAGATTTTTTAGGTTCAGTAGCGATAACTTCGCCTTGCTTGCCCTTATCTCGACCGGAGATAACAACAACAGTATCGCCTTTTTTCACTAGTAATTTAGTTTGGGACATCGTCGCGTTCCTCCTTCTTATAATACTTCTGGAGCAAGAGAGATAATCTTCATGAAGTCTTTTTCACGAAGCTCACGAGCTACAGGTCCAAAAATACGAGTGCCACGTGGGCTCTTGTCATCTTTAATTACAACTGCTGCGTTTTCGTCGAAACGAATATAAGAACCATCTTGACGACGGATACCTTTTTTAGAACGAACAATTACGGCTTTAACTACGTCGCCTTTCTTGACAACGCCACCGGGTGATGCATCTTTTACAGAAGCAACGATTACGTCACCGATATTGCCGAATTTGCGGTAAGAACCACCCATAACCTGGATGCACATAATACGTTTTGCACCAGTGTTGTCGGCAACATTCAAAATTGTTTGTTGCTGGATCATCGTAATTCCTCCTTACATCACTTATTATTTTACTTTTTCTACGATTTCAACCAATCTCCAATGTTTATCTTTGGAAAGTGGACGAGTTTCAACAATCTTAACTGTATCACCGATTTGGCACTCATTGTTTTCATCATGAGCTTTAAAGCGTTTGCTTGTTACCATCGGCTTATTATATAATGCGTGGGATACTTGGCGATCAACGGATACAACGATTGTTTTATCCATTTTGTTGCTCACTACTTTACCAACGCGGACTTTACGTACATTTCTTTCTTCTGCCACGACCATTAGCCTCCTTTTCAATCCAAACAAAATTTGTTATTATGCGTTTCCTTTAAGAGTAGCTTCACGCTGAATTGTTTTAATACGCGCGATAGTTTTCTTAACTTCACGAATACGCATTGGATTTTCTAATTGACCAGTTGCGAGCTGAAAACGGAGGTTAAACAACTCTTCTTTAAGGCCGGAAACTTTTTGTTCCATTTCGGCAGCGCTCATGTTACGGATGTCATTAACCTTCATTTACGTCACCACCCAATTCTTTACCCTTAACAACGAACTTAGTTTTGATTGGAAGCTTGTGGCCTGCCAATCGCATAGCTTCACGAGCTACTTCTTCAGATACGCCGTTCATTTCGAACATTACGCGACCTGGTTTAACTACTGCTACCCAATATTCTGGGGAACCTTTACCGGAACCCATACGAGTACCAGCTGGTTTAGCTGTAATAGGTTTGTCTGGGAAAATTTTAATCCAAACTTTACCACCACGTTTAATGTAACGTGTCATAGCAATACGAGCTGCTTCGATTTGACGATTTGTAATCCAAGATGGCTCTAATGCTACTAAACCGAATTCACCGTGAGAAACTGTGTTACCACGCATTGCACGACCTTTCATACGGCCGCGGAATTGTTTACGATGTTTTACGCGCTTTGGAATAAGCATTAGTTGTCACCTTCTTCCTTTTTAGCTTGTTTTACTTCAGGTAAAACTTCGCCTTTGTAGATCCATACTTTAATGCCGATGCAACCATAAGTTGTATGTGCTTCAGCAGTACCGTAGTCGATGTTAGCGCGAAGAGTGTGCAATGGGATACTACCTTCACGGTAAGATTCGCTACGAGCGATTTCAGCGCCGCCTAAACGACCGCTAACCATGATTTTGATACCTTTTGCACCAAGGCGCATTGTGCGACCTACAGCTTGTTTCATAGCACGACGGAAACCGATACGGCGTTCTAACTGACTAGCAATGCTTTCAGCTACTAACACGGAATCCATGTCTGCTTGTTTAATTTCTGCAATGTTTACGTCGATTTGTTTATCAGTAAAACGTTTTAATGCTTTGCGGATATCTTCGATACCAGCACCGCCACGACCGATAACCATACCTGGTTTTGCAGTGTGAATTGTTAATTTAATACGTTTATTAATACGCTCAATTTCAATGCGGGAAATACCAGCAATGAAAAGGGTTTTCTTCAAGAAGTTACGGATTAATACGTCTTCGTGAAGATTAGCAGCGTAATCTTTTTCAGCATACCATTTTGCGTCCCAATCTTTTACGATACCAACACGCAAACCATGGGGATTAACTTTCTGACCCACTATATTCCCTCCTTCTATTAAGCTCTTTCAGAAACTACAACTGTTACGTGGCTGGAACGTTTCAAAATTTTGAAAGCCTGTCCACGGGAACGAGGATGAATGCGCTTCATTGTTGGACCTTGGTCTACAAAGATGCTGGACACATAAAGTTTGTCTACATTCATATCAAAATTGTTTTCTGCATTTGCGATTGCAGAGCGCAATACTTTTGCTACTACATCAGCGCCAACTTTCGGAGTGAACTTCAAGATGGCAAATGCTTCGCCGATATTCTTGCCACGAACGAGGTCAGCAACAATACGGATTTTACGAGGCGCGATGCGCACGTGTTTAGCGATTGCTTTTGCTTCCATTATCTAATTCCTCCTATATTACTTCTTACCGGTTGTTTTTTCGCTCTTAACATGACCTTTGAAAGTACGAGTTGGAGCAAATTCACCTAATTTATGACCTACCATATCCTCTGTAACGAATACAGGAACGTGTTTGCGACCATCATGCACAGCAATTGTGTGGCCTACAAAAGTTGGGATAATAGTAGAGGCACGAGACCAGGTTTTTACAACTTTCTTATCATTTGTTTCATTTAAGGCATCAATTTTCTTCACAAGAGAAGCTGCGACGAAAGGGCCTTTTTTTATAGATCTGGACACTGTCTTATCTCCTTCCTGTTATCCTATTTTGTACGACGTTTAACAATTAACTTGCTAGAAGCTTTTTTCTTGTCGCGAGTTTTAACACCATGTGCTGGTTTACCCCAAGGAGTAACTGGATGTTTACGACCAACTGGGGACTTACCTTCACCACCACCATGTGGATGGTCACAAGGGTTCATTACAACACCACGAGTGCCAGGACGTACGCCCATCCAACGATGGCGACCAGCTTTACCAATTGTGATGTTTTCATGATCAATGTTACCTACAACACCTACTGTTGCACGGCAGTTGATATGAACACGACGAAGTTCACCGGAAGGTAAACGAAGTAATGCATAGGAACCTTCTTTAGCCATTAACTGAGCAGAAGTACCTGCGGAGCGAACGATTTGACCGCCCTTACCAATTTTCATTTCAATATTGTGTACTTGTGTACCCAATGGAATGTTAAGTAATGGTAAGCAGTTACCTGGTTTAATATCAGATTCAGGACCACTGTATACAGTGTCACCTACATTTAAGCCAACTGGAGCTAAGATGTAGCGTTTTTCACCATCAGCATAGTTAAGAAGCGCGATACGAGCACTACGGTTAGGATCGTATTCGATTGTCGCTACTTTAGCTGGGATATTATCTTTAGTACGTTTGAAGTCAATAATACGGTACTGACGCTTGTGACCGCCACCTTGGTGACGAACAGTCATTTTACCGGTGTTATTACGACCACCTTTTTGAGAAACCTTAACAAGTAAAGACTTTTCAGGCTTGCTTGCAGTAATTTCTGTGAAGGCAGACGTAGTCATAAACCGACGACCAGCGGAGTACGGTTTGTATGATTTAATTGCCATTATTGGGGCCTCCTTACTAGACTATTTTAAACACCTTCAAAGAATTCAATGGATTCGCCAGCCTTTAAAGTTACGATAGCTTTTTTATAATCGCTACGTTTACCTTGTGTACGGCCCATGCGTTTTACTTTTCCAAGGACTCGAATGGTAGCAACTTTCTCTACCTTTACATTGAAGATTCTTTCTACAGCTTGACGGATCTGCACTTTGTTAGCAGTTAAAGGCACACGGAAAGTGTATTTGCCTTCTTCCATAAGAATTGTAGTTTTTTCTGTAATAATCGGACGAATAAGAACATCGCGTAATTCCATTATGCGAGCACCTCCTCAATCTTTGCTACGGCACCTTCAGTGATGAAGAGCTTATCGTAGTGGAGAAGATCGAAAATGTTGATGCCTTCGTAAGCAATAGCTTTAACGCCTTGAATGTTACGAGCGCTACGTTCAACATTTACATCACCGTCAGTGATGAATAATACTTTTGCATCACCTACATCAAAGTTGTTAAGAAGATTTAACACATCTTTAGTTTTAGGAGCTGCTAAAGTTAATTCGTCCAATACGATCAATTCGTTATTGTTTACTTTGTCGCTAAGTGCAGATTTAACTGCTAGACGTCTAGCTTTACGAGGCATTGCCTTGTAATAGCTACGAGGTTGTGGACCAAATACGGTACCACCACCAACCCATAATGGGCTACGAGTGGAGCCTACTCGAGCACGACCAGTACCTTTTTGTTTCCAAGGTTTACGGCCACCGCCACGAACTAGACCTCTCGTTTTTGTTGCGTGAGTGCCAAGACGTTCGTTAGATAACTGACGAACAACGGCTTGATGCATAACAGCTGCATTTACTTCAACTGCAAATACTGCATCATTTAACTGTATTTCACCGACTTTAGTGCCGGACATATTATATTTTGTTACTGTTGGCATTAGAGATCCTCCTTTCGACAATTAGTTATTTAACAGGTTTTACTGTATTGCGAACCATTACTAGGCTACCTTTAGCACCTGGAATGCCGCCTTTAATAAGCAACAAGTTGCGTTCAGTATCCACTTTAACAACGGATAAACGCTGTACAGTAACTCTGCCACCGCCCATTTGTCCTGGGAGTTTCTTGCCTTTGTAAACCTTACCGCCGCCACCGGAGATCATAGGACCGATGGAACCAGGTTCACGATGAGATTTGGAGCCGTGAGTTACAGGACCGCGATGGAAGTTGTGGCGCTTAATCGTACCAGCGAACCCCTTACCTTTACCTGTACCAACTACATCAACCAACTCACCTTCTGCGAAGATATCAGCTGCCAGAGTTTGGCCCACTGTGTAATCAGTTGCTTCAGCAAGGCGAAGTTCGCGAAGATATTTAACTGGCTCTACGCCGGCTTTTTCGAACTGGCCTTTTACAGGTTTAGTTAAATGTTTTTCTTTAATGGAACCGTAACCAAGCTGTACTGCATCGTATCCATCAGATTCAACTGTTTTAACGCGCACTACTACGCTTGGGGTAGTTTCCACTACAGTGACAGGAACTAACTTACCTTCAGCAGTGAAGATTTGAGTCATTCCTAACTTTTTACCCAAAATAGCTTTAGACATAATCGCACCTCCTTATTATAATTTTATTTCAATAGATACACCAGCAGGTAATTCAAGACGAGTGATAGCATCTACTGTTTTCGAATTTGATTCAAGAATATCGATTAAACGTTTATGTGTACGCATTTCGAATTGCTCGCGAGAGTCTTTATTAACATGTGGCGAACGAAGAATTGTAAAAATGTTTTTTTCTGTTGGCAATGGAATTGGACCAGATACTAACGCACCATTGCGTTTTGCTGTGTCAACAATTTTTGCCGCGCTCTGATCAAGAGCTTTATGATCGTATGATTTTAAGCGAATACGAATTTTTTGCTGTTTTGCCATGAATAACTTCCTCCTGTCGTCCATTTCGTGAATGAACTGCTCCATAGAAATTCTCCTCCGCAGAGGCAACCTTCTATATCATAGTTTAAAAACACAACACGAGAGCGGCACATTCATGCCGCTCTGCGCTGCGCATATATATTGCTTTTACAAGCTAAAGATCGAATTAAGCTTCGATAGATGTAACAACACCAGCACCTACAGTGTGGCCACCTTCGCGAATAGCGAAACGTAAACCTTCTTCAACAGCGATTGGAGTGATCAATTCGATGTTCATAGTGATGTTGTCGCCAGGCATACACATTTCTGTGCCTTCTGGAAGATTGATAACGCCAGTTACGTCAGTTGTACGGAAGTAGAACTGTGGACGGTAGTTGGAGAAGAATGGAGTATGACGGCCACCTTCTTCTTTAGTCAATACGTAAACTTCAGCTTTGAATTTAGTGTGTGGTTTAATGGAACCTGGTTTAGCTAATACTTGGCCACGTTCGATATCTTTGCGGTCAACACCACGAAGAAGAGCACCAACATTGTCACCAGCTACTGCGCTGTCCAATGTTTTGCGGAACATTTCAAGACCAGTTACTACATAGCTTTCAGCTTTTTCTTTAAGACCAACAACTTCTACAGTGTCGCCAACGTTTACTTGACCACGTTCAACACGGCCAGTTGCTACTGTACCACGACCAGTGATTGTGAAAACGTCTTCTACTGGCATCAAGAAAGTTTTGTCAGTGTCGCGTTCTGGAGTTGGGATGTAGGAGTCAACTGCAGCCATAAGTTCGTTGATTTTTTCAACGTATTTAGCGTCACCTTCAAGAGCTTTAAGAGCAGAACCTACGATGATAGGTACTTCGTCGCCAGGGAATTCGTAAGTAGAAAGAAGGTCACGAACTTCCATTTCTACTAATTCGATTAATTCTTCGTCGTCAACCATATCAGCTTTGTTTAAGAATACAACGATAGCTGGTACACCTACTTGGCGAGCAAGAAGGATGTGTTCACGAGTTTGAGCCATAGGGCCGTCAGTAGCAGCGATTACAAGAATAGCGCCGTCCATCTGAGCAGCACCAGTGATCATGTTTTTAACATAGTCAGCATGGCCTGGGCAGTCAACGTGTGCATAGTGACGGTTTTCAGTTTCATATTCAACGTGTGCAGTGTTGATTGTGATACCGCGTTCACGTTCTTCTGGAGCTTTGTCGATCATGCTGTAATCTTGGAAATCAGCTTTACCTTGGTCAGCAAGAACTTTTGTAATTGCTGCAGTAAGAGTAGTTTTACCATGGTCAACGTGACCGATAGTACCGATGTTAACATGCGGTTTAGTACGTTCAAATTTTGCTTTTGCCATTTTGAATTGTCCTCCCGGATAATTAAAATTCTAATTTATTCTGTTAACCCTTAGGGATTAGCCATTTTTCTTAGCTTGAATTTCTTCAGCTATTTTCTTAGGTACTTCTTCGTAGTGGTCTACTGTCATAGAGTAGTTACCGCGACCTTGAGTTTTGGAACGAAGGTCAGTAGCATAGCCAAACATTTCGCTAAGTGGAACGAATGCTTTAATGTGTTGGCTACCATTGCGAGCTTCCATACCATCCATGCGACCACGACGGGAGTTTAAGTCACCGATAACGTCGCCCATGTATTCTTCAGGTACATCAACTTCAACAGCCATGTATGGTTCTAAAAGAACTGGATCTGCTTTACGAGCACCTTCTTTGAAGCCCATAGAACCAGCGATTTTGAACGCCATTTCTGAGGAGTCAACATCATGGTAGGAACCGTCAAATACGATTACTTTGATGTCAACCATTGGATAACCAGCAACTACGCCAGATTCCATTGCTTCTTTAACACCGTTTTCAACTGGCCCGATGTATTCACGAGGAATAGCACCACCAACGATTTTGTTTTCGAATTCGAAACCAGCGCCTGGTTCTTGAGGAATTAATTCCAACCAGCAATCACCGTATTGACCACGACCACCGGACTGACGCACGAATTTACCTTGTTGTTTAACAGATTTACGAATTGTTTCGCGGTAAGCAACTTGTGGTTTACCAACATTACATTCTACTTTAAACTCACGGTTCATACGGTCAACGATGATGTCTAGGTGAAGCTCACCCATACCGGAGATGATTGTTTGACCAGTTTCTTCATCTGTACGAACTTTGAAAGTTGGATCTTCTTCAGCTAGACGAGCTAGTGCGATACCCATTTTTTCTTGGTCCGCTTTAGTTTTAGGTTCTACTGCTACGGAGATAACTGGTTCAGGGAATTCCATGGATTCAAGAATTACCGGAGCTTTATCATCACAAAGAGTATCACCAGTAGTTGTATCTTTTAAACCAACCGCAGCTGCGATGTCACCAGCGTATACGCGTTCAATTTCTTGACGAGTATTCGCATGCATCTGAAGGATACGGCCGATACGTTCCTTCTTACCTTTAGTAGAGTTGAACACATAGGAACCAGACTCTAAGGAACCGGAGTATACACGGAAGAACGCTAATTTACCAACATAAGGGTCAGCCATGATTTTGAATGCCAATGCGGAGAATGGCTCTTCATCAGATGCTGGGCGACTTTCTTCAGCCCCAGTGTCTGGGTTAACACCTTTAATTGCTGGAATATCAAGTGGAGATGGCATGTAGTCGATAACTGCATCGAGAAGCATCTGCACACCTTTATTTTTATAAGAAGAACCGCAAAGTACAGGGAACAATTTGTTATCACAAACTGCTTTACGAAGACCAGCTTTAAGTTCATCAATGCTGATTTCTTCACCCTCTAAGTACTTCATCATGATTTCGTCATCAGTTTCAGCAATAGCGTCAACTAACATTTCACGACGAGCATTTGCAACTTCTTCATATTCTGCAGGAATATCAGTAATTTCGTATTCTTTGCCGTCATCACTGATGTAGATTTCAGCTTTCATTGTCATCAAGTCGATGATGCCTTTGAAAGTATCTTCAGCTCCGATTGGCACTTGAAGAGCTACGCTGTTAGCGCCTAGGCGTTCTTTCATCATGTCTACAACACGGAAGAAGTCAGCGCCCACTGTATCCATCTTATTTACATAAGCGATACGAGGTACGCCATAAGTTGATGCTTGACGCCATACTGTTTCAGATTGAGGCTCTACGCCACCTTTAGCACTGAATACTGCTACGGAACCGTCAAGTACACGCAACGAACGTTCTACTTCTACAGTAAAGTCAACGTGACCAGGAGTATCGATGATGTTTACGCGATGGTCTTTCCAGTGACAAGTTGTTGCAGCGGATGTGATTGTAATACCACGTTCTTGCTCTTGTTCCATCCAGTCCATTGTAGCCGCGCCTTCATGTACTTCACCAATCTTGTGAACTCGGCCTGTATAGTAAAGGATACGTTCCGTTGTGGTCGTCTTACCAGCATCGATGTGAGCCATGATACCAATATTACGAGTTTTCTCTAAAGAAAATTCTCTTGCCACGAATGTCACTCCTCTTAACTAATTACCAACGATAATGAGCAAATGCTTTATTAGCTTCTGCCATTTTATGAGTATCATCTTTTTTCTTAATAGCTGCGCCAGTGTTATTGAACGCATCCATTAATTCGCCAGCTAAACGTTCTTTCATGGTACGTTCGCCACGAAGACGAGCATAGTTTACCATCCAACGAATGCCGAGAGTCTGACGACGATCAGCACGAACTTCTACTGGCACTTGGTAGTTAGCACCACCGATACGGCGAGCGCGAACTTCCAATACAGGCATTACATTTTTTAAAGCCTGATCAAAAACTTCCATTGGGTCTTGACCCATTTTGGAACGAATAATTTCAAATGCATCATATACGATAGTTTCAGCTACGCCTTTTTTGCCATCGTACATAACTTTGTTAATGAAGCGTGTAACCAATTTGCTGTTGTACACCGGATCTGGAAGTACATCGCGCTTCACCACAGGGCCTTTTCTTGGCATGTTAAATTCCTCCTCTACGATGTGTGATTACAATGTTAGCTCTTATTTCTTAGCTTTTTTTGCGCCATACTTGGAACGACTCTGGTTACGGTTTTGTACACCAGCTGTATCCAATGCACCGCGAACAATGTGATAACGCACACCTGGTAAGTCTTTAACACGACCACCTCTGATAAGTACTACACTGTGTTCCTGTAAATTGTGACCAATGCCTGGGATATACGCAGTTACTTCAATAGCGTTTGTTAAACGAACACGGGCAACTTTACGAAGCGCGGAGTTCGGTTTCTTTGGAGTAGCTGTGTAAACACGAGTACATACACCACGTTTCTGCGGACATTCTTTAAGTGCAGGAGCGTCGGATTTTTTAGTCAAAGTTTGACGACCTTTACGTACTAGCTGATTGATTGTTGGCATTTGGGCACCTCCTTTCCAAACAATTAGATTTATAATTGATCTACAATCGCAAATTGCAATCATAGATATTACCGAATTTACCGAAGCACTCCAATAGCGGCAGCTTTCACTTTAATCTTGCCGGCCTTACCAAGCTCTTCCATGGAGTGTTCTTGGTTGATAGGCACACCTTGTTCTTCACAAAGTTCAATAAGCGGCAATATAACGCGGTCATCGCTGTTATTAGCAACAAATACCATCTCTACTTCACCACGAGCGATTGCTTTCGCTGTTTGTTTGGCTCCGATTGTCTTATTGGCAGTTGTTAAATGCTCAATTTCCATCTTTGTACTCCTCAATATTTTTTGGCACTCAAGCATACCTCTCCCTGAGCGCTATATCAGTTTATCACTTCTTCAAAGGGTATGTCAACACTTTTTACACCAGAAAATCCTTGTTTTATCTATGTTTTATATGTACATGTATCCGTGTGTTTCATAACGCTTATTTTTTGAATATTTAATACATTTTTATACAAATTTCTTCTATTTAAGAGATAATTTATGCACTTTTATTCTTGCATTGCAATATTCGCATACTTAAAGTGACAATAAAATATAAAAAGAGGCTGTCTTTTTATTATAGACACCCTCCCTTTATATGTTTATAGAAAGCACACATTCCTATATTACAATAGAGAATTTGTAAGCTTCTACAGCTCCACACATTTTATAACTTCAATAGTTTCTACTGAAAATTATTCTGTTACTTCAATAGTTTCTACCAAATCTTCAATGCGCGGTTCTTTTTTTACAACGTTAATCTTGCGATAACGACTCATACCTGTGCCGGCAGGAATCAATTTACCGATAATAACATTTTCTTTAAGACCTAGTAATGGGTCAATTTTACCTTTGATAGCTGCGTCAGTTAATACGCGTGTTGTTTCCTGGAAGGAAGCAGCAGACAAGAAGCTATCAGTAGCAAGAGCCGCTTTAGTAATACCTAAGAGAATGCGCTTACCTGTAGCTGGTTGTTTACCATTAAGCACTAAGCGACGATTTTCTTCGTCAAATGTATTAACATCAATAGGATCGCCAGGTAATAAATCAGCATCGCCAGCTTCTTCTACTTTTACTTTATGAAGCATTTGACGCACAATAACCTCAATATGTTTATCATTAATTTCTACACCTTGAGATTTATATACTTTTTGTACTTCATATACTAAGTAGCGCTGAGTTGCTTCTGTACCCATTACACGCATAATATCATGAGGGTTAATGGAACCTTCTGTTAAGCGCGCACCTAATTTCACTGTATCGCCATCGCGAACAATAATGCGGGCACCATATGGGATGAGATAATCATGTTCTACCCCTTCACTATCTGTAACGAGTACAGTGTTAGTGCCTTTCTTAGAGTCATTAGGAACTACGCGTACAGAACCTTCTACTTCACTGATGATAGCGTGACGTTTTGGTCGACGTGCTTCAAACAATTCTTCAACACGTGGCAAACCTTGTGTAATATCGTCACCGGCAACACCGCCTGTATGGAATGTACGCATTGTAAGCTGTGTACCAGGTTCACCGATAGATTGAGCTGCAATAATACCTACAGCTTCACCTACTTGAACTTGGTTGCCTGTGCCAAGGTCGCGACCATAGCACTTCATACATACGCCATAAGGGGAACGGCAAGTTAATACAGAGCGAATCTTAACTGTTTCATAATGTTTCACTACTTCATCAGCTAAGTCTTCTGTAATTTCCCCATTAAGAGGAACGATAACTTCACCAGTTTCTTTATTTACTAATTCTTCTGCTGCTGTACGGCCTACGATACGGTCTTTAAGAGGCTCAATCACACCAGCACCTTCCACGATAGCTTCTACTTCGATGCCATGAATTTCATTGTTGCGCACTTGAACTTCTTTAACATCACTATCAAGGATGGCTTCAATGCCCTCTTCAGTAAGTGCACTGTGAGCAGGGAAGATTTCACGACCTTCACTATCTACTACAGCATTTACTGTATCTTTGCCAAGCATGTTTTGAACCATAGTTTCACGAAGGGTATGACGAATACCTTCATCAGATTCACCTAAGCTAATTTTTTGAATTAAATTAGAGTGATTGATGTCGCTATCGCTACCTAAGTGAGCACCACGGAGAGCAATATCAGTTACTTTATGATCAGCTAATACCATTAAGTCAGCTTCACTTAAAATAGTTTCACCAGCTAAGAGCAATTCACCAGTCACTGGATCTACAATATCTTTATCAAGCACACGGCCAATTAATTTATCTTTTAATAAAGCCAATGCTTGGCGTGGAGAACTTGCCAAACGAGCGCGTTCACGCACTAAGTCAATACCTACTACATCACAGTCTTCTTCACGAACGATTACATCTTGGGATACGTCTACAAGACGACGGGTTAAGTAACCAGAGTCAGCTGTACGAAGCGCTGTATCGGCCAAACCTTTACGAGCACCATGGCTAGATGTAAAGTAGTCGAGTACTGTAAGACCTTCTTTAAAGTTAGCCTTAATTGGTAAGTCAATGATACGACCAGATGGGTCAGCCATCAAACCACGCATACCAGCCAACTGACGAATCTGTTGCTTATTACCACGGGCACCAGAAATCGCCATCATGTATACAGGGTTAAAGCCTTCTTGGTCACGCATCATTGTATCCATCATGGCATCAGTTACATCTTCAGTAGCTTGAGTCCAGAGTTGGATAGTTTTACGATAGCGTTCATCCTCAGACATATGACCACGGCGATATAGACGAGATACTTTTTCTACATCTTCATCCGCTTTATTTAAAATGCCAGCTTTTTCAGTTGGTACTTTAATATCAGCAATCGCAATTGTCATACCAGCACGACGTGCATAGGAGTAACCAAGAGATTTTACACGGTCAAGAAGTTCAGCTGTTTTTTCATTGCCGAATAATTGGAAACATTGGTTAACCAATTTACCAACCATTTTCTTGTCCATAACGCGACCTAGTGTATAGTGTCCATCTTCTTGTTGCTCATATTGACGAAGCTCTGGATATAAAGCATTGTTGAAAATGAGGCGGCCTGCTGTAGTTTCAACGCGACCATAACCTTCTTCACGGATGTAAAGAACATCTTGAAGACCAATAACGCCAGAGTCATAAGCAAGCATAACTTCATCATAATTAGCAAAATATTTTGCTTTTTCCTTAGTATGTTGACGCACTACTGTTAAATAGTATGTACCCAAAATCATATCCTGAGATGGAACTGCCACTGGCTTACCATCTTTAGTGGATAAAATATTATGGGAAGACAACATAAGTGTACGTGCTTCAGATTGAGCCTCCACGGACAATGGTAAGTGACAAGCCATTTGGTCACCGTCAAAGTCGGCGTTGAAGGCGGTACATACTAATGGATGCAATTTAATAGCGCGACCTTCCCAAAGGATAGGTTCGAACGCTTGAATACCTAGGCGGTGAAGGGTAGGGGCACGGTTTAGAAGTACTGGATGTTCTTTAATTACTTCTTCAAGCGCTTCCCATACACCAGCGCCAATGCGTTCTACTTGGCGTTTAGCTGCTTTAATATTGCTAGCTTGACCACGCTCTACAAGGCGCTTCATAACAAATGGTTTGAACAATTCAAGAGCCATTTCCTTTGGAAGACCGCATTGATGCATCTTAAGTTCTGGACCTACTACGATTACAGAACGGCCAGAGTAGTCAACGCGTTTACCAAGTAAGTTTTGACGGAAACGACCTTGTTTACCTTTAAGCATGTCAGACAAGGATTTAAGCGGACGATTGCCAGGACCAGTTACAGGACGGCCACGGCGACCATTGTCAATGAGCGCGTCCACAGCTTCTTGAAGCATGCGTTTTTCATTGCGCACGATAATATCAGGCGCACCAAGATCGAGCAAGCGTTTTAAACGGTTGTTACGATTGATTACGCGGCGATATAAGTCATTAAGGTCAGAAGTGGCAAAGCGGCCACCATCTAATTGAACCATTGGACGAAGTTCTGGCGGAATAACTGGCACCACATCCATAATCATCCATTCTGGTTTATTGCCAGATTGACGGAATGCTTCTACTACTTCAAGACGGCGAACAGCGCGCACTTTACGTTGGCCAGATACAGTTTCTAACTCATTGCGTAATTCTGCATTCAATGCATCAAGATCGAGTTCGCTTAATAAAGATTTAATCGCTTCTGCACCCATGTCGATACATACGAATTCAATATCTTCAGCAGCACCAAGTTCGTATTTTTCTTCACGAGTTAATTCTTCAAATACTTTTTCGTCTTCTGGAATTTCAGTATTCGCAGCAAGCGCCTCATTAGCTGCTTGTTTGCGTTTAGCTTCATCGAGAATAGCCAAGCGGTCACGGCGTTGCGCTACCGTTTCAATCTCAATGTTTTTGCCATTAATCTTGTATTCTTCATCATTAAATTGCGCTTCATACTCTCTGAATTCAGTTTCAGATAAAAGTTGACGCTTCATAAGCGGTGTATTGCCTGGGTCAACTACAATATAAGCAGCAAAGTAAAGCACTCGCTCAAGAGAACGAGGAGAAATATCAAGGATTAATCCCATGCGAGATGGGATTCCCTTGAAATACCAAATATGTGACACTGGCGTAGCCAATACAATATGTCCCATACGTTCGCGGCGTACTTTAGCACGAGTTACTTCAACGCCACATTTATCACACACAACCCCTTTATGGCGAATGCGCTTGTATTTACCACAATGACATTCCCAGTCTTTGGTTGGCCCAAAAATACGCTCACAGAACAAACCATCGCGTTCTGGCTTTAGCGTACGATAGTTAATTGTTTCTGGCTTTTTAACTTCCCCAAAGGACCAGTCTAAAATCTGTTCCGGCGAAGCCAAGCCAATTCGCATAGAATCGAATTCATTAACGTCTAGCACAAGTATCGCTCCCTTCTTTATGGATACTCAAATCAGTCTTCATCTGTATCGGAGTCATCACCATACGCAGCCATCATGCTGAGTACGCTGTCATCTTCACCGCTAGTTACAGGCTCACTCACTTCTTCTACAATAGCATCAGTTGGAGCTGCTTCTTCTGCAGTGTCATTACCTTCCATAACTTCCTTGATTTCATCTTCATTTACATCGTCTTCATCATCAAGTTCTTTAATAACAACTTCTTCTTGATCTTCATTCAAGATTTTCACATCAAGACCGATACTCTGAAGTTCTTTTAGCAATACTTTAAAGGACTCAGGAACACCTGGTTCAGGAATATTTTCGCCCTTAACAATTTTTTCGTATGCCTTAACGCGGCCTACTACATCGTCAGACTTAACTGTTAACAACTCTTGTAAGGTATATGCAGCGCCATACGCTTCAAGAGCCCAAACTTCCATTTCTCCAAAACGCTGACCAC
>OGXN01001931.1_pt1 | contig 17346 bp, 16 predicted proteins | sample 1576281 | NCBI WGS metagenome assembly OGXN01 (sample SAMEA3541494, study PRJEB24748) | human gut metagenome | biome: human gut; feature: human-associated habitat; material: faeces | place: China | collected 2012
ATTGCCTGTTCCGCCAGGCGCGGGATTTCAACGCACCAGGGCTGGCGTTTTTCTGCCGGATGCAGCTCCAGCCAGTCGGCAATATTGGCAATTAAGCGACGTCCGCGATGGTGTGCCGGATCAAGTCGCCCTTCAATGTCATCAACAATCCAGTACTCTTCTGGTTCACAGCTTGCCTGCCATTGGAGGAGTCGTTTCCCCGTCAGGCTGCTTCCCAATTGCACCACTATTTGTGCCTGTTGCAGTTCGCTGGTCGCTTTGGCATTGCCTAACCAGAGATCGGCACACGGCAGCGGCTGTCCGGTTTGCGACAGCACGTCGCCAATCAGCGGCCAGCCAAGAGTTTGCGCCCACAGTGCGACTTTTTTGCCCTCTTCCGCACTCATGCGCCCGGCAACCACCACACCGCGCTTTTGTCGCCAGAAGAACCAGTCGCGCTGTTTTTCACTTTCCCGACGAGGCGCTTCACGCAGCCACGGTTTGTCGTCCTGCCACCAGTCGCCCAGCCGCTGTTGCCAGCTAATCCCCGTGTCGTCCATTTCGCCATACAGCGGTTCAGCAAACGGGCAGTTGATATGGACTCCACCAGCATGAAGCGTACCGAGAGCGTGGTCGATGGTAGAAACCAGCCAACGTGCGGGGATATCCTGGGTCGGGCGCGGCAGTGAAATACTGTGCGTGGGGTGAGAGGCGAACATTCCCGGCTGACGAATCGCCTGATTCGCGCCGCAGTCAATCAGCTCCGGCGGGCGATCGGCGGTTAACAGGATCAGTTTTTCTCCGGTTAACCCAGCTTCAATCAGCGCCGGATAGAGATTTGCTACCGCCGTGCCGGAGGTCACAATCACCGCCACCGGCTGCTTGCTGACTTTCGCCAGCCCCAGCGCCAGATGCCCCAGTCCACGCTCATCGAAATGGGTGTGGTGAATGAATGCGGAATTCTCCGCCGCCGCTAACGTTAACGGTGTAGAACGCGAGCCAGGGGCGATACAGATGTGTCTGACGCCGTGACGCGTTAATGCTTCCAGAATGACCGCCGCCCAGCGTCGGTTAAATGCGCTTACTGACATGAGTTTGTCCGGTATCAATATTGCGGCTAAGTATAAGGAGCTACAAAAATAGATTATTGATATGAATCGGTAATGATGCGACTCATTACTATTCCATTTGTAATAAAGTACGCAGCCCTGCCGCTTTGTTGTCGATTTCCTGCCACTCTTGCTCGGGGTCGGAACCACGGACAATGCCTGCGCCAGCATATAGCCGCACGATATTGCCGCTGATTTTTGCTGAGCGCAGGGAAACGCAGAATTCACTTTGCTGTAATGAAAGATAGCCCGCAGAACCGGCGTACCATTCTCGAGTGAACGGTTCGTGACGGGCGATAAACTGTCGCGCCAGATCGCGCGGTAAGCCAGCAACTGCTGCCGTTGGCTGCAACTGATGTAAACAGATCACATCATCCGCTTTGTTGAGTGAAGTCCAGATACAGCGGCGAAGATGCTGTACTTTACGTAGACGCAGTACCTGCGGCGGTAAAACATCCAGCGTCCGGGTATCGGCCTGCAATCGTTGGCAGATATCTTCCACCACCAACATGTTCTCGCGCTGGTTTTTATCATCCGCCATCAGCCACTCACCTAACTGCTGCGCCTGCTTATCATCAGGATGATTTGCTACCGTTCCCGCCAGCGCTTCGGTACGCAGCGCTTTGTCACGCCGCCGCCATAATCGTTCCGGTGAAGAGCCAAGAAAAGCATTTTCGCCATCAAAGGCCATGTAAAAATGGTAGCAATTCAGATTGAGCCGACGACTGGCAGCCATCATCGCTGCCGCATTGACCGGACTTGCGAAATGCAGGTCAGTTGCCCGAGCAAGCACAACTTTGTCGAGCTCGCCTTCGGCGATGGTTTTCGTTGCCAGTTCGATTAATAGCGTCCAGCCCGTTTTGTCCGGCCAGTGTTGTTCTCGCGTGGTGGTTAAATGTAATCCAGGCAGGGGCTTGATACTCACCAGTGTGGCGATAAATTCTTTTGCCTTGATTGCATCGTGCTGAAGGGAGCTTTCGCTGAATAGCGTCAACCGCAGCGTGGCTTTACCGCCACAACGTCGCCATTCCAGGCGTGGTAAAAGTAAATAGCCCTGCGACGGGTCAAACGCATTCAACCCCCAGATGCGTAAGTCGGCGTGTTCCGGGTGCTGGCGAAGAAAACGTTGTGCCTGGTCCAACGACGTAAAACGGGTAATCGCACCCAGGACGGCAGCTTCTTCATCACCATTACGTTGTTGCCAGTAGAATTGCGGATACACCTGCTGACTGGCCAGCCAGCTCAAGGCATCAAAAGCGTCTTTGAGAGGGAAAGGAATATCGATAACCCGAATGCCGGGTGTCGCCGGAATCTCTTGCGACAAATGGCGCAGTAGATTTTCCAGCGCCGTAGTAAGTGATTGCACGCGGACCTCTCCCTGTTAAAAGCCTCACATTATACGGGGTACGACAAAAAAAATGCAGTACCCCGGTGTAGGGAGGTTTTAACGGCGTGCCAGCAACAGTCCTAGAACCAGCCCAACGGCCGCACCCACACCAATTCCTTGCCAGGGTTTTTCGTGGACGTAGTCATCAGCACGATAAACTGCCTGCTTCGCCCGATAGTAATAACTGTCTGAAGCCTGGCTAACCCGTTTTTTCACATCATCCAGCGCTTTTTCTGCACGCGCTTTCAGCTCAACATATTTCTGATCGGCGGGATCGCCAGAGGAGCGGAGCACCTCTTCCAGTGTTTCACTAAGCAGCGTCAGGTCGTCATCAATACGTGTATCACCAAACTGATTAGACATTCTCGTTCTCCATTTGTGTAAAACCTGTCACTAACTATAGACAAGGGTTATTGATTACGCCTGAATTACCTCGCGTGCCATCCCAATGTGTGGGATACCATCTTCTTCATAAATATCGGTCACAGGGATGAAACCAAATTGCCCATAAAAGTTTTGTAAATGCGCCTGCGCCCCCAGATAAATCGGCTTCTCCGGCCAGCGGCGAGTACACGATTCCAGCGCCTTACTCATCAATTGCTGACCGATTTTTTCACCGCGTAAGGCTTCGCTGACAATCACCCGACCAATCACAACGGGTTGCAGTTCGTCGTCACTTTTCAGAATCCTCGCATACGCCACCAGTGTCCCGTTATGCCAACCGAGAATGTGGCGATTTTCTCCCTCCAGATCGTCACCATCGATATCCTGGTAAGGACAGTTTTGTTCCACTACAAATACCGCACAACGCAGTTGTAATAAGGCATAAAGCTGAGAAACGGATAAATCAGAATGATGCAGATCTTGCCAGTCGATCATGGAAGGCTCCTTTGTGCTGTTTGCTTTATACTAGCCGGAATATTTTCAGCAGCGTGATGAACTCATGGAATTAATTTTTTTAGGTACTTCAGCCGGTGTGCCAACCCGTACGCGTAATGTCACGGCAATATTGCTTAACCTGCAACATCCGACCCAGAGCGGACTTTGGTTATTTGACTGCGGTGAAGGCACCCAGCATCAGCTACTGCATACTGCCTTTAACCCTGGAAAACTGGACAAGATTTTTATCAGTCACCTTCATGGCGATCATCTCTTTGGTTTACCCGGCTTGCTGTGCAGTCGTTCTATGTCAGGCATTATCCAACCCTTAACGATTTATGGTCCGCACGGTATCCGTGAATTTGTGGAGACCGCGCTGCGGATTAGCGGCTCATGGACCGATTATCCGCTGGAAATTGTCGAAATTAGCACTGGCGAAATTTTCGATGATGGCCTGCGCAAAGTGACCGCTTATCCGATGGAACACCCACTGGAATGTTATGGTTATCGTATTGAAGAACATGATAAACCAGGTGCATTAAATGCCCAGGCATTAAAAGCTGCTGGCGTGCCGCCTGGCCCGCTGTTTCAGGAATTAAAAGCGGGCAAAACAATCATGCTGGATGATGGAAGGCAGATTAATGGCGCAGATTACTTAGCCGCTCCAGTGCCGGGTAAAGCGCTCGCTATTTTCGGCGATACCGGCCCCTGCGATGCCGCGCTGGAGCTTGCTAAAGGCGTCGACGTAATGGTTCACGAAGCGACTCTGGATATGGCGATGGAGGCCAAAGCCAACAGTCGCGGCCATAGTTCTACACGCCAGGCGGCGGCACTAGCCCGTGAGGCTGGAGTCGGTAAGCTAATCATTACCCACGTCAGCTCACGCTATGATGACAAAGGTTGTCAGCACCTGTTACGTGAATGTCGGTCAATTTTCCCGGCGACTGAACTGGCGAATGATTTCGCGGTGTTTAGCATTTAAGTCGAAAGCGGTGGTTAGTTAGCAGATTAATTTAACGATACCAACACATTTATTTGACATTTTTTCATCTGTTTGCCGGATACGTTTGATGTCGATATCAGGCAAACAGAATTATCATTTTTAGTTTTGTGAATTGTCCAGATCTTTCGCCAGTCCAATCAGGCGAATAAATTCCGCTCTGTAACCCTGTGGATCTTCCCCTTTTGCCTTCTGAGCCCACTGTTTGATCTGCTGCCAGGAGGTATTGTTCAGGTATTCAGAACCGCGTAACTTTTGCCCATATGCAGCCACTGCTGCGCGAAAGCGCATATCTTCTGAAGGTGCCTTTATTGCAGATGCCAACGGGAATTCAACTAACTGACTTTCTTTTCCCTGTGGGGATTTCCAACGAATCTTTAACCAGGCAAGTTCTTTTGTTTTGTCCGATTTCGCTGATTTGTTATCCGGGGCATAGCGTAACTTATCAATTGATGCTTTTTGCCCTTTCAGCGTTAATTCAAATAACAATGTTATATGTTTACCTGCGCCAATATCACCCGCATCAACGTTGTCGTTATTAAAATCCTCTGCCTTAAGTTGGCGCTTTTCATAACCTATCTGACGGTATTCCGTTACCCACGCGGGATTAAACTCAATTTGCGCTTTGACATCTTTTGCTACGGTAATCAACGTCTGCCGCATTTCACTGTTCAACACTTTCTGCGCCTCTGAGAGGGTATCAATGTAGCTATAGTTGCCGTTACCAACATCGGCAATTCTCACCATCATTGCCTCGTTATAATTGCTATCCCCCACGCCAAGCGTCGACAGAGTAACACCGGACTCACGCTGTTTTTTGACCATTGATTCAATCGATTTTGGATCGTCAATGCCAACGTTAAAGTCACCGTCAGTGGCCAATAAAATGCGATTGATACCACCTTTAATAAACCCCTTCGCTGCCTGCTGATAAGCCATCTCCAGCCCGGCACCGCCATTGGTACTGCCTTCTGCATCCAGCGAATCAATTGCAGCATTAATTTCCGCCTTGTGACTACCGGAGATAGAAGGCAACGCAATACGAGAGTCGCCAGCGTAGGTCACGATGGCAATGTTATCCTGCTCACGAAGTTCTTTGACCAATAATTTCAACGAAGACTGGATAAGTGGCAAACGTTCATCAGAAATCATTGAACCAGACGTGTCGATAAGAAAGACCAGATTAGAAGCGGGTAACTCTTCACTTTTGCGATCTTTCGCCAGGATATCAACTTTCAGCAATGTTCGCTGTTCATTCCAGGGTGCAGGTGCCAATTCGTAGCGCATAGCGAAAGGTATTGGCTTAGAGGCCGGAATAGATTGTTTGTCTTTGATATCCCAGTCAGACGGGAAATAATTGACTATCTCCTCCACCCGCACAGCGTCTGGCGGAGGTAACAGCCCTTGATTAAGGAAACGCCGCACATTCGCATAACTGCCGGTATCGACGTCAAGGCTAAACGTCGCCAACGGGTTTTGCGCTACCTGCTTAACCGGATTATCATCGAGCTGCTGTTAGCGGGCGGTTGCTGGATGTGCGATTTGGGAGGCTGCTTTTTCTCTGGCTGCATGTTGATATTTTGGAGCCGCCTGCAATCGCCCCAGCAAAGCCTGTTTGTCTGAATATTGTTGCACTTCTTGCTGGGCTAAGGCTTTCGCGTCTGCAGCGGCTTTGGCGGCGCTTTGCTCAGCCACTTTTGTTGCCGCTTGTTGCGCGGCAAGCACTTGCTGGTCAGTGGGTGTAGTAGATTGTTGTTGCTGACTTTTCTTATCCTCAGGTTCCGGCCCACATCCTGACAAAATCAAACTACTTATAAGCAACATGATTATATTTTTATTTCGCATATAAAATCCTTTTAAATAAACTCAGGGCCCCGACATAAAATACACTCTTTGTATAATCCTGCTAATCTTAATAAAATACAATATCGAAACCCATAACAAATAATGATTCAACAACGCAACCCATTAATAATTTGCATATGAAAAAAATAAATTTTGCTTTTATTATATTATTTCTATTTTCACTCCCTCTGATTATTTTTTACCAACCCTGGGTGAATGCATTACCACCAACGCCCCGACACGCTAGTCCTGAGCAATTAGAAAAAACAGTTCGTTATCTTACACAAACTGTGCATCCACGTAGCGCCGACAATATTGATAATCTGAATAGATCCGCAGAGTATATAAAAGAGGTCTTTATCAGTAGCGGTGCCAGAGTTACCGCGCAGGATATCCCCATTACGGGTGGCCCCTACAAAAACATTGTTGCTAATTATGGTCCTGCCGATGGACCGCTGATTATTATTGGTGCGCACTATGACTCTGTCAGTAGTTACGAAAACGATCAATTGACCTATACGCCGGGCGCGGATGATAACGCCAGCGGTGTGGCAGGATTACTCGAACTGGCACGTTTGTTACAGCAGCAAGCACCGAAAACAGGCGTGCAGCTGGTCGCCTATGCGTCGGAAGAACCGCCCTTCTTTCGTAGCGATGAAATGGGGAGCGCGGTACATGCAGCTTCGCTTGAGCGTCCAGTGAAATTAATGATAGCGCTGGAGATGATTGGTTATTACGACTCTACGCCTGGTAGCCAGGATTACCCATCCCCGGCCATGTCCTGGCTTTATCCCGATCGGGGAGACTTTATTGCCGTGGTCGGCAGAATGCAGGATATCAACGCCGTTCGTCAGGTAAAAGCGGCATTGTTGTCATCTCAGGATTTATCTGTTTATTCTATGAATGCCCCAGGTTTTATTCCCGGTATTGATTTCTCTGATCACCTTAATTATTGGCAATACGATATTCCCGCCGTAATGATTACTGACACCGCTTTTTATCGTAATAAACAATACCACTTTCCCGGTGATATCGCAGACAGATTAAATTATCAGAAAATGGCTCAGGTAGTGGATGGAGTTACAACCTTGTTATACAACAGTAAATAATAAAAATTTCTCGAGGCGGATCCAGAAAAAGCAACATGCGCATTTTATTTTCTTTCGTCTGTTTTAAGATGCGAAACATGAAATTCAACGGAGGAAAAATAAATGGGAATGATTGGCTATTTTGCAGAAATTGACTCAGAAAAGATTAACCAACTGCTTGAGTCTACTAAAAAACCTTTGATGGATAATATACATGACACGCTTTCAGGATTACGCCGACTGGATATTGATAAACGCTGGGATTTTTTACACTTTGGCCTGACGGGTACATCTGCATTTGACCCCGCGAAGAATGACCCGCTAAGTCGCGCAGTGCTTGGTGAACACAGCCTAGAAGATGGCATAGATGGCTTCCTGGGATTGACCTGGAATCAGGAGTTAGCCGCGACAATCGACCGACTGGAATCACTGGATCGAAGTGAGCTGCGTAAACAGTTTTCCATTAAGCGACTCAATGAAATGGAGATTTATCCGGGAGTAACCTTTTCAGAAGAGTTAGAGGGGCAACTCTTTGCTTCGATCATGCTTGATATGGAAAAGCTGATTAGCGCGTATCGACGTATGCTGCGACAAGGGAATCATGCGCTGACGGTTATTGTTGGGTGATGGTGTCAGGGCACCCAAAAAAACCGCCGAACATGTCGGCGGCTTTCTGACTTACAAACTGACTGCTTACATCAGCGGCATTGCTAACCGCACAATGCTAATCAGCGGTTGTGGCCATACACCCAGCACCAGTACCAACAGTGCAGAGATCAGCACCACGATACCGCCTGCGCTGTACTGCCAGTTTGATGGTGCATCGCGACCCGGTTGTTCCGGAGCGTGAAGGTATAAGCTCACCGCCACACGCAGGTAGTAGTAGAGGCCGATTGCCGAACCGACAACTACGGCACCCACCAGCCACCACAAGTGTGCCTGGACACCGACCGCCAGCACGTAGAACTTACCGATAAAGCCGAGGGTCATCGGGATGCCGGCCAGGGAGAGCATCATCACCGTCATCACAGCCGACAGGATCGGACGGTGCCAGAACAGGCCGCGGTAGGAGAACAGCGAGTCAGCATCCGGGCCGCGGTACGGGCTGGACATCAGGCTGACCACGCCGAACGCGCCGAGGCTGCTGAACAGGTAACCGGCCAGGTAGACGCCCACGGCTTCCATCGACATTTCACCGCTCTGCAGGGCAATCAGCGCCACCAGCAGATAGCCGAGATGGGAGATGGAAGAGTAACCGAGCAGGCGCTTAATGTTGGTCTGGCTCAGCGCCATCAGGTTACCGAAGATGATGGAGGCAAAGGCGATAATCGCCAGCACTACGCGAATCGCTTCACTGTCACCCACCGGTGCGTAAAGGAACAAACGCATCACCACGCCGAAGATAGCGATTTTGCTCGCCGTCGCCAGGAAAGTGGAAACCGGCGCAGGCGCGCCCTGGTATACGTCTGGCGTCCACAGGTGGAACGGCACCAGAGAGAGTTTGAAGCCGAGGCCAACAATCATCAGGCCGAAACCTGCCAGCAACAGCGGCTCGTTGAGCATACCGTCGCCGAGGTTTTTACCCAGTGCGACAAACGACAGGTCGCCAGACTGCGCATACACCAGCGCCATACCGAACAGCAGGAAAGAAGACGCTGCGGCAGAAAGGATGGTGTATTTGATACTGGCTTCCAGCGAACGTTTCTGGCGGAAAGCGTAACCGACCAGGCCAAACAGCGGCAAAGAGATCAGTTCGATACCGAGGAACAGAGACGCCAGATGGTTGGCATTCGCCAGCAGGATCCCGCCCAGCGCGGCAATTAACACCAACAGGTAGAACTCATCCTTGTTGTCGTTATAGCCTTCAAGCCACGGGTAGGCGAAAGTACAGGTGGCGAGGCTCGCCAACAATACCAGCCCGGTGTAAAGCATGGCGAAACCATCAACGCGCATCAGTGGCGTAACGTCCATAGCGCCCGCCTGGCCGACAAACCAGAGCGAAACCAGCGCCGCGTTAAGCCCAATAACCGAGAGCGTAGCGTTGAGAAAATGATTGCGTCGCCACGCAATGGAGAGCATCACAACCACCACCGTCAAGCCGACGATCAGCAACGGTAGCAGTGCGATCAGGTTTTGTGGAGTTATTGTCATGGCGATTTACGGCCTTGTAGTAGTAACGGAATTAACAAACCACTGCTGGATATTGCCAATCGCGGAGTGCGAGGTATCCAGAATCGGCTGCGGATAGAAGCCCAGCAGTACCAGCAGCACCACCAGCAACAGGATCATAAACAGCTCACGCAGCGACATCCCTGGCAGTTCCTGGCTGGCAATCTGGCTTTTCGCTTTACCGAAATAAGCGCGATGCAGCATCGCCAGCGAATAAACAGATGCAAAGACCAGCCCAAAGGTAGAGATAACGGTAATTACCGGGACAACCTGGAAGCTACCGAACAGAATCATAAATTCGCCGACGAAGTTACCGGTGCCAGGCATCCCAAGCGTTGCCACCGCAAAGAACAGCGACAGTGCTGGCAGCCACTTCATCTTGCTCCACAGACCGCCCATCATGCGCATGTCGCGGGTATGGATACGTTCATAGAGCTGACCGCAGAGAATAAACAGACCCGCCGCTGACAAGCCGTGTGCAATCATCTGGATTACCGCGCCCTGGTAGGCCAACTGGCTACCGGTGTAGATAGCAATCAGCACGAAGCCCATGTGGGAAACCGAGGTGTAGGCGATCAGACGTTTGATATCGGTCTGGGCGAAGGCCATCCACGCACCATAGAAGATGCCGATAACACCCAGCCACATAGCGATTGGCGCGAACTCTGCCGACGCGTTCGGGAACAGCGGTAGGGAGAAACGCAGCAGACCGTAAGCGGCGGTTTTCAGCAAGATCCCCGCGAGGTCAACGGAACCGGCGGTCGGAGCCTGGGAGTGCGCATCCGGCAGCCAGCCATGCAGCGGAACCACCGGCATTTTCACTGCGAAGGCGATGAAGAAGCCCAGCATCAACAGGTATTCCACGCCGTTAGACATCGGCGTATTCAGCAGCTCTTCATAGTTGAAGGTCCAGACGCCGGTCGCATTGTAGTGAACGAAAACCAGCGCCTGGATGGCGATCAACATCACCAGACCACTCGCCTGGGTGTAAATGAAGAACTTGGTTGCCGCCGTGATACGCGTTTTACCGTCAGAGGCTTTATGCCCCCACAGTGCGATCAGGAAGTACATCGGCACCAGCATCATTTCCCAGAAGAAGAAGAACAGGAACATGTCGATGGCAAGGAACACGCCGATAACGCCGCCCAGGATCCACATCAGGTTGAGGTGGAAGAAGCCCTGGTATTTTTCGATCTCTTTCCACGAACAGAGTACCGCCAGCACACCGAGCAGACCGGTCAGCACGACCATCAGCAACGACAGACCGTCAATGGCGAGATGGATAGAGATACCAAAACGCGGGATCCACGGCATGTCGAATTCAGACTGCCACTGCGGAATTCCGGCGGATTGCGTCAGTGAATAACCGCCCTGCAACCACAGTTGCAGCGACAGCGCCAGCGTCAATCCCATGGTTACCAGCGCGATCCAGCGCGGCACCTTGACGCCAAAGCGTTCGGTCTGCCAGCACAGGAAGCCGCCGATAAAGGGAATTAATATTAGCCAGGGTAGTAACATGGCGATCTTTATTCCTTGTAAAAGTCCCGTCAGGACCGGATTTTCAACGAATTCTCACGACAGAAAATTCTCTTCGGACTGGGGGTAGTGTCGGATGCGCCGCGAAGACGGCTTATCCGACCTACGTTCTTATATGCCCAGGGGCAATCCCACAATCCTTAACTCAACGCAGTACCATCAACAGAGCCAGCACCACGACCGCACCGATGCTCATGGATGCCACATACCAGCGCAGATAACCGTTCTCGCTTAACAGCAGACCTTTACCTGCAAAGCGGGAAAGGACAGCCGGGATGTTCATCATTGAGTTCAGCGGATCGCGTTTCAGCAACCAGGCAATACCCAGGAACGGCTTGACGAACACTTTGTCGTACAGCCAGTCAAAGCCCCAGGCGTTGTACCACCAGGTACCCAGCAGACGGCCCGGCGCACTGTTGGCGATGGAGGTCACCAGAGTACGTTTACCCAGCCACAGCCAGGCAGCCAGCAGAATGCCGACCACCGCGACCACGCCAGAGGTAATTTCCAGGGTCAACATGCTGCCGTGCGCCAGCTCCGTCGTTTGCGGAAGCACGCCCTGCAGCGGCGGTACTATCAGTGCACCAACGAAGGTGGAAAGGATCAGCAGCACAATCAGCGGCAGGCTGTGAGTTACCCCTTTCACGGCGTGAGCGTGAATTTGTTCTTTTCCGTGGAAGACGATGAAAATCATACGGAAGGTGTAGAGCGAGGTCATAAACGCACCGACCAGACCTGCCACCATCAGATTGATATGTCCATTCGCCATCGCACCCGCGAGGATCTCATCCTTACTGAAGAAGCCCGCAGTGACCAGCGGCAGTGCCGATAGTGCTGCGCCGCCCACCAGGAAGCAGAGATAAACCAGCGGAATAGATTTACGCAGACCGCCCATCTTGAAGATGTTCTGTTCGTGATGGCAGGCCAGAATGACGGAACCGGATGCCAGGAACAGCAGCGCTTTAAAGAACGCGTGGGTCATCAAGTGGAAAATCGCCGCATCCCATGCCTGCACGCCAAGCGCGAGGAACATGTAGCCAATCTGGCTCATGGTAGAGTAGGCGAGAACGCGTTTGATATCGGTCTGCACCAGCGCGGCGAAGCCCGCCAACACCAGGGTGACCGCCCCGACGATACCGACCAGATGCAGCACTTCCGGCGTCATCAGGAACAGGCCGTGGGTACGGGCGATCAGGTAGACACCCGCGGTTACCATTGTTGCGGCGTGGATCAGCGCGGAGACAGGCGTCGGGCCCGCCATCGCGTCGGCAAGCCATGTCTGCAACGGCAACTGCGCAGATTTACCGACCGCACCGCCCAGCAGCATCAGCGTCGCCCACATCAGCATGTTATTGCCGTCAGCAAAGTGCGCTGGTGCCAGTTCCACCATTTCGCGGAAGTTCAGGGTGCCCAGTTCGTTGTAAAGAATGAACAGCGCAAAAGCGAGGAAGACGTCACCCACACGGGTCACGACGAACGCTTTCATTGCCGCTGCGCCATTCTTCGGATCGGTGTAATAGAAACCGATCAGCAGATAGGAGCACAGGCCCACGCCTTCCCAGCCGAGGTACATCAACAGTAGGTTATCGGCGAGAACCAGAACTACCATGCTGGCGATGAACAGGTTGGTGTAAGCGAAGAAGCGAGAGTAGCCCTCTTCTCCGCGCATATACCAGGAGGCATACATGTGAATAAGGAAACCCACACCAGTGACCACTGAGAGCATGGTCAGCGACAGGCCGTCCAGCACCAGATTGAAACCGATGTTAAAGTCGCCTACCGACATCCACGTCCACAGCGGCTGGCTATATGCCTGCTCACCGTTAGCGAAGAAGTCAACGCCGATAAAGGCGGTTACCAGCGCCGCCAGGCCCACAGAGCCAACGCCGACGATCGCCGAGACGTTTTCAGACCAGCGCCCACGGGAGAACGCCAGCAGGACGAAGCCAATCAATGGCAAAATAATGGTTAAGGCAAGCATGTTCATCCGCGCATCTCACTTACTGAATCGATGTTCAGGTTCTGGCGACGACGGTGAAGTTGCAGCAGCAGCGCAAGGCCGATACTCGCTTCCGCCGCCGCGAGGCTGATGGCGAGAATGTACATCACCTGACCGTCGGTCTGGCCCCAGTAGCTTCCGGCGACCACAAAGGCCAGCGCGGAGGCGTTAATCATGATTTCCAGACCAATCAGCATAAACAGCAGATTGCGACGGATAACCAGACCGGTTAAGCCAAGAACGAATAAGATTGCCGCGAGGATCAGTCCATGTTGTAAGGGGATCATGCGTGCTCCTCCGTTTTTCTTTTCGCGCTGTCGTCTTTACGATTGCTCAGCACTTCACCCGCACGCTCTTCACGACCGACGTGGAAGGCCACAACCAGACCCGCGAGCAGCAGCATAGAAGCCAGTTCCACCGCCAGTACGTAAGGCCCGAACAGCGTAATACCCACTGCTTTAGCACTGATTGGCGTACCGTCGATACCTTGATCGTTAACACCGAGAATGGCGTAAACAATCACCACCAGCATGATGGCTGACAAAATTGCCGGACCAATCCACACCTGCGGTTTCAACCACTGGCGTTCCTGTTCGATTTCTGAACCGCCCAGGTTGAGCATCATCACCACGAACACGAACAGCACCATAATGGCACCCGCATAGACGATAATTTCCAGCGCACCGGCAAAGTAAGCGCCCAGTGAGAAGAACACCCCAGAGATCGCCAGCAGCGAAATAATCAGGTACAGCAGCGCGTGTACCGGATTGGTATGGGTGATCACTCGCAAGGTCGCAAGTATGGCTATCAGGCCACAGATATAAAAAGCGAACTCCATTGCCCCTCTCCTTACGGTAACAGGCTCTTGACGTCGATAGGCTTGGCTTCGTTCTCTGCTTCGCCCTTATCTTTGCCGTCGATTGCCATACCCGCCATCCGGTAGAAGTTATATTCCGGGTATTTGCCCGGACCGGAGATCAGCAGATCCTCTTTCTCGTAAACCAGATCCTGGCGCTTGTATTCCCCCATTTCGAAATCCGGGGTTAACTGAATCGCCGTGGTCGGACAGGCTTCTTCGCACAGACCACAGAAAATGCAGCGTGAGAAGTTGATGCGGAAAAATTCCGGATACCAGCGACCGTCTTTGGTTTCTGCTTTTTGCAGCGAGATACAGCCGACCGGGCAGGCTACCGCGCAGAGGTTACAGGCTACGCAACGCTCTTCGCCGTCCGGATCGCGGGTCAGAACGATACGACCACGATAACGGGGCGGCAGATAGACCGGCTCTTCCGGGTACATTCGCGTTTCGCGTTTGGCGAACGCGTGCAGGCCGATCATCCAGATACTACGAACCTGGGTGCCGAAACCTACTAACAATTCTTTTAAGGTCATGGTCTTATTGCCCCTTATTGCGCCTGCCAGAGAATGACAGCCGCCGTTACCAGCAAGTTGATCAGCGTCAGCGGCAGGCAGATTTTCCAGCCGAAGGACATTACCTGGTCATAACGCGGACGCGGTAACGACGCACGAATCAAAATGAACATCATCATAAAGAACGCGGTTTTCAGCGCGAACCAGATGAATGGCGGTAACAACGGGCCTTGCCAGCCACCGAAGAACAGCGTCACCATCAGTGCAGAGATGGTCACAATCCCGATGTATTCGCCCACGAAGAACAGACCGAACTTCATACCGGAATATTCAATGTGGTAACCATCCGCCAGTTCCTGCTCGGCTTCCGGCTGGTCAAACGGGTGACGGTGACACACCGCCACGCCCGCGATGGCAAAGGTAATAAAACCAAAGAATTGCGGGATGACGTTCCACACATGCGCCTGGCTGTTGACGATGTCGGTCATGTTGAATGAACCGGCCTGCGCCACCACGCCCATCAAGGAAAGCCCGAGGAACACTTCGTAGCTCAGGGTCTGCGCAGAAGCACGCATCGCCCCCAGCAACGAGTATTTGTTGTTACTTGACCAGCCCGCAAACAGCACCGCGTAAACCGCCAGACCTGCCATCATCAGGAAGAACAAAATCCCGATGTTCAGGTCGGCAACCACCCAACCCGGACTGACTGGCACAATTGCAAAGGCCAGCAGCAGCGAGGTAAAGGCAATCATCGGTGCCAGGGTAAAGATGACGCGATCCGAGAATTTCGGGATCCAGTCTTCTTTAAAGAACATTTTGATCATGTCCGCAACCAGCTGGAGCGAACCGCCCCAGCCAACACGGTTAGGTCCATAACGGTTCTGGAACAGACCCAGCAGGCGACGTTCGCCAAAGCTCATGAATGCCCCACAGGTGACTACCACCAGCAGGATCACCACCGCTTTAAGGACGGTCAGCAGGATCTCAATCAGTTCCGGTGATATCCAACTCATTGTTGTGCCTCCTTGAGATCCTCAAGATGCGCGCCAGCCAGCACCGGAGCAATGCCGGACATACCCATCGGTAAGCCCACCTGCCCTGCCGTCAGCCCTTCGGCGATTTCAACCGGCAGCGTGACCGTGTTGCCATCGTAACTAAAGGAGACGCGTGTACCTGCGTTCACCCCCAACTTCGCGGCATCCGCTGGGTTGAGTTTGATGTACGGCTGCGGCATACGGCTCTGGAAGACCGGAGCACGCTGTGACAATTCATCGCTGCCAAACAGGTGGTAGTACGGCGCGATACGCCATTTCCCGTCCTGCGGCTGGAAGCGTGCCGGTACGCTGGTGAAGTAATCCAGACCGTTTTCGCTGGTTTCAAACAGACGCACGCCCGGATCGCCAAAACGCAGTTTGCCGCCCACTTCGTCCTGGAATTTGTTCCACGCCTGCGGGGAGTTCCAGCCTGGTGCCCAGGCAAACGGCACTTGCGAACGGTGCGCGGTCGGCTGGTTGTTACCTTCCATCGAGAAGGTGAACATAGTGTCAATATCCTGCGGCTGACGCGGCTCATGAACGCTGATATTGGCGCGCATGGCGGTACGACCGCCGTAACGGTGCGGCTCACGGGCCAGTTTCTGCCCACGAATACGGAATGTCGCATCCGGCGCAGCATCTTTGATACCTGCCAGTTCCGGGATTTTCGCCACAACAGCGTCAATCACGTGGTCGAGCTGCGTCCAGTCCACTTCACGGCTCAGCAGGGTGCTATGCAGCGAGTGCAGCCAGCGCCAGCTTTCCAGCATTACGGTTTTCGCGTCGTAGTAAGCCGGATCGTATACCTGGAAGAAACGTTGGGCGCGGCCTTCGTTGTTGATCACCGTACCGTCGCTTTCAGCAAAGCTGGCGGCGGAAAGTACCAGATGGGCGTTTTCCATAATCGCTGTGCGTTGATGGTCAACCACCATCACCAGCGGCGCTTTAGCCAGCGCAGCATTCACGCGGGTAGCGGAAGCGTGACGATGCAGATCGTTTTCCAACACCACCACCGCGTCGGCGCGTCCGGTTTCCAGTTCGGTTAACGCTTCTTCAAGCGATCCACCGCCCATAATGCCCAGCCCCATGCTGTTGACGGAACGGGCAATCATGGTGATACCAACGTCAGCGCCGCGACCTTTCAGGGCTTTCGCCACGTTAGCCGCAGCCTGAATCACTTCAGCGCTACCAGCGTTCGTCCCGGAGATAATCAACGGTTTCTTCGCACCAGCCAGTGCCTGCACGATGACGTCGATTTTGCTTTGCAGCTCAGGCTCAATACCGTCAACCGCTGGTGCAGAGTTATCCAGCGCATGAGCGATGGCAAAACCTAAACGCGCCTGATCTTCAACCGGTGCGCGGTAAGTCCACGCCGCGATATCATCCAGACGGGTGTCATCAACGTTGGTAACAAACAGCGGATGCTTCGCACGTTGACCGATGTTGAGGATTGCCGCAATCTGCCAGTCAGCCACTTTCTGTGCTGCCGCCATTTCGCGCGCTTTACCTTTCACCGCCTGACGCACTGCCAGCGCGACGCGCGCGCCGGTCTGGGTAACGTCTTCGCCCAGCACCAGTACCGCATCGTAGGATTCGATATCGCGCAGGCTTGGCGTGTGGATCCCGCCCTCGCGCAGCACTTTCAGCATCATCTGCAGGCGCGCTTGTTCGCCTTTGGCGATGCCGGTATAGAAGTTGTCGGCGCCCACCAGCTCGCGCAGCGCGAAGTTGCTTTCAATGCTGGCGCGCGGGGAGCCGATGCCGATCACTTTCTTCGACTGGCGCAGGATATCCGCCGCCCCCTGCATCGCCTGCTCGGCGTTAAGGGTGATCAGATCGTCGCCGCGGCGCTGCACCGGCTGACGCGGACGGTCTTTCAGGTTCACGTAGCCATAGCCGAAACGACCGCGGTCGCAGAGGAAGTAGCGGTTCACGGTACCGTTCTAGCGG
>OGXN01001961.1_pt1 | contig 17050 bp, 20 predicted proteins | sample 1576281 | NCBI WGS metagenome assembly OGXN01 (sample SAMEA3541494, study PRJEB24748) | human gut metagenome | biome: human gut; feature: human-associated habitat; material: faeces | place: China | collected 2012
CTGCAGCTGGTCCATTAGGCGGTATCGGTGATGCATTGTTCTGGTTGACATTAGTGCCAATCACTGCGGGTATTACTGCTAATATGGCATTAAATAACAAGAGTATTATTGGTGCTATCTTATTCTTGGCAATCTTTAATGCTGTACAGTTCGCAATTCGTTATTTCTTGATGCACTGGTCTTATAACTTAGGTACAAAAGCAGTTACAATGTTAACTTCTAATGCAAAAGAATTTACTCGTGCAGCCAGCATTCTTGGTATTTTCACAGTAGGTGCATTAATTGCTAACTATGGTACGACTTCATTACGTATCATGATTGTTGATCCTGCAATCAACGTGCAATCATTATTAGATGGTATTCTTCCTAAATTAATACCATTATTGATTACTGTTGGTTTGTACTTCCTAATCAAAAAAGGATGGACACCTATCAAATGTATTATCCTGATTCTGATTACTGGTATCATTGGTTGTGCATTTGGTATCTTTGCTGGTGATTCTAAAGCAATCGACGCTGATGGCCACCCTATTCCTGGTGGATATAACCCATTAGTTCAATGGTATGATTATCCTGCACCTGCAGCACCTGAAAAAACAGGACAACAGGCTTGGGATGCATTACAGAACGTTGTTGATCAGTTGGCTAAAGAAGGTACAACTGTTACTATGCCAGAATAATTAAACGATAGAAAGCACTCTCCAATCTATTAACTGCAAAAGGTCATGGATAATCATGACCTTTTCTCTTAAAACTATAATAAATTTTATAAAGTTGAGGTCGATATTATGAGTACGATTACCATATTTATTGTTGCACTAGCTGTTTTTTTCACATTATTATATCAAGTGTTAAAGCGTATTGCATTGAGCATGTTACAGAAAAGTCTTGCAAAACAAGATTATGCGACGGTTATCACAGTTGCTGATATGGGGTTAAACAGGCGTTTATTAAAAGATTATCTTTGTGACTTATATAAACTAAGAGCTTATTATCTTGATAAAAATGAAGATGAATTTGATAAACAATTAGATCATATGATTCAGCAAAAAGGATATAAGCTTGAAGATAAAAAAGATTTTCTTACCAATTATTTCCACACTTTTTTAATTAAAGAAAATAAAAAATACGCAAATAAACTTTTAAAAGGGATACAGCTTATAGGTGATTCTGATTTTAGCATATACAATGAACAGGCATATGAAGTCATCTTTGAAAAGCGTACAGATTTAATCGATACTATGGTTGATGAAATTAATTCTAAAAAATACTATGGGTTTCCCCTAGGAGTTATCGTATATACCATAGCTAGACAATATTTATATTTAAATGACATGGAACATGCATTGATATATTTTCAGAATGCATTGGTCTGTTTTCATCCAAAATCCATATATGTTCCAGTAATCAATGATTATATCAAAGAGTTACAAGCACAAGAAAAAAGCACCTAAAAAATCAAGTTATTCAAGTCATTAATTTCAGTATTTACTGCATATTGAAATTAATGACTTTTTTATTTTTACGCAATTATAGTTATCTTCGTATAAACATTTAATTTCATGTGATATTTAAATATATTTCTAATTTATTTAATAAATTAAAAATGTTGCCTGGTTATTTAAATAAGAATTAAAAAATTTCAAATTATTTAATTGTAAGAATTAAGTAATGAAAGGAGAAAAAAATGGATGTAAATATTATACAGGCTTTATTGGTCTTTGTAGTAGGATTTATCATGGGTATTGACCAGTTTAGCTTCTTAGAATCATTGTATCAGCCAATCGTTACATGTCCAATTATTGGTTTGATCCTTGGTAACTTTGAATTAGGTATCGTTGTTGGTGGTGCTTACCAGTTGATTCAGATTGGTAGTATGCCTATCGGTGGAGCTCAGCCACCTAACGCAATTCTGGGTGGAATTATGGCAACTGTATTCGCTGTATCATTAAACATGGAAGCAACAGCTGATGGTGTTGGTGCAGCAATGGGTCTTGCTATTCCATTCGCAGTATTCGGACAGTATGCAGTAACTTTGACATTTACAATCATGTCAGGTTTAATGGCTAAAGCTGATGATTATGCAGCAAATGCTGATGTAAAAGGTATCCGTAATATCAACTTTATGGAAATGGGTATCTTAGGTGTCCTGTTTGGTGCTTTGGCTGTAGCTGGTTTATATGGTGGTACTGCTTTAGGTGCAACATTAAAAGACTTCTCATTCCAGTTCTCTTGGGTAATGGCTGGTTTAGATGCTGCTGGTGGAGCAATGAAGTTTGTTGGTTTCGCTATCCTGATGAAAGTTATGATGTCAGGCGAAATGTGGGGCTTCCTGCTTGCTGGTTTCGCAATGGCAGTTATCTGCAATAACATCGCTGCAGTTTCTGGCGCAACTCTGTTATTGTGTGCATTTGTTGGTGTTGCAATCGCTCTTTACGATTACCAGATTCACACAAAGATCAAAGAAAGTGCTGGATCAAATGTAGGAGGTGTTTCTGATGGCATATAATATTCCTGAAAAATATCAAGATTTGACACCTGCTGCTCAACTTGATAATAAAACATTGAACAAAATGGTATGGATGTCTTGTTTCCTTCAGGCTTCATTCAACTATGAAAGAATGAAGGCTTGTGGTTGGTTATGGGGTATCTTACCTGGTTTACAGAAAATTCATACAAACAAAGAAGATTTAAAAGCTTCTATGGCTCACAACCTAGACTTCTTAAATACTCACCCATTCTTAGTAACATTCGTTATGGGTATTGTATTATCACTTGAACAAAACAAAGCAGATACTGCAACAATTCGTTCTGTACGTATCTCTGCAGCTGGTCCATTAGGCGGTATCGGTGATGCATTGTTCTGGTTGACATTAGTACCAATTACAGCTGGTTTAACAGCTAATATCGCAATGGAAGGTAATATCTTAGGTGCTATCATGTTCCTTATTATCTTCAACGTTGTTCAGTTCGTTGTTCGTTGGTGGTTAATGCACTGGTCTTATAGCTTAGGTACAAAAGCAGTTACAATGTTGACTTCTAATGCAAAAGAATTCACACGTGCAGCTTCTATCTTAGGTATCTTCGTTGTTGGTGGTTTAATCGCTGCTTATGGTACAACTTCTTTACGTATCATTGTTGGTAACCCTGCAATTAATATTCAGGGATTGATTGATGGTATCCTTCCTAAATTAATTCCATTATTGATTACATTAGGTATTTACGCATTAATCAAAAAAGGATGGACTCCTGTTAAATGTATCCTTCTGATTTTGGTTTGTGGTATCGTTGGTTGTGCATTCGGTATCTTTGCTGGTGATTCTAAAGCAATGGATTCTGATGGAAATACTATTCCTGGTGGATATAACCCACTTGTTCAATGGTATGACTACCCAGCTCCAGCTCCAGCAGAAAAGACTGGACAGCAGGCTTGGGATGCTGTTAAGAGTGTTGTTGATCAGTTAGCTAAATCTGGTGTAACTGTAACAATGCCAGAATAGTTTAAAACAATAGAAAGGCAAATCTCCGTTCTATGTAATGCTAGTAGGCATTTAAAGGTCATGAACTTTCATGACCTTTTTCTTAAAATTTAGAAAAGTCGAGGAATAAATCTATGAACCCAATTACGATTGCTTTGTTTATTATGATTGCATTGATTGCTCTTGTTTACTTAGGAATGAAACAATTTAGTTTAAATAACATGAAAAAAGCGTTAAACCGCCAAGATTATGAAACTGCAGTTAAAATATCTGATATGAAGGTAAGCAGAAGATTACTAGGTGAATTTGTATGTGATTTGCATAAAATCAGAGCTTACTATCTAGCAAAAGATGTAGAGAATTTTGATGAACTGCTAAATAAAATGATTCATAATTATAACTATGGCGATGAAAACAAAAAAGAATTTCTAACCACATATTATCATACTTTCCTTTTGAAAAAGAATCAAAAATATGCAGATCTTTTACTGGAAGGTATTAGAGAAACAAGAGATCAAAGATATATCGTTTATAATGAACAGGCATATGAGGTTGTATTCCATAAGCGTAGTGATTTATTAGAAATCATGGATCAACAGATAGATTCCAAGAAATATTATGGATTTCCTCTTGGTGTAATTGTTTATTATATGGCAATACAATACCTTTATCTTAATGATAAAGAGCATGCACTGATATATTTTAAAAATGCATTGGTTTGTTTTCATCCAAAATCAATATATGTGCCATTTGTAAAGGATTATATTAAACAATTAGAAGATGAGATCAGCGAAGAAAAAGCACGTATTGACGAAAGTATGACAACATATTAAATAAAATAAAGAGCCAAAATCGTAAGATTCTGACTCTTTTTTCATTAAGATAGATATAGTTAGAGAGCTATGGTAACTATAATTTACCCAATTACATTCCAAGGAACTGGAACTAATGGTGTATAAGTGCCAGCCCAGATACCGAAGATAGCTCCAACAATACCAATTACTAGGAATAATAAGATACATTTACTTGGTGTCCAGCCTTTTTTCTTGATTAAGAAATAGCACATTAATGTAAACAGTAATGGAATAATACAAGGCAAGATTTTATTCAAGTAATCCTGAATATTGATGAATACATCAACCATTTCACCAGTAGCAGCATCTAGTGTCTGACCATTTGGAATAGAGATACCTAATTTAGTTCCTCCACCATAGTTAGCAATCAATGCTCCAATTACGAATACACCAAGGATAGATGCAGCACGAGAGAATTCTTTCGCATTTGCTGTCATCATAGAAACAGCTTTTGTACCTAAGTTATAAGACCAATATAATAAGCCATAACGAAGAGCCATTTCAACACCGAAGGCAATAATGAAATACAGAATTGGTCCCATAATATTGTGGTCGATTGCCATGTTAGCAGTCATACCAGCAGTAATAGGAATTAGTGTAAACCAGAATAATGCATCACCAATACCACCTAATGGAGCTGCAGTAGAAATACGTACAGAACGAATTGTCTGAATATCCATTTTCTGCTGTTCCATAGATAATACCATACCCATAACGAATGTTACCGCAAATGGGTGAGTATTTAAGAAGTCCATATTGTGTGTCATAGATGCAGCTAAGTCATCTTTATTTGTATGGATTTTCTGTAAACCTGGTAAGATAGCCCACAACCATCCAGCTGATTGCATACGTTCGTAGTTGAACGCAGCCTGCAACTGCATAGAACGCCATACCATTTTATTTAAAGTTTTATTATCAAGTCTGGCAGCAGGAGTCGTATCTTTGTAAGTTGTCATAGCACTAGATTCCATCACTCATACCTCCCATTCCGTTTCCAGCATTTTCTTTAATTGCTTTCTGAGTCAAGAAGTCGTTCAGAGCGATAGCAATACCGATAAATGCTACTAAGATCAATGCAGCATCAGCAAGAGCTGGTATATTACCAAACAGTTGAACAAGTGCGAAACCTGCTAACAGATAACCCCACATGTCGTTTGATAACATGATCTTCAATAAGATAGCGAAACCTACGAAACGCATCATACCGCCGGCTGCAGCAAGACCACCCATTAACCAGCTAGCACTCTGCTGTAAGTTAGTTAATGTTTCAGCCATAGCTGTACCACCAGTGTAAGCAACAATAGCGATTACTGCGAATAATGTACCCATACCTGCCATAGAGATATTTAATACATTTGTAATTCCTTTAGGATTTGCTTCAGCAGCAGCTTTGTCAGCTTTTACCATTAATCCAGACATAACTGTAAACATGATTGTTACAACGAATTGTCCGAAAGTAGCGAAGATCATAGCTGTACCTAATGCAGCGTTTGTATCCATGTGCGCTTTTACAGCAAACACCATAGCTACAACACTACCGATAACGGCGTTAGGTGGCTGTGCCCCACCAACTGGCATGTTACCAATCATAATCAACTCATAAGCACCACCAACGGCTAAACCTGTAGGCATATCGCCAAGAATTAGACCGATAATTGGACAAGCGATGATTGGACGGTATACGATTTCTGTCAATGAGAACTGGTCGATTGCGAACAGGAATGTTACTACGGCCAATAAGACACATTCAATAATATTAAAGTCCATATTTTTCTCCTTTCATTACTTAATTTTTTCAATTAAATAATTTGAATTTTTTTTAATTCTTATTTAAATAATTTGTCAATTGATTCAGCTGCAGTGTCTGGAACACGTTTGATTTCCAATTCTACACCTAAATCCTGTAATTCTTTGAAGCAAGCAACATCATCATCATTAACTGCTACTGATGTAGCCACCTGACGTTTACCCTCCGCCATGTGCATGTTTCCGATGTTTACTTTTTTAATTGGCACGCCGCCTTTCACTAGTCTTAATACATCCTGTGGATTTTCACAAATGATTGCGATTTTCTGTGCTGGACTAGCTTTGTCGATAATTGCACAAGTTTTTTCAATTGAGAAGAAACGTGTCTGTGCATAAGCTGGTGCAGCCATGTTCATCAATCCCTGACGGAATTCATCTTTAGATACTGCATCATTAGCAACCAACAATAAGTTAGCTCCTACAACTCCACACCACTGTGTAGCGACCTGTCCGTGAATTAAACGGTTGTCAATTCTTGTTAAAACGATATTTGGCATTTTTGCTCTCTCCCTTCTATCTTTTTTAACATGAACTTAATGCGTAAGCGATCTTTGATGAGGAAGATCTTTTACGAAAACCCTTTCATGAAGTTCATTAAAATTTTATGTCAAAACAAGTCAAAATGCTTTACACTTTTTATGTTTCGATTTGCACTTTTTAACAATTTAACATCTTTTTTTATATCAATTTAGACAAATTCAAAAAATTCTACATGCCGACCGCAAGATTTTACATATTCTTAAGGATTGTTAAGATTGCATGTATTTTTTTGTCTAAATCTATGATAATCTCATAAATGTAAACTCTTTCATCAACTTTTGAAAATTTGTAATAAAATTCTTATTTTTATGTTTCTTGCTTTTCTCTTTTCGGATGTTAAATTTTTTGATATACTTAAGGCAATGAGGTGATTTCGATGTTTAATAAAACTACCAGCTTTATTTTCAATCGTTATGGGGAAATCATAAACGATCTGTCACGCCTTCGCCAGAAAAAAATGAGTCATACGATTATCAAATTAAAAGATAAGGAATTTGATGTTTTTTATCAATATAATAAAGATGTATATATACGTGTTGAATCTGGTATCGTCATGCTTGTCGTCAGTAATGATGATACCTGTAAAGAATTTGAACGATTTGTCATCCATCGTTTTATTAAAGTTAAAGCCGGTGTGAAATTCAATTTTCTTTGTATTTCCAATAATGCAAAAGTCATGATGGAAACAGATCCAAAAACCAAACGTACAACTGTAGATACTTTTGGAAAAATCCCAATTGTATATGAACCTATTACACCCTCCTTTGATATTAAAGAAATTCTTGGATATTATTATCAGGTACGTAATGCGAATTACACCTTCCCTGGAGAAAGCCACGATTATTGGGAGCTTACATTCATCGATAATGGTGAATTAGCAACAACCGTTGATGATGAACCTTATGAATTAGGTGAAATGGATTTAATCTTATTCTCGCCAGGGCAATATCACACACAAAAAACAGGGCATAGCCAGTCTGTATCTTACCTGACAATCCTATTTGATATGGAGATGGCTGATCCTTACTTAATAACAAATCGTGTATACCATGCACATCGTGATATTCACAATGCATTAAATGAATTTATCAAAGTAAGCAATAATGATATGATGTATGACAGTGAACTAATGCTATGTTATTTAAAAGAACTGATCATTCGTGTATTACAATATGATTTCTTAAATTCATCACCAATTGCTTCTACACCAATGCAGCAACGATTTGAAAATGAATTATTAAATGAGATTATCATTTATATCAATGATACGATATACGAGCAATTAACGATAGAAGAAATATGTCATAAGTTCTCCATATCACGAAGCAGTTTACAAACATTATTTAAAAACAATTTAAATGTTGCGCCAAAACAATATATCAGCGATTTAAAATTGAAGAAAAGCAAACTGTTGATCAAAGAAAGTATGTACACCATCAGTGAAATTGCCAGTATGCTGGGATTTACTAGCATTCATTACTTTTCAAGAAAATTTAAGCAGCAATATGGCATTACGCCTACAGACTATGCCAAAACAATTTACAATTAGACATGAATTTCATGTCTTTTTTTTCATTCTTACAAGAATGATGTAACAATATGCTATATACTTTAAATATAAGGAGGTATGCTCGAGATGAAAATCTATTTTGAAGATCAGTTCATGCCAGCTATATTAGAAAGAGGATATACCTATTTTTCAGAAAATCACGTACATGATGTAATTGTGGATGATAACACATATTCAGCTACAATATTGGGTAGTGAAATTTATGAAACATCTGTTACTGTGGAAAATAACACAGTAATATCCATGGAGTGTGATTGCCCTTTTGCAAGTGAGCATGGAAATTGTAAACATATGGCTGCTTTGTGTTATACCATCGAATCTTCGATAGTTGGAATAAAATATGAGGAACAAATCAAAAAATTAATTGCATCCTTAACTGAAGAAGAAATGTGCAATATATTAATTAAATTATGTAAAAAAGAGGAGAACTATGATATGGTGAAAAATATGCAAAAGCCACATGCTATCGATGATTTGTTACTACAACAGATTGACGATCTTTTGGAACAATTACAATACCCTTTGAATTATAATCAAATGATGAAGTGCTTTAATGAAACTGAAAAAATTATAAACAAACTACACAAATTGTCAACAGCTGATCAGTTTCCTTATCTGCTGTCATTGATGGAATTAAAAAATCTGGATGAGAATGAAAATTTCTATGAATTTTATGAAGAAGTAAAAGAAATGTTTTATGATGGAATTTATGATGAAGAACCAATATATTTAGATTGGTTCTGGGAACAAATGTCGCATCCATCCACATGCGATGATGATATCTGGGATATTTTCTATGAATTATTTGATACGGATACATGTATGATTCATTTGAAAAACATGTTGTCAAATTGCGAAAATAAGGAAGATAAGAAGATTTTACAACAGGCTATAGACTCCTGTAACTGAAAAAAACCGGCAATTATGCCGGTTTTTAATTATTTTGCTTTTTTGTTAGAAAGAACTTCGCTGACTGCAAGTTTTGAAATTGTGAATTCAACACCTTTTGAAACTTCTACATTTAGATATTCTTCTCCAACTTTTGTGATTTTTCCTTTGATTCCTCCAGAGAATAGCACTTCTTTGCCTACTTTCATGCTATCTAAGCGCTCAATCATTGCTGTTCTGCTCTTCTTCATTGCTCTTGCACTATAGATGTAATAGAAAATCAAGAACAAAATAATCATTACAACAATGGTAAAGCTTGACCAGAAGATTGTGTTCCAATCAAATGTCATACGCTACACCTTAAATGCCATCTTCAGGAATATCCTGTTCAACTGGTTTAAATTCATAACGAACAACCTGGTCTTTTCCTGTATTCATAGCCATTTCTGTAAGTGCAGGTAATTCTTCGATAAATTTACGTGCCATATTTACTTCAATCATCATTGGAAGGTTAGTTCCTGCCAATACTTCAACATTACCCTTTGGATAACCAATAGTAACAGCTGTTTTAAATGGAGAACCTCCACCTAAATCAGATAATACTAAGATTCCTTCACAGTCTTTCAATTCATCAAAAGCTTTGTTTAATTCTCTTTCCAGATCTTCTACTGAATATTCTGGTAAAAAGTCTACTGCAACATATTTTTCTGGATCTCCTGCAATTAATTTTAATGAACTAGTAAGTCCTGTTGCAAAATTTCCGTGTCCTGTAACGATTAATCCGATCATATAATATCCTCGCTTTCTTATTTGATTTTTCTTACGCTTTTGTGTATGGGTGTAAAATAACACCTTTTACTACACGGTTTACTTCTCCACTTGGACATGGATTGTCTGGTGTAATACCATAAGATAATGATTTAAACAATGCCAATACCTGTGCAGCTGTAATATAATCAAATCCTAACAACATATTGTCGTGTTCTTCATTTAATTCAAATGCATATGCATAATCTACTAATTCAGCTACTTCTTTATCCATCTTGTTCATGATTGCAACAATTTTGTTACCTTTACGCTGAGCGCTCATTTCTTTGATTAAGTCAACTTCATACTGACGAGTGTATGCGTTGTCACTTACATAGATAACAGTTAATGTTTCATCATTGATGATAGATTTAGGTCCATGACGGAAGCCCATAGGTGTATCAAACATTGTAGCAACTTTACCAGCAGTTAATTCCAGCATTTTTAGCTGAGATTCCTGTGCAATACCTTTTAAAGCATTTGCACCAAGGTAAACAATACGGTTAAAGTTATAATCTTTTACGATATTTGCAAAGAATCCATAATCATTTGCTAATGATTTTTCAGCAGTTGTAATTACATCTTCTAATTCTGCTTTTACAGCATCTAAATTGTCTAAGCAGAAGCATAATAATGTAGCAAGCATCATATTTGAGAAGCTTGAAGTCATAGCAAAACTCTGGTCGTGAGTTTCAGGAGTTAAGTTAATTGCAAATGCATTATCGCGTTTTTCAGCAGCTTTACTTAATGCTCCTTCATGGTTACAAGTTACAAATAAATGATAAACGTTATTGCCACATACTTCATCAGCAACATCAACAGCACCTACGGATTCAGGAGAGTTTCCACTACGTCCAAAGCTGATCAAAAGTGTTGGTTTGTTCTGTGATAAGTAGTTTTCAGGAGTAGCAACGATATCTGTTGTACCAAAAGATTTTGTTTTGTAGTTTGTCAATTTGTTCAGGTAAGAATAAAGTGCATTTCCAACGAATTCACTTGTTCCAGCACCTGTAAGAATAATGTCGTAATCTTCATTTTTCGTTACGTTTTCGATGAATGCCTTTAATGCATCCTTATTGTCTTCGATTTGTTTGATTGTCTTTCTCCAAGTAGCTGGCTGCTGGTTAATCTCCGTTGCAGTAAAGATTCCTTTCAAACTTTCCCATTCTGTGTTGTCTTTTCCAAAAATCATGTTCATCGCTCCTTTTCTATGAAATCCTTTTCATTACGTCTTCATTATAAAACAATGGTTGTAAAAAAACAACGGATGAAATAAATCATTACTAATTTGTGCAAAATAATTATTAATTTATAGACTGGTTTTGCTAGACGAATAAAAGGTTTACATATATAATGATACCTAGAGGTGAATAAAATGGCGAGAAAAGGTAATAAATATCAAAAAGATGATAAATTAAAATTAGGTGGCATTCATATTTATGAAGATAGTCATGGACGTGCTGTGTATTATGATGTTTTCACAAAATGCGGATATGTGCTGGATGATCGTGAACAGGCTTATCGTCCCTATGCAATGCGTTTTGTAATCGGTATATTTGCGGCAGTATTAACTTATATGTTTGAGCTTCCTTTATGGATGTGTCTTGGGCTTGGTGTTGTCGCATATGGTGTCATGGAAGTAAAATTCCGTAAGTTCTTAAAAACTGTGCCACAAATGATTGATTTCAAACCAAAGAAACGTATTGGTCTTGTGGAAAGTGCCGCAGACGACACAAAAAACAGAATTTTATTGAAAGTGTTGTTATATTTTGCATTGGCAGTATTGATCATATTAAATGCTTATCAACAAAAATTCACTGGCTTTATGCTGGGATTAAATTATTTAATCTCTGTATTTGGTGTTGTATTTGGTATTATTCAGATAATGGCATTTGTTAAAAAAGGAAAAGAAGCATAAAACAATAGAGGTGACAGTTAATTTACGCTGTCACCTTTTCTATAAACAAAAAGCCTTCAAAATGAGGCTTTAATAGTATTCATGAAGCCATAATGGCTTTTTTAAGATTTCAAATGCTTCTCTTGCATTTTTTACCTGCTTATTAAAATATTTATTAAATAATTCATAATTGTTTACCCGTACCATCATAAATCCCTGCTTTTTGGGTATCGCAAGAGGAAATATCTTTTCTAAATGTTCTTTCTCGCTCACTTCAATTAAAATTTCTCTTTCAGGTTCACTGATTGCTTTCAACATTCTCATTAATGAGATACTATCCTGATAGATTGCTTCTTTAACCTGTATTTCATCTTTGATGATCTGATAGATCAAATACCCACATACGCCCTGTACAGGGTCACGATAAACAACCATGCGTTTTTCTTTTAATTCCAGCTCCTCTAATAAACGTTCATAATATGCAAGATCACGTATATAATACCCATCAAACTTCACAATAAAGCGTTTATATGCATACAACAATTGAGAAGCAGTTGCTTCTTTTTGCGTATGTAAACAGCTGACTTTATTTAATTCTTCCGATTTGATCAAAAAATGACGGTGGGCATATACTGTTTCAAAACCATATGGTGCATAAAGTTTTGGATTAAATGCTTTAATGAAGGTAAATAAATAGTTATGACTAGTTTCATCAAGTGCTGCCTCCATTAAGGTACGCATGTGTCCTCGTCGACGATAATCTGGCAGGGTGCTTACGCCAAGCAGGTATGCAATCGCAATCTTGCGAGCGCCAAATGAAATCACATGTTCATTCATTTGAATGGATGAAATTACTTTATTATCCTGTTCCTGTAGTAGACAGGTGCCCTGATCAAACAGGGTTTTGAAATAATAAGTCAGATAATTCTGGTTCTGGCTGGGATAGCTGGCTTTCCATAGCTCATAGACCTGTTTTTTATCTTCTAATGATGCTTCTTTAATCATCACTGTCATCTACACTCTCTGTAAATTCTACATCGATGATGTCATCGCTTGATGATGAAGAATGATAATATCCAGTATCATTGCGATCATCATAATAGGTTTGATCTTGTTCCATTTCATCCAGCTGTTTTTTTACTTTATGTCTTGCGTAAATACCATATATCAAAACAGCAATCACCAAAATCGCAAGCCCTGTTAATAAAATAGGGGCAATCCAGATAACTACCGCAATAATTGCGACAAATATTAATAATGAAATCAAAGTTTCCATATATCCACCAACTTTCTGTTTTTATTATACAGGAAACCTGTAAGATTGACAAACAAAGAGAGAGTATTTCACTCCCTCCAATTAAAAAATTCTTTTTCATGCACTTCCAGTGCTTTTGCAATCGTTTCTATTACCCGTAACGTGACATTTCGTTTTCCGTGTTCTATTTCCGAAATGTAATTCTGATGGAGGCCACATCTTTTGGCTAATTCCACCTGCGTAATACAACGTTTTCTTCTTAAGAGCTTTACATTCACTCCAAAGCGGGCTTCAATACGCATGGGTGTTTCTATAATGTCTTCTTGTTTCTGCTTACAGTTCTTCAACTCCTTTGGCAAAGCAGAGGAAGTGACCAGTGGTTTATGTTCCATAGTCCTTCCTTACCTTTCTTTAGTCGTATTGTAACATAAAACAGCCAAAAGAAAAACTATTTTTAATCATTTTTTTGCTTTTTTTTGTGTAAAAAAATGAACAGAAAAATACACCATACACAGGATAGTATAAAAAGGAAAATTGGTGCATTTTTCGCATGTGCCTTCTTAACAATAGGATCACTTTCAGGTGCCATAACGGTATCTGTTTTCTCTACATCTTCCATTTGTTTTTCATAAGTATATTCTGGATTTCTAATCTGGATATATGCCTCTTGCTGCTTGATGAGTTCTTCCTGCACAAGGGTATCATCCGCAAACAGATAGACTGGAAGAGGCGATGTAATTGCACTGGATGGATCTATTTCAATTGTGATTTTTTTCGCTGATGACAACAGGTCACAGGTTTTATTCCAGACAGCTTCATCTTTCATTTTGATGTTGAATAATGCAACAGGTACTTCTTCACCCTGAAGTTTTAATATGATTTCTTCGCTTTTACAAGAAACAAGCTCACCATGATAGCTGGTGGCATGAAGAAAAGGAAAAAGCGCTAGTAACAGTAGGATTTTTTTCATAAGTTTCACCCTTACTATTCTGCGCCTTTTTTCTTATTTTATACTTTACTGCGGTATTGCTCCGCCATATCTTTGATTTTTGCCAAACGATGCTTCATCCCTGACTTGGAAATAGATTCCCCATATTCCTGTTCACAGAATTCACAAAGCTCCACAAGACTTGCCTCTGGCAGTTGTTTTCTTGCATTGACTACATGCTGCAGCTTTTCTGGTAAAGAGTCAATGCCCTGATAATTTTCAATCCATTCAATATCTTCCAGCTGCTTCTTGCCAGCTGCCATACTCTTCATCTCATTGGCCAGTTCACAGTTATCTAAACGTGTTAAAGAATTCATGAAATCCCGCTGGATACGACTGTCCTCAAAGGCAAACAGTGCATCACTTGCGCCAATACAACGAAGGAAATCACCAATCTTATCACTAGCCTTTAAATATACAACTTCCTGATTTCTGCGTTTGATATATTTCGCAGGCATATCAAAGCGAAGCATAAGCTTTTGAATAAACTTCGCTAAAGATAAAGATGTTGTACTAATCTCTAAATGATAATTGCTTTTATTGGGTGAATTTACACTTCCTCCCGCAAGGAAGGCACCTGCTAAATATGCTCTGGCACAACATTCCTTTCGCACCATTTTTGCGCTAGGATGCTCTTGCAGACCATCATCTGTCAATATTTCCAAATCACGCAGGATTTCCATTGCTTTATTTTTCACACGGATCATATAAACATTGTTTTTCTTTAATTTCATCTTTTTCAAGACAGACAGTTGTGTATCTACCTGATACATCTCTTTTAACATTTTAAAGATACGTTTTGCGGTGTTTGCATTCTCTGTTTGTACATGTATCTGCATACCTTCACTTGTGAAATTCATCGTCGCACACATTTGAATCAATGCGGTCAATTCCGCTTTCTTACAACAGGCATGCAACTCATTTCCTGCTATTTCGGCTTTTACTTCCGTAGTAAATGACATAGTTATTCATCCTTATCTAACCATTCCTGAATCACATCACGAATCTTATTGGAATCATGACGGATCAGTTCATCTTCAAATGATAAAACATCTCTTTCCAATATCTTATAGGGATGATTTTCTTCTGCGATTTTCACAGGTTCACTTCCCATTTCTTTATATTTATATAAGATTTCTTCACTTGCACGATTGGTATGAGTAATGACCACATCAACCGCACCTGGAAAGCTGTGTTTTTCAATTGCTCTTACATGATCTTCCAATGAGAAACCATCTGTTTCTCCCGGCTGTGTCATGGCATTACAAAAATATATTTTTTTGGCTTTATTCATACGTACTTCTTCACTGATGCCATCCACAATCAAATTAGGCATGATTGACGTATATAAACTGCCAATCCCATATACAATCAAATCTGCTTCATGTATCGCCTGTAAAGCTTCTGTTGTCGGCTCTACCTTGGTTTCATAAAAAACATGATCAATATGGTTATTGAAAGCTGGTATATTGCTTTCTCCACGTACAATCGTACCTTCCTCCATCATCGCATATAAAGTGATGATATCCAAAGATGAAGGTATGATTTCACCTTTTACATTTAAGAATTTTGAGAAGGTGCGAATAGCTTCCATAAAACTGCCTGTCGTCTGCGTTAAAGCGGTCAATATCAGATTTCCCAGATTATGTCCGCCAACATCGCTTTCCTCTCCATCAAAACGAAAATTCATCAGACTGGTAAAAATCGTTTCCTCCTGTGCCATGGCGCACATGACATTACGTACATCTCCCATAGCCGGGATATGAAACTGACGGCGTATTCTCCCAGTACTTCCACCATCATCCGCTACTGTAACGATTGCACTCAGATTGATATCCTTGATTTGTTTCAATCCACGCATCATTACAGAAAGGCCGGTTCCTCCTCCGATTACTACAACGTTTTTCATCTAGTTATCCCACTTTCTTGTCCCTATGTGACTTATAGCAGTGAAACTGATCTTTATAATGATCATACAGCCAGTTGGTGATAGATACACTGCGGTGATGTCCACCCGTACATCCGATACCAATCGTTAAATGGTTTTTCTTTTCATTCTTATACTGTACAAACATATAATCCAGGAATGCTTTCAGTTGTCTGATAAATTCCTTCGTCTGATCAAAGCTCATCACATATTCATAGACAGGTGCGTCATCTCCTGTCTGATTTTTCAGTTCTTCTATATAATATGGATTTGGTAAGAATCTGACATCAAAAATAAGATCCGCATCTAATGGAACCCCATGTTTATATCCGAAGGATACAAAGGAAATAGAGAATACTTCATGACTGTTTAAAGAAAGTTTTTCCATCAGGACGGTTTTTAATTCCTGCTGGGATAACTTGGTGGTATCAATATGCAATACCGCACGTTCATTTAATGCATCAAACATATCACGTTCTACTTCTATCGCTTCTTCTAGCGTATTCGCTTTCTTGAATAACATCATTGGATGATGTCTTCTTGTAAATTTATAACGCAGCAGCAGCTTATCATTGCTGGCATCTAAGAATACCACACGTACATTCACATCAATATTTTCAAAATACTGAAGAAATTTAGGATAATCTAGTGCTGTTGTTGCCAATGCGATATTGGTATATCTTGGATCTGGTTTTGTATTTATGATTTCACCTAAAGAATCAATCAGCTGAACTGGAAAATTATCAATACAATGATATCCCATATCCTCCAAGATATTCATCGCAGTCGTTTTTCCGGCTCCTGACATTCCGGTTATCAATACAACATTCTGTTCGTTCATAAGGATCACCTCACCATAAGTTTACCACATGCGTGTAAGATGTGCCATATTTAATCTGATGTTATATGGATTATTGAATATCTGTGATGCTGTATTTCCCATTTTGTTTTTGTATTATAAAAATTTTTTCACACACTTCATACACCGACTGATCAATTGCTTTCTTCATTTCTTTGATCAGATATGGCGCCTGTTTGA